>JAABUS010005406.1_pt1 | contig 16837 bp, 17 predicted proteins | sample 5560161 | NCBI WGS metagenome assembly JAABUS01 (sample SAMN10711885, study PRJNA513376) | rock metagenome | isolation source: Antarctica rocks | place: Antarctica: Victoria Land, Trio Nunatak nord | collected 2016-01-04
CGCGCGCGCTCGCGCGGTGATCGTGGAACTTTCGCCGGGGAACGTCGACCTCACACGCCTCACCGCCAGTCAAGAGGCGGGCCGGCGGGGCGATCTCGCGGCGGCGATGGCGGGGTACCTGCGCTGGTTGGTGCCCCAGCTCGATACCCTGCGCGACCACGTGCCCGACCAACTGGCCATGCTGCGGGCAGCGTCACGGAGTGACGGCGCGCACGCGCGAACGCCGGAGGCTGTCGCCAATCTCGCGCTTGGTTGGCAGCTCTGGCTGCGGTTTGCCCGCGAGGCGGGAGCACTCTCGGAGGCCGAGGCCACCGCAATGTGGGAGCGGGTGTGGACGGCGCTCGGGGCGGCTGCCGCCGGCCAGCGGGACCACCAGGGGGGCGAGGCGCCGGCGCGTCGGTTCCTGGACCTGCTGGCGTCGGCGCTGGCGTCCGGCCGGGCGCACGTCGCCGGACCCACGGGGGAGGAGCCATCGGGACCGGAGGCGTGGGGCTGGCGCGAGCGCACGATTGGCACCGGCGACTATCAGCGGGACGAATGGCAATCGCAGGGAGAACGGATCGGCTGGCTCGCCGGTGACGACCTCTACCTCGACCCGCATGCCGCCTTTGCCGCGGCGCAGCGGCTCGGAGAGACGACCGGCAGTACCATCGGCGTGGGGCCAAAGACGCTCGCGAAGCGGCTCCACGAGGGCGGGGCCTTACGCTCGACCGACCAGGAGGACGGGAATCTTCAAGTCCGCCGGACCCTAGAGGGGACGCGGCGGCGCGTTCTGCATCTCGCCGCCGGCTACCTTACTCCGGACGAATCGGGCCAACCCGGCCAACCCAGCCAAACGGGCGCTGACAACCCTGCTGCGACCACGACGCCGGCCACTCCTGGACGGGTTCCGTGGTCGGATTCGGCGGCCGACTGCACAGAATCTGGCCAGGAAAACGGGCCAGAGTTGCCGTCTGATGGTACCGCTGGTCAGAATGGCCAGCTTGGCCTGGTTTCTCCCGAGAAGGCAGACGGGCGTGCGGTGACACGCTGCGTCGGTTGTGGCGAAGCGTTGCCGACGGGCCGGCGCTACCAGTGCGCTGCCTGCGCCGTGGCCGGCGACGGACGGCGCACGGCGTGAGCGGGGCACGCGCGAGGAGGTAACACAACGGCATGGGGTGGGAAACGCGGCAGCGGGGCGGCCGGTACTACACCCGCTCCCGGAAGGTGAACGGCCGGGTCGTCCGGGAGTACGTCGGCACCGGGCGGTTTGCGGACCTGATCGCTGCCCAGGACGCGGCCGAGCGCGGGGAGCGAGTTGCGGCAGCGGCGGAGGTGCGGCAGGAACAGGGACGGCTGGCGCCGGCGGAGACGGCGCTGGCAGCGCTCGACGCGGCGGTCGAGGATCTAGCGAAGGTAGCGCTCGCCAGTGCCGGCTACCATCGGCACCATCGGGGAGCATGGAGGAAACGACGGGATGGCGACGACCAAGCGAACGAAGCCTAAGCGCCGCCTGCCGGCCCTGCCGGAGGGGGTTGGGGAGCTGGGACCGGAGACGAAGGTGACCACCGACGTCGCCGCGTGGCTGGTTTCGTTACAGGTGTTGGCCGAGCAAGGGGACGCCCAAGCCGGCAAGATGCTGATCGAGGCGTACGACAAGGTGCCGCGACTGTGGAAGCAGCTGACGGGGCTGCAAGACAACGCCGAGCGGTCCTGGATCGACGCGATGGCGCCCGAGCGACCGGGCCAGGAGTTTACGCGGGCGGCGATTCAGCGGGAGCTGGACTCCCGCCGCCGAGAGATTGGCGGGAAGGCGCCGAGTCCGTTGGAGCGGCTCCTCGTCGATCGCGTGGTGCTCTGCTGGTTACAGGTCAGCTACGCCGACGCCCAGCACGCGCAACGCCTGGCCGACGGGATGACGTTCAGGGAGGGCGAATATTTTCAGAAGCGCTGCGAGCGGGCGCAGCGCCAACTGTTGCGGGCGATCCAGACGCTGGCGACGGTCCGCCGCCTGTTGATGCCGACGATGCAACTCAACGTCGCCGAGAACCAGATCAACGTGGCGGGGTAGGCGCCCGGCTCCGGTGCGGGTGGCGGCACTGCCTCGCCCGCCCTGCGATAATCGCCGCATGGACCTGCTCGCGTTCCAAGCGAAGTGGCGGGGAGTGACGCTGACCGAGCGGAGCGCGTCACAGTCGCACTTCAACGACCTGTGCGCGCTGTTCGGGGTGCCGACGCCGGTCGAAGCCGACCCGACGGGGGAGTGGTACACCTTCGAGAAGGGGGCGACCAAGGCCACCGGCGGCAAGGGATGGGCCGACGTCTGGCGGCGGGGGGCCTTCGGCTGGGAGTACAAGGGGCACCACGCCGACTTGGTTGCCGCCTACCGGCAATTGCAGCTCTACCGCGACGACCTGGAGAACCCGCCGCTGCTCGTGGTCTGCGACCTCGACCGCTTCGAGGTGCACACCAACTTCACCGGTACCACCCCCGACGTCCACCGCTTCGATCTGGCGAGGCTGAGCGACCCGGTCAATCTGCGCGTCCTACGCGCTGTGTTCACGGACCCGCTCTCGCTGCGTCCGAGGCGCACGGCGGAGGCGGTGACGGAGGACGCGGCCCAGCGCTTCGGGGCGTTAGCCGGGGCGCTGCACGGGCGAGGGATACCGCCGGAAGCGGCGGCCCACTTTCTGGTTCAGCTCCTCTTCTGCCTCTTCGCCGAGGACACCGGGCTGGTGCCGAAGGGGCTGTTCGGCGAGCTGCTGGCCGGCTCAGCCCGTGCGCCGGAGCGGTTCCCGGCGCGGGCCGAGGCGCTACTGGTCGCCATGCGGGACGGCGGCGACTTCGGGGCGACGGCGCTGCGCCGCTTCAACGGCGGTCTCTTCACCCGCGTCGAGCCGGTGCCGCTCACCGGGGCGGAGCTGGCCGACCTGGCGGCGGCGGCGTCCCTCGATTGGGGGAGCGTCGAGCCGGCGATCTTCGGGACGCTGTTCGAGCGCTCCCTCGACCCCGCGAAGCGTGCCCAACTGGGGGCGCACTACACGGGCAAGGAGGACATCGTGCGGGTGGTCGAGCCGGTCGTGGCGGTGCCGCTGCGCCGGCGCTGGGGGGCGGTGCGGAAAGAGGCGGACCGGCTGGCCGCGCTGGTCGAGGCCGCACCGACGCCGCAGATCCGACGCAACCGGCAGGCGACGCTGGCCGGAGCGCTTGGGGCGTTCCGCGAGGAATTGCGGGGCGTGCGGGTGCTCGACCCGGCGTGCGGATCGGGCAACTTCCTGTACGTGGCGCTGGCGGCGTTGCTCGATTTGGAGAAGGAGGTCTTGACCTACGGCGCGGCGCACGGCCTGCCGCTGGGCTTCCCCTTGGTCGGTCCGGGGCAACTGGCCGGTTTGGAGCTGAATGCCTACGCGCGGGAGCTGGCGCAGGCGGTGGTCTGGATCGGCTACCTGCAATGGCTCAACGGCAACGGCTTCCCGCCGGGGAGTCGCGATCCGATCCTGGAGCCGTTGGAGACGATCCGGCTGCAGGACGCGCTCCTGGACCGGAGCGATCCGGAGCGGCCGAAGGAGGCAGTCTGGCCCGAGGCGGACTTCATCATGGGCAACCCACCGTTTCTCGGTGACAAGAAGATGCGAGGCGAGTTGGGAGTCGCGTATACCGATGCGTTGTGGAGCGTGTTTCGGGGTCGCATACCATCAGGTTCTGATCTCGTTTGCTACTTCTTCGAGAAGGCCAGGTCTGAGATTGAGAAAGGAATCACAAAGCGGGCCGGATTGCTAGCGACGACAACAATTCGGACGGGCGCGAACCGCATTGTTCTCGACCGAATCAAGCAGAGCGGCGGTATCTTCACTGCGTGGTCGGATGAACCTTGGTTGCTCGAAGGTGCTTCAGTTCGCATTTCCATTGTTGGCTTCGATGACGGCACAGAGCGCGAGCGGTCGCTAGACGGCAGACCCGTTCAAGCCATCTATAGCAATCTCACGTCCGGCTTCGACGCATCTGCGGTAGCAAGGCTCGACGTGAATCGAGGAATCGGTTTCATAGGCGTTCAGCCTTCAGGTTCGTTTGAAGTTACAGAGGAAGCTGCACGTGCATGGATCGGGTTGCCCGTCAACGTAAATGGAAAACCAAACTCCGATGTCCTCCGCCCATTCGTTACAGCAGCCGATATTCTACGCCGCCCAGCCATCGAACGGTTCAAGGATTGGATAATCGACTTTGGGCCTGGCATGTCCGAGAACGAGGCGGCGGGGTACGAAGCTCCGTTTGAGTTCGCAGTGCGCGAGGTCCGCCCTGTCAGGCTGAACAACAACCGCCGAAAAACTCGGGAATTCTGGTGGATTCACGGGGAGGCTAGGCCCGGAATGCGCGCCGCATTGGAAAACCTGCCCCGATTCTTGGTTAGCCCTATCGTTGCAAAGCATCGAATATTTGTCTGGATGCCACCGGATACCCTGGCCGGCAATAAGTGTCTGGTCTTTGCGAGAGCAGACGATTACTTCTTCGGCGTACTCCAGTCCCGAGTCCACGAAGTGTGGTCATTAAAGATGGCATCAAGGCATGGAGGCGAGCGGCCCGCATATCACGTCGAGGCGTGTTTCGAGACCTTCCCCTTTCCGTGGACGCCGGGGCGGGAGGCGTGGCGCGATCCGCGGCTGCACGCGATCGCCGACGCGGCGCGGACGCTGGACGAGCGGCGGCGGGCCTGGCTCGACCCGCCGGGCGCGACCGCGGCGGAGCTGAAAACACGGACGCTGACGAATCTGTACAACGCGCGGCCGGCCTGGCTGGCGCAGGCGCACGCGGCGCTGGACCGGGCGGTCTGGGCGGCGTACGGGTGGGAGGGGGAGCCGGGGGAAACGCCGGACGAGACGACCCTGGAGCGGTTGCTGGCGCTGAATGGGGATCGAGCGGGGTAGCAACGTCGGAGGGGCTGCCATTTCGTCCAGCGTCCCGACCCACCGGTTAGAGTGCAGGGTACCGCAGCTCGATCCCGATCGCGATCGCCCCCACGACGGCCACCAAGCCCACCCAGGCGAGCGTTGTCGCGATCTCGCCGACTACCAACCTGGACAGCGGACCATGTCGCGCCCGCCCGCGCATAGCCACGCGCAAATCGGCGAGAGCCACGCCGAGCAAGGCCAAGGCCAGCACCGCGAGGAGGGCGAGCCAGACACCGAGGAGGGGGTACGGGAGGGCCGCGAGCCCGTGGTCTGTGGCTCGCTCGTTCGCCCAGGCCGTCTTGACCACGTACGCCACGCTGCCCACTACGGCCGCTAACCCGAGCGCGGAGCGGCCACGCCGCACCTTCGCCCGCACCGAGCCCCCGCCACGCACCCACCAGGCGAGCCCACCGATGATCCCAATCGCTGGCATGGCGACGAGGAACAGGTGGGAGAACCGCGTGTAGCGGGTCGCAAACCGCCCTACATCGGCGCGAAACACGTAGCCGAGGGTGAGGGGCAGGCCGGCCCAGATCGCCGCCGCCGGCGCGGCCCCGGCGAGGAAGTCCCGCAGACGCAGGCGGAGGAGTCCAGCGGCGACCGTTACCGGCATTCGCACCAGCGGCAGGAGGCGCCCGACGAAGACGACCGCAACGTCGTGACAGCCGAGACGCCGGCGCCAACGCTCCATGATGTCGACCCCCCCGGCGCCCTCGCGTCGCACAAGCCACGACAGCAGCCGGACCCCTCCGGTGCGGGCCACGAGGTGGAGCGTGGTTGTGCCGAGGATGTCGGCGGCGACAACCAGGAAGAGTCCGACGAGCAAGTCTGGCAGCGAATGAATGGCGTAGCTGCCGGCGACCAGCAGCGCGACCTCAACCGGGACACCGGTTGGCACCCCCAGCTCGCCGGCGAAGACGAGCAGGGCGACGAGCGGCACGCCGTGCTGCTGAATCAACGACAGAATCGAATGGTCGATGGCGGGGCTTCCTTTCGTGCATTATGGTCCAACTCGACCACGACAGTCGGCATGCCCGAAGGATATAACTGGCGGCGCTACTTGGCGACGAGGGTCATGCCCCCGCCGTCCGCCAAGTGTCTGTGACGTCCGCGCGGGTGCCGCGTGTGTCGGGCCACGAGGATGGGTGGAATGGATCTGGGGCTCTTTCACGCGATCAATAGTCTTGCCGGACAGGCGGGTTGGTCGGATCGGCTGCTCGCGTGGGCGGCGGGGTACCTTCCAATCGCGCTGGTCGTGTTGGTCGCAGGCGGGTGGTTCTGGCCGGGCTCGCGCGAGGAGCGGGGGCAGCGGCAGAGGCTCGTGGTCTATGCGGTCGCGGCGGCGCTGATCGGCTTGGGTCTTGCCCAAGGGATCGGCCACGTCTGGTTCCGGGAGCGGCCCTACGTTCACCACGCCGCGCACTTGCTCCTCGCTCCGTCGCATGATCCCTCCTTCCCGAGCGACCACGCCGTCGGTGGCTTTGCCCTGGCGACCCCGTTCGCCCTGGCTCGTCGCCGGTTGGGCTGGGTGTTGCTGGGACTGGCGACGCTGCTCTGCGTCGCTCGCGTCGCGGTCGGCACCCACTACCCGAGCGATGTCCTGGCGGGTGCGCTTCTGGGGACTGGTGCTGGCCTCCTGGTTTGGCGGTGCCGTGCGTGGGTGGAGCGACCGCTCGCGTGGACTTTGACGATCGCCCGTCGGTGGCGGCTAGCCTAATGGCGAGGCGTCTGCATAAGACGGGCAACCGAATGGAGCGTTTGACGAACGCGAATCGCACGCGCTCAATCATGCTCCAACCGGGTCTGCCTGAGGTCGGTGCCTGAGGTCGGTGCCTGAGGACGTACAAGGGAGGGAGCGTGCGCGGATAGGATCTGGGGGGTCGCGGCGGCACGCGATCGTTGAGGCGGAGTTGAAGAAGCGGACGCTGACGAATCTGTACAACGCGCGGCTGGCCTGGCTAGCGCAGGCGCAGGCGGCGCTGGACCGGCCGGTCTGGGCGGCGTACGGGTGGGAGGAGGAGGCGGAGGCGGACGCGACGCCGGACGAGATGATCCTGGAGCGGTTGCTGGCGCTGAACGGGGAGCGAGCGGTGGACTCAATCGAGGGCTCGCGGGGAGGTTGACGGTGACGTCATCCTCGCGTGGCTTCTTGCCACGAATATAGAGCGCGACGGGCAACACCTTCCCACAAAGAGCAGGCCCGTTCCGTGCTCCCACCGCTCGTAGGGGGCGCCGCGGGACCGGGACTTCCCGGTCCTGCCCCGCGGAGCGCGTTGCGCCGTTAGGAGCCGGCCCCACGCATGCAGGACGCGCGGGCCACCGTGTCGGAGCGACGGGGAAGTCTTGCGCGGCGCACGGTCGGCCGTCCACATGACCCGTCTGGTGGCACGTCGTCTGCTGTATCGAATGAGCGGCCCCCCGTACCACGCCTCGAGTCCTTGTCCAGCCGGCAACGACTCACAGCAGCGGGGCATCGATGTCGCGGTCGGGGGCGGCATGCTTGGTCGGGCGACGAATGGGTCGTCGCGTGTCGGGGACAGGAGATCCACCATGGAGAACGCCGGCAGGCAGGGGAACTTCCGAGAGGACGACGAGGTCTACGGCGCCGACGACCAGAAGGTCGGCAAGATCATCGCCGTCCAGCCGAATTACGTCGTCGTCGAGAAGGGCTTCTTCTTCCCGACCGACTACTACATCCCGACCACGGCCGTCGCGAGCTACGACGAGGGTAAGGTCTACCTCACCGTGGCCAAGGACGCCGCCCTCAACCAAGGGTGGGACGCCGAGCCCTCCGCCGACACGTACGCCACGACCGGCGGGTACACCGCCGACATGGGCAGCACGACGGTCGGCACCGCTGACCTCGCCGCCTCCACCGACATGGGTGCGGGCGCCGATGTCCGCCGGAGCGATGCGGGCTGGGATACCGGCACCGAGACGACCACCACCGAAACCACCCGTCTTGAGGGCACCGACACCATCCGCGTGCCAGTCCATGAGGAAGAGCTGACGGCGACCAAGCGTCAGCGTCAGATCGGCGAGGTCGGCATCGAGAAGGACGTCGTCGAGGAGCAGCGCACGATCGAAGTACCAATCACCGAGGAGCGCGTTCGCGTCCAGCGGCGAGCGGTGGACCGTGCGGCGGACGCCAGCGACACCGCCTTCCAAGAAGGCACGATCGAAGTGCCGATCCAGGGCGAAGAGGTGCAGCTGCAGAAGCAGACGCGGGTCACCGAGGAGATCGAGATCGGCAAGGAAGCGGTCCAGCGGACGGAGCAGGCCACCGGCACCGTCCGCCGTGAAGAGGTCCGCGTCCGCGAGCAGACCAACGTCGACGCGACCGAAGCGGCGCGCCGCGACGCGACGCGAGACATGGCACGGTCCACTCGTGACACCACCGATGTGGTCGACGAGCCGGGGGACCTTGAGGATCGCATCTAGTAGAGACGCGACCGGACCCAGGAACGACGGTGCGACACCTTGGCATCGACCGCCGGGTCCGTCGGACGCACGTCGCGTAGCACGTCTCACCCACGACGGGGGCGGGCGGTTGCGAGTCCGTCTCCGCCGTGGTCCGGCACCGAGCTCAGTGACGACGCCAGGGGCGGGGTAACGGGCCGAGCGCCGGGGCGGCGAGCGGGACGCGGTAGCACCCGTCCTGCACCGTCGCGTACCCCAGGATCACATCCCCGGTTGCGTACCACCGGACCGGTTCCCACCCCTCACCACTGACGGCGTCCGGCGGCGTCGCGGGCTCGGGCGGGCAGTCATCCCACCACCACCCTTCGATCCACGCCATGAAGTCCCGCACGGCCGCGAGGTCGGCGCGCCCAGGACCGGCGCCGGATCGGTTTCGGAGCATCGCGGCATACTGGTCATAGCGACGCGCGAGCTGCTGCGCGGAGGTCACCGGTCACCTCGTCGGCGAACGCACGAGCACGCGACGAGCGGTGCGTCCGTCAACCGGGTCACGGCCAGACCTGACGAGCGGCGATGATCGCCCCGGTTTGCCTGTCTGTGACCACGACGCGGCCCATCGCCCCCGTCGCCCGCAACCGGTCCGCCAACTCCGCCAGGAAGGGCAACAGATCGGCCACCGTGACCGGGGTCTCGGCGATCGTGAAGAGGGGGACACACTGGTCGCCCTCGCAGAGTGAGACGAGATAGGTCGGCGGCTCGGGCATGGGAGCAGCCTCCTGGCACGCCATCTCCGCATCGGAAGTGCGGACCCGGCGGAGCAGCCACGGCTGGGTGACGCAGGACGGCGGCCACGGCGGCACCGTGGGCGCGGAGGGGTCATTCCTCCCACTCCAGCGCCGCCGCCAGCACCCGGCCCAAAGCCTCCTCGGTCGTCCGCCCCGAGGCCTGGCGGTGGTCGTGCGACCAGTCCTTCTCCGCCGCGATCGCCGCCGCCGGACGGCGCCGCAGGGCGAACGCCCGGACCAGCGCCCGGCCGGGACCAGCCTCCGCCCGGTCCTCCACCCGCGCCGTCCACCCGCGGGCTTCCAGCGCGGCTAGCAGGGTCTGCTCGTCGGCGTGGGGATCAATCCCGTGGCGGGTGAGGACGGCGGGGACGTCCACCCAGCGGGGACTCATGCCGCGCTCACCGCAGCGCATCCACCTGGTCGACGAGCAGGGTAGCGACCAGCGTCTGGGTTGCAGCGACGAGGGGAGCGCTCATGGGGTGCTCCTGGCGGGTCTTGCCGCGTTCTCCCGTTCTCAGACACCGACGGATCGGGACAAGTCTCCCTGCCCGATCCGTCGTGTCGTCCCCAAGTTCGCGAGATCGAGAAGCGCCAGGTTGCGCGTTAGCCCTGCGGCGGCGTCGCGGTCACCTGGACGAGAACTGTCGCGGTGACTTCAGCCGTGACCTGAACGACGACCGTCGGTGTCGGCGCCGGCGTTTGGGTCGGCGCCGGCGTCGCGGTCGGCGCCGGTGACGGTGAAGGGGTCGGCGACGGCGCCGGCGACGGCGATGGGGTCGGCATAGCCGTCGGCGCGGGGCTCGGCGATGGGGCTGGCGATGGGGTCGGGCCGGCCTTGCCACCCTGCAGCGCCAGCACCTGCTCCGTCAGATAGACGTTGCTGGTCGTCTTGTCCCCATCTTTCTTGAGGAGGGCCGTGCCCGCGAAGCCGGAGTTGTTCATCGGCCGGAGGGCCACCACCAACTGATCGTCCTGGACCGGCCCACCGAGCTCACCGCAGGCGATGTACGTCTCGAACTGGTCCGCGCTCTGGTGAACGATCAAGACGTGCGGATTGTCCTTGTTGACGAGGTCCTCGAACTTCGCGTCGATGCTCGTCTCGGTGGTCGTCAAGACCGGCGGCCCGGTCAGTGTTCCCTGGTACTGCGACTGATCGATCGGCTTCCCACTCGTATCGGTGAAGGGCTTGACGTCGCCCGCCTTGTAGGCCGGCTCCTTGTTCGGCTGCTGGCACGTCCCCTCATGGATGGCCGCCGGGTAGGTCGCGAATACCGGCGCGGCCTGGGCGGGGGTCGGGGTCTGCGTCGCGTCCTGCGCGGCGACGGTTGTGGTGCCGCCGAGGATGAGGCCCAGCGCCACCGTCAAAACGGCACGAATGAGCAGCGTGTGACGAACGGATCTCATAGGGTCCCTCCGTGATGGCCCAGGGTCGGCGCATGTGCGCTCCCAGTGTGACAGTATCGCATGGTCCGTGATTCTGCACATCTCCCTCGGCCACGACGATGGTCTTGCCGGTGCCGGGGGCGAGGGAGCGCAGAACGCGGGTCACGTGCTCCCCGCGCTTGGTCGGGTTCTCGAGGGCGGGGCGAGACCGCGAGAAGGTTCGCCTGCCGTAACGGCTCCGCGTCGGGGCCGGCGGTCGGCGACTGGTCGACAACCCGGTCGCATCGCTAGCACGCCGGGAGACCGGCGTGGTCACTGCCCGCCGATGTCCCGAGATTGACCGCCGGCAGCGGCTGCCCTTTGGCCGGGTCGATCATCTGCACGTCGAGCCAGTAGTCGCCGAGCCGCCGCCCCGTGGGCAGCCGAACGGCGGCGACGGCCTCGGTCAGCAACCCCGGTTGGGAGTTGGGAACCAGCGAGGTCGTGAACGAGAGCGCCACTCCCATCCCGTCCTTGGGATGCAGCACCCCCCGCAGCTGATACGCTGGGAGCACCCCGCTGGTCGCGTCCGTCCGGAAGACAAGCTCGATCGGCGACCCGTTCGCCTCGGCCTCGACTGGCTGGCGCGGGCCATACGCGACGAAGGTGACCTTGCCATCAAACCGCCAGCTGCAGCCAGCCGGGGCGAGCATCCACTCGGGCGGGGGAATGCGGCGCAGGTCGTAGATCCGGGCGAAATCGACCCCGCCGATCCGCACGGTGGAGATCGGCGCAACGTTCCCCAGGTAGGGGACCACCCTGCCGGACGTGCTCCGCTGCCACTGCAGAATGTAGGTGACCGCGTAATCCGTATCGGCCCAGGCCAGGAGGCCGGCGCGGTTGGCAGGCATGTCCAACGGGCGCATCGTGACGCTCGCCGGCAAGAAGTAGAGGATCGACGTTCCATCGAACGACGTCCCGACCACGGCGGTGGCCCCGTCCGGCTGCGCGAGGATGAAACGCGCCGCCTGGTCGAGTCCCTCCCCCCACCCCACCATGACCGTACGCGTCGCGGTCTTGACCCCGCCGAGCAGTGGGTTGTAGTAATCGAGCGGGTACGGACGTTGTCCCAATACCGATACGACCTGGCCCACGACTAACCCCGCCACCGCAACCGCGACCACGACCTTCCCGGCCGGACGCCTGGTAGCCCAAACGAGGCGCGCAGCGCCGACGACGCCGATGGCGGCAAAGAGGTCAAGGAAGGGGAAATCCGGCAGGAGGTAGCGGTCGAACTTCCGCATGCCCGCCGCCAGCCCCACGGAATAGACCACCACGAACGCGGCGAGGACGACGACCGGGCGCCAGGCGCGACCCGGCATAACCAGGTCGAGCCGGAACAGACCGGCAACGGCCATGACGACGAGCCCGACGAGCGTAAACGGCGTGAGCTTGTAGAGGACCACGACCACGTAGAAGAGGATGCCGGGGTCTCCCGCGACCGTCTTGCCGGCGAAGTACAGACCCCACGGGTGCGGGGTTGCGGCCCACTCCCGCCAACCCGCGATCGTGGTCTGGAGGGTACCGGACGGATCGACCCAGAGCGCGGGCCAGAGCACCACCGCCGTCGCCAGGCTCGCGCCGATAACCACCGCGGCCATCTTAGCGGCCTCCCTCGCGGCCGTGATCCGGGACTGTGTGCCCCGTCGATAGCGGGAGATGACACCGTCGGCGATCAGGAGCAGGATAATCGGGAGCAGCACCAGGCCGGTGAGGCGCGTCAGCCAGCACAGCGCCGCCATCGCCCCGGCCAGCGCCCACAAGCACGGTCGTGTCCGCTGTCGATCCGCGTACGTCGCGGCGAGCATGCTCGCAAAGGCGGTGATGCCGGTCACGCCATCGACGTGGAGCAGTTGGTCGTGGGCGACCAGGAAGGGGTCGAAGGCGATGAACGCCACGCTCATGGCCGCGACGGCGCCGCCGAACAGGCGGTAGACGAGCCAAACAGCAACCAGGAAGCAGGACGCTTCGAGCAGGATCTGGGCGATCCGTGCCGCCACCAGCACCCGCAGCGGATCACCGCCGACGGATCGGATGGCGTCGTGGGCCGTGTAGAGGTCGGGGACCTGGTCCGGGTGGTCGGCGACGTAGGTCGGGAGCGCGGCCGCGTAGCCGAGCGTGCCGGCCCACATGATCGGCACCGCCGGGTACAGGAACTGGCTGGTCCTGGCGAAGTCCCCGTGCGCCACGGCGTCGAAGAAGTTCGCGGAGATCGCCAGGAACACCGGTTCGTCGACCGTGACGGTGCGGTCGAGGTCCCGCGTCCGCGGCCAGACGTAGACGATCGCCGCCGTCGTCAGGGCGAGCAGCAGCAGGAGGCGCCGGCGTGTGGACGAGCACGGCAGGCGGACGCGGGGACGGCGCCCAACGAGGGGGCGGGCGGGGTGGCCCGCCATGCGCTAACGGCTTTGCACCGAACGAGCACCGAGGGGCACGGCTACTGGGCTCGCAGCCGACCCTGCTGGGCGAACTGCTCCAGTTGCCGCAGGAGCCGGCGCGCTCCCTGCTCGTCCTGCTGGCGCAACTCCTGCCAGATCGGGTCGTTGGCCTGCCCGTCCTGCTCGTACTTGTCGTAGGCGGCCAGCCCTTGCAGCTTCGTCGTCAGGGTCGTCAGCAGGTTGTAGACCTCGTTGTCGACGATGGTCGTCTCCCGCCCGGAACTCTGGTCGCTGGAAGCCATCTGTCTCTCCCTTCGTGGCCGGGTATGGTCGTGGCACCAAGCGGCACCAGAGGGCACCCGCCCGCAAGCGCGGTGCCTCCAGGCACCCACACGCGCTCCGGCCGAGGTGGTGACCGCGCCGAGCTGCCGACGGGGACGATCTGGACCAGGCCCATCAAGGGGTGCGGCCTCCCTGACGTGCTCCGGGATCCCAGCCCCTGCCAGCGGGTCGACGGGTCGGCTCGCCGTGCCGGGTCGGGGACGAAGTCGTCGATGGCGGAAGGGCGAGACCGCGAGCGGCACCGCGCTTGCGGAGGGAGAGCCGACGCGGCCCGGCGGCGCCCAACTAGGTTCGCTCGTTCAGTGACGCGCGGGGAGGACGATCCCATGCCGGCCGAGCGTGCCAGACCTCCCGCCCCCAGCCAGCGCGCCCTCGCCTCCTGTCGGGAACGGTTGCGCGCCGCCGTCGCCATCCTCAGTCAGGCCACGATCGTGCTCCGCGAGACGGTCGAGGCCCGCGACCGGGCCCTCGCGGCGCTCCAGGAGGCGGAGCGGGAGCAAGACGCCATCGTCGTCGCCGCCGTCCACGAGCTGAAGACCCCCTTGACGGCGATCTCGGGCCGCGCCCAATTGCTGCGGCGGCAGGCGCGGCGCGGCGCGACGCTCGACGGAGAGCGCCTCGCGGCCGGGTTGGTGGCGATCGAGGCGAGCGCCGCGACGCTGGCGGCAGCCCTCGACGGGTTGATCGTCGAGATCGAGCGGCCTCTCGCGGACCCCAACGCCCCCCCGCCCCCGGCGTGCTAGGCCTGTGTGCTGCAAACTGCGCGATCGATGGCGTCGAGGAGGTCGTCCAACGCGAACGGCTTCGGCACGAACGTCGCGCCGAGGGCCCGCAGCCCCGGCTCCAACTCCTGCAGCAGGAGGGTGGCGGCGGAGCAGACGACGACCGGAACCGTGCACGTCTCGGGGGACCGGCGCAGCGCCTGGACCAGTTCCCACGCCGCGGTCTCGTCGGTGCCCAGCAGCAAATCGAGCAGGATCGCGTCGGGGCGGAGCCGGGCGACCGCGGCCGCGCACGGCGCCGCCGCCACGAGCGAGACCCGGTAGCCGGCGTCCTCGAGGATGTCGCGGAAGACGGCGCGCAACTCCGACGCGTCGTCGACGACCAGGACGTGCCCCGCCGTGGTGTCCATGCCGGTCGCCTTCCTCCAGCCGATCCAACGGTTGCCGCCGGTGTTGTGGCACAGCGACGCCGGGAACGCAACCGGAGGCGACGGGGAGTGCGCCGGCCGGTCGTGTGGCTAGCGGGAACAGGCGCGTCGTCTCGAAAAGGACCGTTTCTGAGACAAGGGACGAGGACCCGATTGCGCCACGGGACTACGCAGGAGCCGGTGTTGCAGAATCCGTCTCGGAATCAAAATATTGATACTTGCGTTCCCTTTCAGGTTTTGAGACGATGGGGACATGGACATCGGCTACGCCCGGGTCTCAACCGGGGAACAGACCCTCGACCTGCAACTCGACGCCCTCGCAGCGGCCGGATGCCCCAAGGTCTATCGCGAGACGGCCAGCGGGGCCAAGGCGGATCGGCCCGTCTTGGCCGAGGTCCTCGGCTACCTGCGGCCGGGGGATACCCTCGTCGTCTGGCGGTTGGATCGCTTGGGCCGCTCGCTCCGACACCTGATCGAAACCGTCGCCGCGCTCGCCGTGCGGGGGATCGGCTTCCGCTCGCTGACCGAGCAGATCGACACCACCACCCCCGGCGGCAAGCTCATCTTCCACGTCTTCGGGGCGCTGGCCGAGTTCGAGCGCGACCTGATCCGGGAGCGGACCCACGCCGGCCTTGCCGCCGCCCGAGCCCGGGGGCGAAGGGGGGGACGGCCGAAGAAGCTGGCCGACCCCAAGCGGCTGGCCCTCGCCCGCGCCCTTTACGACGGGGGGCAGGCCGATGTCGCCACGATCTGCCAGACGCTGGGCGTCTCCCGCGCCACCCTCTACCGCGCCCTCAACGAGCACCCGCGTGCCGCGTCCTCCGCACCGAGCGGCGATACCTCCCACTAATCGACGGGCGCTGATCCGTTAGATGGAAGATGCCTGCCCGTCAGTTAGTGGTTTCTTTCCCTAATGATGGAGCCTGGTCTGAAAATGGTTCATGGCGGCGTTAGTCGGCTGCCAAGGGCGCGAGCGTCACTCGGTAGCCGAGGTCGCGCCATCGGGGGACCAGCCGCCGTTCGATGTGCTGACGGTCGAGGTGATCGAAAGAGGTGGGACCGAGATCGCGGTCGGTGGTGCCGTCGCGCAGGAGATGGAAGGCGATGACGAGGATGGTGTGCCCGACCGCCACGGCGGCCCGGCTCGTGCCCCGGCGCGTCGCCAGCCGGCGGTATTGGGCCGCGAGGTACGTGCCCTTCGTCCGCGCCGCCGCATGGGCGGCCTGCACCAAGAGCGCGCGGAGCCAGGGACTGCCCTTGCGCGTCTTGCCGCTTTGCCGCTTGCGGGCACTCTCGTGGTTGCCCGGACACATCCCCGCCCACGAAGCGAGGTGATGCGCGGTCGGGGACCGCCCCATGTCCGTGCCGATCTCCGCCACCAAGCATGCGGCAACCTGACGGCCGATCCCCGGGATCGTGTCCAGGTTGGCAATCGCCGCTTCGTCCGGCCGCAGGCGCTCGGCCACTTCCACGCCCACCCGCTCGATGGCCGCATCCAAGAAGTCGATGTGGGCCACCTGCTCGGCGAGGAGGAAGCGTTGGTGGACCTCGACGCGCCCCGCCAGCGCCCGCTCCAACTCCGGCAGCTTCTCCCGCAGCCGGCCGCGTGCCAGTTGTGCGAGATCCGCCGCGTCCGTCTGCCCGTCGATCAGCGCGGCCAGGATCTCCCTCCCGGACGTGCCCAGGATGTCGGTCGCCACCGCGGCAAGCTTGATGTTGGCCCCTTCCAGCGTCTGCTGGAGCCGGTTGGCCGCTGCCGTCCGCTCGCGCACCAACGATGTCCGGTAGCGGGTCAGCTCCCGCAGCTCCCGCAGCTCCCGCTGGGGCCGGTCCGGGACGAAGCTCGCCTGGAGCAGCCCGTGTCGCAGCAGGTCGGCCAGCCACTCGCAATCCTTGGCGTCGGTCTTGCGCCCAGGGACCGCCTTGACGTGCCGGGCATTCACCAGCAAGAGCGCGAAGCCGTCTTCCAAGAGGTTGTAGACCGGCTTCCAGGAGATACCGGTGCTCTCCATCGCGACGTGGGTGCAGCCAGCTGCCGTCAACCAATCCGCGAGTGCGAGCAGGTCGTCGGTCATCGTGGTGAACGCCCGGACCTCCTTGGTCGGTGCGCCGTCCGCACCTGGAGTGACGAGGCACGCCACCACCCCTCGTTTGTGTACATCCAGCCCGCAGCACCGCGCATAGACCACGTCCATCCTCGCGTCCTCCGTTCGTGACGGCCGAGGGGGGTGTCCGATGCTCGCAGAGTCTGGTCTGCGTGCTTCCCGGAAGGGAGCGACAGTCGATGGTGCCTTAGTGCTGTCTCCGACGAGTTGCTGGTCCATGCGGTATCCTCGGGCTCATGCAAGCTCCGCTGTTCGTGCGTCCGCCCAGCGAGGAGGAGCGGCAGGCCCTGGCGGCCGGTCTGCGCTCCGC
>JAABUS010005407.1_pt1 | contig 16830 bp, 20 predicted proteins | sample 5560161 | NCBI WGS metagenome assembly JAABUS01 (sample SAMN10711885, study PRJNA513376) | rock metagenome | isolation source: Antarctica rocks | place: Antarctica: Victoria Land, Trio Nunatak nord | collected 2016-01-04
TTTGAGGATGAAGAGGAATTCCCACCTTTTACGCCAAGGCATTATGGCGAGAACCTCGTTCAGGCCACCAAGCCGGCAAGCGTCGACTTGGCAATAGTCTAAAGCCCCGGCCTGCAGAAACCGCTTGAACATGGTCCTATTGGCGCACATCTCAGCTGAGCCAACAACGACATTCTATGGGTGCAAGGCATCGCATGCTCCAGGATGTCATGGGGTGACGTCGGTTACTCATGAACAATGCCTTGTAGGGTGCGAGGTGAGAGAGGTATTCCGGAACAGACCATTTTCTATTGTTACTTCTCTCAGACTTCGAACGCATACTTGTATGCGCGGAAGAAAGTTACCAATCTGCGTCAAGCATGAGGACATCGTCATGACCAATAATCTCTTTTGCTATCTCTAACCGTCTTTTGTCGCGCTCTAAGTCTCCACCTAACCTGAATTTCAAATGGTGGAACCCGTTACTCTTTGCCTCTTTGATTAGCGCGCTCGGATTCTCGTCCGAATACCCTAGCCAGCTGGCGCTTGTTGTGTAAATCGATACCGCACGATTTTGCTCAACTTCCTCCTATCCTGCCTTCTCCTTCCAGAGCACCTCAACTGCTTCTTGTGGCGTCACCGCATCCATTATGTACCTGAAATCGATGCACCGCACGAGCTTTTCAGGTGACTTGTCGGCTACGATTCTCTATACCGGCTTGTGCTGCGTCTTGGCCCAGAGATTCCACAGAGCGTTGATAACCGCGGAAAGCGCAGAATGTTTGGCGCATCTTTCCGGGCCCATCCATCGAACCTGTTCATCCGAGACCAGGTAACGCCATGTGTTGCCCCAGTTGGAGGTCAGTGACTCAATAGACCGGTCAACGATAAGTGGGGCAGTCACCTCAGTACTTGCATACGTGGTGATATGATGAGGATAAGAGGATACTGAATGTGCTATGGATAAAAGAGGCAAATTTGATCCCATATTGCTCGGGAACCCCTAAAGTCAGGTGAACAATGTGAGGCCCAGCAATCGGTCCCCAAAGATCGAAAAATAGGAGCTCACTTTATTCGTGAAACTACATCTTGCCCACTAGTGCTTGTAGCCGAGCTCCGTCGTATCTTGAGCATGTCGCAATGCCATCCTCAAAAGACTATATAATATAATCTGAAACTTCAGTCCAAGAAGCTAGTATGTGGATATATCCCGCAACATAGCGCTTCTCACTTGAGGAAACATGAGCAATCTTTACCAGCGTCATAGCTTTGCCTTTGCTTCGCTGGCCCAGTCTTTTCTGGTGGAAAACGTCGATGGCTGCAGATAGACTTTGGTATGGTCACACAAAGGCAGCCGAGTGAGGGCCCTACGCGATACTCACGAATACATCAGGAGAGCGTCCATTGAGCTTGGTTGATGAGAAGGGTTCGAGAGATGGAGGAGATATAGTCTTACTGTCGACCTTCTGTCAAACCATTACTGCTTCTCTACCAGCCAAGGTCATTCCGATATCTCCAACCCTCCAAGCTTCGATGTGGATTCTTCAGTCATCCGGCTCTATACATTTACAGTTCTCCAACATCCTGTCACTCTTCTGGCCAATCGAATTGTTTCCATCTAAATTTCGGAGTTGCTCTCCATGGTCGCCGCCGGAAGTGTAAGGATTCTCAAGCAACTGCGGACTCTATCTTCTAACTTCAAGTCGCAGTCGCTTTCTGCGATCTTCCACCACTTTGATTCAATTTCCATCAAGACTAATTACTATCTGCTTTTCAATTGCCGATTCTCCTGAACTACGCTTCATGGTTTCTACAAAATTCCAGAGGAGCATGGAAAGTTATGGGAAATTTGTTGAAATTATGGCTTTTTGCAACATATCCTTCTTCCCCTCTTTATCTTTTGATACTCGAGATTCGACGAGACTCAAAGATACCGCAAAGCCCTGACGGGATTCAGAATCCCCATTTTCAGCCTTTCATCTTCTAATCAGTGACGATTGCTAGTTAAAACAGATATTTCAGGGCATCAAAGCCTTCCAACGCAACCTGCCACTATTTCATTTACGCGCTTTTTCTCCTCGTCATTTCAAAGATCTAGGCTATGCTTTCCCCCAAAATACGACACCCCTTGCTATGCTTGCTTCCACCCACCTCGAAATTTACGAGACTATCTTCTTCCAATTCTATTCTGAATTCTTTTTACTTTGGCGCCGTTCTAGGTACCGAGAAGACTTATCCGTCACGTCCTTCAAGAGCTCTAGAGACCTTCACTGCCATTTTCTAAGCTCCAGGAGTTGGGCGCCTCTGCGCATATTATTGACCGGATTGAAATGCATCAGACGATTTGATCTGCTACCGCACGAGATGGAAAGGGCGCTGAGCTATTCTCCATCCTGGCTGCTTCAGCAGATCAGCAATTTCCACATCTCTTCATGGTTGATCCTCACGTCGTCTTGAAACGTCCCTCACCAGCACGGATACAGTATCACAGCACATCCATTTTGAGATTTGACCAACTTCCATACTACCTACAAATTCTATCCGATCCAAGTGCGAACCCTCACCCTCCCAATTCCCCTTCACTCTCTTGCTAATCTTCCCCCCGAATCCAACCCACCGTAAACCCCCACAGCCAACCCCCATTCTTCACGCTCAATAACACACGCATCGCTCCGGCCCAAAACGGCAACATGTCACACACGTCCCTGCGGCACTCACGACTCTGCTTGACCCGAACTCCAAGATTTCCCATTCTGGTTTGGGCACAAAAGATTTCGCGCAGCACGAGCCGCTTTTCGAGCTTTCCCAATACGCTCTTGGCCTTCTCGTTGGAATTGTGAGATTCCAGGTTCGCGGACCGGTATTGCATTCTCTACTGGTTAGGCAGAAACGCAGATCACCGTACCTCTGCTCCACGTCCTATACAGACCTAGCCCCATGCAACCTTCAACGAAATCTCCACACGTGCATGTTGTAATACTCAACACACACACGGCTTATTATCTCTCCACGATGTTTTTGTGAAGCGAAACGTCTCGGATTTCGTAACAGGGCTATGTACTACCAAGCTGCCGCGAAACGCCCTCGTAGGTCAGATCTCTCGATCGATGGATCCCCTTTGGTGAAGGAGAGAAGGCGAAAATGAAAAGCTGCAGTGGTGATTTGAGGCAAAAATCTTGATATCAAACTTCCTCCGGGACGTGCAAGTCTTTCCCTACACCTTCCCTTCCCATCCCTTCCCTTCCCTTCCCTTCCCTTCCCCACCACCACCTCATCAACACCTCTCCACCGTCTTTAAAAGTCCCCCAACAGCCTGCACCTCCCAAACAACCCCCCACACTTCTTTCGTTTCTCCATCGAAGAGAACGAGCGAGATTGCACTCGCCTCGTTTCTCCGCCAATGTGGATAGGGACAGCCTTGGCGTGTGTACGTGACTTCGTTCTGCGGGCAGTCCGGCATAGAGCGGATCTCTTGTTCTTCTGCGTTAGGAAGAGAAATAGGTCTAACGAGGAGAGGGAAGGATATGAGAGGTTAGCTTTGTTAGAATGGGGCGAGCAAGCTAGCGGCGGACAAATAGATACTCGCGAGATGGAAAAAGTAGCGTAGACGAGGCGAGGGTATAGTACAATAGTATATGAGAGATTTGAAACCATGACGAAAGCAATCCGAAAGGTACAATTGTGGGATTAGCCTCACAGGTCTCGAGTCTTTGATGCCTAAACTCTACCGAAAAACTACCAAAAGACTACCGATGCAATGAATTAGCAACCATCCCATATGCCAGCTGAGCCATCATCCTATTCCCATGATGCTTCCCAGACGATGCCAAACATAGCCGTGGTATGCTTCGTGAAACGCCCTTGGCCCAATGAGATAGACTCAAAACCACCACCAGCCCTTGCCGTAAGGCGCCGTTGCCGTCCTTATTAATGAACATAGCCTTTCTTATCGTACGCCTAGTTATATACTCTCCATTATGCAGCGCCATACATCTTCCCTCGCATCTCGCTCTCCGCCAACAGCCTCTCCTCTTCTGACCTCCTAGTCGGGCTAGAACTAGGACTTGGCATCCACCCCCTCATCCAGCCACTAACCTTCTTCCAATGACTCCTGCCTCTTTCATCTTGAACAATAGCAACCTTCTCCTCCCCTCCTTCTCCAAACATCCAAAATTGCAGCCCAATCGTCGCATCCAACGCCAATACTCCGGCAGCCCCAAGCCAAAATGGCACCGCAAGCGCCACCCACGTTGCCCGGTCGCTCCCTTCTTTACCCACCCAGCCATGAAGCCCATATGGTGGGTACGACGACCATGTCAAAGGGTTTGTGAGAAGTGAAGTACTGTAGAAGAGATTTCCGAAGAATGCTGCAATGAAGAGAGTGGGGGACAAGCCCGTGGTGGAGCGACGGGTGTGGTTCTTGTAAATTTGGGGGGGGCGGGAACCAAGGTAGAGGACAGTGGAAAACCAGGAGATGATGCGGCCGGCGAATTCGAAGGGGTCGGAAGTGGCCATATTGACGTGTTCGGTGCTTGGGTGTAGAGGGGAGGCTTGAGTTAGGACGGTCAAGAGTAGGGATATGAAGAGGATGGTTTTGGGTGAGGGCATAGGGGATTGAGGAGAATGCTGGCAGCGAGTTATCGTGCGGTTAGAGGGAGACTTTGCTCTTAGGAAGGAAAAGGTCGAGGACCAGACGGAGTTGTTGCGAATATCCCGAGGTTGACTGGGTGAATCTGATGTGCCTTTTGTATCTTTCCCATCCGGTTCTGAGGTCTTCTTTCTTTCTTCGCTCAGAGCGTTGGAGATACCGCTCGAAATCCGAACAGGTGATATGCCCACGGAAACACCATTCGAATCCCCGTTTCCTCCGCCGAGGTTTCCTGCATTATAGTCCTCCTGCATCTCCTTTCGTAACCGCTTGACATGCGTATACCACATGTACTGCCATACCAGGGCTATATCAACTGACACATAGTATGACGCCACCACAACCTGCCATGATGCTTGATGCGTCAAAATCGCTCCGCATAGATTGGTCAAGTCCCCTAAGAGCCACTCAATCAAAAAATATATAGACAGTCCTGCTGCCGAACCGAGTCTGTAGTTCTTGATGATTTGCGGTAGTTGTGCAAACAGCCAAGACACGATGCTCAGGACACCGAGTAACGTGGAAAAGAAGGCCAAAGGTGTTGGCACGCAGGTATGGAAAAGGGTGGAGAAGTTCGTCAGGAAAATGTTGGTGGGCGTACAGTGGTCGGGGATACTGGACGACAACATAGCGAAGAAAGCCGGAGTGCGATTGCTTGCGGTAGGATTGTCTTGGCCGCTTCATACACATCCCCACCTGCTATCGGCCGCCATGTACATTCTTGTCGAAGCTCGGTATGGTGTGTTGTATGATCGAGCGCTGGGAATCGCAGTCAAGGTAGGATAAGTGAGGCTCGGTGGGTAGACGTTATGGAGATAGCAGAGCCCCGCTAGCGAGCGTTCTGAGAGGCTATCGGATACGGCGTAGTTTGGCTGGTCCTGCTGAACCTGAATCGTATGGTAGGCAACAAGACTTGGAGAGGTACCAGTGTTGTTGCAGACGGACCTAGCAAAAGTAGCTGAGTCTCAACCAGAGTCAACGGTAGAAATGAATCGACGATAAGCAAAGATATCAATAAATGAAAGACCGGCACGAGAGGCCACTCAAGCAGCGATTGTAGAGTGTTGGAAATGTTGGAAACAGCAAGAGAGATATCTGCGTGAGAAGGCACGGTAGTCACTACCGCTCTAGGAAGTCATACAACAAGGTGAAGGTCAGCAGCTACGAAGGCGCTGTGTACAGCCGCCTCACGGGGAAGGCAGCACACCAGACCTTCCCCCAGAACGGATCAACCCGGGGGTCACCGTGTCATACATACTTGGGACACTGATAAGCATGAGAATCAAGCCATGGGATATAGTAAGAAGCTGGATGACCGAGTCAAGGCGTGGACGTGTGCGTCTTCGCGATAAGAATACGACGAATTGAGTGGTGGGTTGACTCGGAGAAGCACACGTGACATGCTCCCTTAGCTCTCCTCGACTCGGTATAGCGTCCTCTAGAGAAGCATCAGCAGAGGCACGACGAGGTTGTACCTATACTTTAAATCATTACATTCCGATTCTGCAAGATAACCATGGCGTGCATGGGTGGCCTTCATCAAATGTCAATTATGTTATTTCATATATCGTAAAGCTTGATGAGTTCATGGTTTTTCGACTACTCTAGAAAACTTGAGAAATCAAACCTCTTTACTTTAAGAACATCAATAATTAGATATTGTGCAGAGTTTACACACCTCACCAAAAACATAGAGTGCTCTCACTCTAAACAATCATTTTCATTTTCATTTTCAATATCATGGCTTGTGTCAGTGACCTCCTTTTCAGCCTCAGTGCGTTCATCATATAGCCAATGCGGCTCTTCAGGGCCCTCAGGCTCATCATATCCAATATCGTACGGTGTCATGTTTTGTCTTTCCAAACGCTTTAAGGCCTTGTGTTGCCTCCATATCATCAGGCAATCCAACGGTCTCACTCCCTCATTATCTTCTTGTTCCGCACCAGCTTCCTTCAGGAATTTCAGATGTTGGGAAACCGCATTCGATTCGGTATATGTCAGGAACTGCTGATACCCATGTCGCCAAGGAAAAACTCGAGCTCCGTTTTTGATGAGCTGCTGCATTGTCGATGGGGGTAGCCATTCGTTGGAAAAACGCCCATAAGGAAAGGCAGAAGCAGCTGCATGGAGCGCACTACCTTTGCTGCCAGAATCAAGATTGACATCCACGCCGTGCAGAATGAGCATATCGATAAGCCTGGTATAGTCTCCGGCAGTGGCATGTACCAACACGGCTTCAGACGGTACGGATGAACGCCATCGAAGCCCTCGTGCTTTGTTAGGATCAGCTCCTCTCTTCAAAAGAAGCTCTATAACTTCGTAACGAGGAGGATTTGAACGTGCGGCTTCACAGAGGGCAGCGTTGGATTTATTAGGACCGTCAACATGGACCCCTAGCTGGAGTAATAAATCAACTAGCCTGACATTACCCTGAGCAGCGCTGGAAACCAGCGCTAGTGATCCGGGGTCTTCGAAGCCAAGTCCGAGTGCATAATTGAGAAATCTCCTCAACTCTGTTTCTTCGGATCCGATGTATCGCGAGCGCGACATTTCTGTCATTCCTTCATAAATGAGTCTCAAGATAGACCCTTCTTCTGCGCTGACTAGCTCTGAAAGCCTAGGCTTAGTAGATAGTATCCCAGGCCTTGTTTGGGCAACAAGTCTCAGATGATCGAAGATCGGCTCCCAGTCGCACATTGCTGAGCTTAGGCAGGCAGCTGGGAGTTCATATAGGGGTTGCTTCAGTGAACTATCAGCAAACATCACTACATCATCCAAATCTTCCGGTAAGGCTTGAAAACTTGGCGACTTATCTTTGAGGACGCTTTGCTCAAGTGCAGTTGATGACCACTTCAAGCAGGTCTTTGCCTCACTGTTGAATAATTGAAGTGCGAGAGAGTTCAAAACTTCGACGTGGTACTCTTTGGATTGGTTCGAATCTATCGCAATGCTGATATCACCACTAGTCAGGGTATCAAGTCCGATCCCATGCTTCAGCCATGTTTTGGAAGCATAAGGCAACAAAGGCCCCCCAACTGCTGCTTCGGGTTGAGCCTTCCAAAGCCCGTGCCCACCTATGGGATCGTTTTGGGCTTCAGAGTTGTATGGATTGAAAGCTATAAGATAAAGCAAGCATAGCTTAGCGGCAAGGAAGCTGGCGCTTTCAATGTTGAAGCCGAATAAAGCGACGTCTGTTTTCCGGATCTGTGAGGACATAAGGAAATCGAGGACAGATGAGTGTGTTAATTTCACATGTTGGGGTTGTGCAGCATGTGCTATGTTTTGACTGGATGATTCTGTCCATTCAGATTCTGTGTCACTGTCGGGATTGTTCGTGTTGCGCCTATATTCGGCGCCTGCGGTTTTTTCGATTAGGCCGGGACAGATGTCCAGAATTTCACTTGGCTCCATGAACCGGGCATCAAGGTCTACACTATCGCGATCGGTATCCACGATGAAAAGCTCTGCAACTTCATCCACGGTCAGAAGCATGCTTGAAATGCTTAAGAGGTGAAGCATATTCCGGCAGCCCTGCTGATCTTTAGAATCCACACAGGCAAGGATGCGATGGTAAGTCTCTTCTAATGTCTTAGGAAGGCTCTTCAAGGCTATTTTTACATCGCGGATGGAATGACATTTGCGCAAATTGTCGATCTGAAGCGCAACCCAGCGGAATCTGTAAAAGTTAGTGACGTCCACATAATGCGCGTTATGTTGAAGCTAACATACGTTCCATCAGCCTTCTCAACAAGCGTGCTCTTAATCAGACTTTTGAGATCGTCTGGCCATGGCTTTATTTTGCGATCTGTTTCCAGAACTTGAGACGTGTAATATTGAATATCAGCGTCAACAGAAGCTGTCTGGAGTGACACTTTGTCTGTACATCTGTCGAGTGAGGCCTCGATGTCGTTCTCAAGACGACTCGTGAGTATTATGTGAACCGAAAGTCCATTCTTTTCAGTAGGGATGATCTTTTGAATCTCAGTCAACAAGGCGTCTCGCTCAAAACACTCATCAAGTGCGTCGAGCACCAGATACGTTCTGGTTGAGCTTTTGATTAGCTCCGACAAAGCTCTACTTAGATCCTTTCTAGTCGGCTGCCTCGATTCTCTACATAGAGCTATTAGATTCTCTGGTACTCTGGCTGATTTGTTCCGGATCAGTTGTTTGATAGTAGCAGTCAAGCAGCCGTTGACTGATTGGTTCTCACGGTGAAGAATGTTGGAGAAATAATAGTATGCATATCCCCAGTCCTTGTGAGAACTGCAAAGATCACCCAGATGTTCAACTACCAGTGAACTCAATACACTTTTCCCTGAGCCTGGCTTTCCGTGGAGCCACAAGGCCAAGGGCAATCGCTCCCATTTCTGAAACTGCTCGCTTTTAATAAGCCAAATACCGGTTCCGTCAAGGCGCGCTCCTGACAAACTCTCAAGATCCCGAGATGGATCTGGAGCTTGAAGCCAACTGAGAACGGACGCTCGTACATCATCTGTAATACATGTCAGCCACGGAGAAAAGAACCCTACGGTAGTGGGTATATCTGTAGGATTGGGCGAGCACCAAGGTACTTTGTGTTTGAGTTTTCCTAACGGTAAACGTAAGACACACCATACCTTTGGTTAGGGACCGAATAAGATCTAGTCCATGGCACTAGAAGTCAGAAATATTGAATACAGAGACTATTCGAAGATTTCTCATACCGTCGTAATTCCGTTGGACAATTGATGAGGCCTCCTTGGCCACCTTTTCAACTTTTGCACAGACGCTTCGGAAATTGGGATCTTCATCTCCAGAGAACTTGTTTAGTCCCGAGTGATCGGTAAGCAGATAGATCATATTGTTTCCCTCCCGTACTGCTGATCGCTGCTCAACCATCTGTTTTCCCATATAAGCGAGATTGGCAGTTAGGTAACGTACTTACTTTGATTTTCGCAAGTCCACCGACGTATGCATTGTCCAGCTTCTCGTAAAAACACGAGATATTTAAATGCATACAGATCCTCATCTGTTGGCTTCAGTGACTGTATTAGAGAAGGATCATTCCTCTTGAGCTTGGCGATGAAAGACCCATAGCCTGCAACATCAGTCCCCTCATGTGGGGTTCCAAGAAAGAGAACACCGGCGGTTGATCGTTTAATATCCTCACAATCAGGTCGGTTGCTCGCTAGTACCAACGCCTAATTTTATAATCAACTCAACCATATATAATATGTCAGTCACTCAAATACAAACCTGCTTGATCACCAACCCACCCATGCTGTGGCCAATAAAAATGATCGGTCGGCGAGCAGCCTATCGGCAGTGAGCTGGATTGAAATCACACACGAATACGTTTAATGAGGCGAACACTAATTCTTTGCTGATCATGCTGCAGGGCGTTGAGCAGTTGTTCTCCCAGCTCTCGAAGGCTTGTCGTCACCCCCTTTTTGTATGTGTACCAGTCTGATAGGTAGCTGAATGTAGCAATCCGTGCATTTTGCACATGATTTGGTAGCAGATCTCTTAGCCACATCACTTCCTTAATCTCCTGGTTTCCCATCGGAACCTTTGTGACCCATGTGAAGTACGGACTTGCGCCGAGCCCTTGGACAGCAATAATACTGGTCAACGTCAGCATAGATATTGAAGTCAGAAGGTTCTTGGAGGTTCACTCAATATCTTTTTCAACTGCAACTTCGCTATCCTGCTGCGTCTTAAAGTCTGGTATCCATGTGTAGAGGCCCATGATTGCATTATCTGGCGGTGGGGCGGCCATCTTTGTGGCGTGCTAACACACTTGAAGTTCAATTATAAGCTATGTAAAGATTGACTGAAGACGAATAAGAGTTATGAGGAGAGTAATCAGGACAGTAGATGTCTTGCGTCCTTAGATCACTAAAGTTAGGATGTGATTGAGTAGAATAGGAGCCAATAGAAGCAACCTCTTTTCTATAGCCGTATACCCCCGATCAGATTAAGTAAGTCAACAAAGTCAGAAGCAGAAGCAGGAACAGGAACAAGAGGGGGACAAATCGAACGCTGCTTCGAACAACGATGTGCCTGGCGAGGACGAGGTTGAGGATAGGCTATGTGTGAGGATACTTCATCACCTATGCAAATAGATGGAGGGCTATATACGGCGTTCTATATGTGATACTAGGAAGAGCGAACTGGTGGAGAATTGGCCCTGACGGAGATAGGCTCGCAATCTCTGATGATAACCCTCTAAATACATATGCTTCTACCTCACATAGGCGTGAAGCCACATAACTAAACATGTAAACTTTGGTGAGGGGTGTGTGGCTATAGAAAGGTCGTTGTACGTCTATCGGCTCCCTTAAAAGTCTGTAGAGTAAGGTAACGCCTGAGCAGTGGTTGCCTCAGGACATCAGACGTGTAAGGGCTAAGCCCCTCCGGGTTAGCGACCCTTTGGATGACTTCGCAGCTTACGGGTAACAGCACCTTACCTGACGTAGTAAGCAAAGGCGCTAATCCGAAGGGACTTAGCTGTGGTAACACGTCTGAGGTCCCGACTCCCGAGGTAAGCGAGATTTATCCTAAGATCACCGAAAACGTAACTGATGGTACGATCCCGCGCAGTGTATCATACACCTCGAAGTTTAATTCAGTCTTCATACACTGTTCATTAAATGATCGCAAATTGCGACACTCTGAGTCTTCGACTTTATACCCAATGGATCGTTTGAAGCCATGATGGGAAGAAATATTTGATCGATTGGGAGGATTACTATCTTCCCAATTCGCTTGCTATGCATGCCCGAATTGCCAGCCCTGATTGCTTACACCTGATCCAGACTATCGTCATTTGCCGTGGCCCTGTACCCTGAATTCTCGCCGTTGTAAGGAGGTCTATCTGGATTTGTCAGAAGCAGCTTTGATGAACATGCCGCAAGGTAACTTACCTACCTTGCGAGGTTCTTCGCCCCGACAATTGCTGCGCTGCCTACAGCGTACGCACCAAGAAGCGTCCTCCAGCTACCGCTCTGACCAACAGCCAAGGCCACCAAGTCATATACAAGACAGCCACCAAAGATCCAGTCACTTGACGCGCTGGCGAGACCAAACCCGACGCCCGTCAATACTCGGACCATTGTGGACGCAGGCTGGTCTTTGAAGTATGCGACGCTACCGTTGTGTAGCAGGTCGAGAACGCCAATCCCGGCAAATGTCTTTGAAACAATATGTGTTAAGGTGGAGGATGTGGAGCGGGTATTCATCGGTCCAAGTTTGGCGAACACATAGTACAGCTGAGTCAAGCTATTGATGATGACGAAGATGTTTGAAATGTCGAGTCTCTCCGAGTTCCAGAAGACCATCCACGCTGAGGTTTTTGGTTAGCTGACCGCAGCAGTGTGTTTTAGAGTCAAAATACTCACTGGCTATGCAAACATTGCCCACGGAGTAATAAGGAACGAAGTCAACTGTTAAGGTTCTTTCAGCCGTCCAATCTAAAAAAAACTCCTATGAACTTCACACACCAATTTGGTCCAGTTCCGCACGCTCTCCTGGCTTCTTGGGGTCAAGCTTCCACAACCGATAAAGCCATGCGAGCTGCAGTAATTGCTGAGGGAAGAAGAAGCCACCGATGAAATACGGCTGTGGGCTGAAGAAGGATAGATTCTTATTATGAATGTCCAGCATATTCGGCTTTGACAGCAACCCATATTGCTGGGCTGCAAAGTCGATCAGGAAAGACGCCGGTGCCTGTTAAGTATGTCAGTACTCGACCGTTCGAAGAGATCTTCTCTGTTCCGACGCTTGTTCGAATAGACTGCAACATACCATCCATTTCGCGGTAGAATAGGAGACGCCCATAGTGATTGTAGTTTGGATGTATGACACAAGATGCTTCGAAAATACTGGAACGAAAGAAGCTGTTATACTTCGTACTTCACGATCATATCGCGAAGGTCAATTAAAGTCATGTCGTCACTATTTTCATTTAGGGCTTCGGCCTCGGAGGAACTTCGGTCCTTCCATACCTTCGCCATGCTCAAATTTCGAGTTCAAAATGTTGAAGACATCAAATTCAACTGCGACTGTAATATTTCACTTCGACAAATCACCGATGGACATACATGATTGTAAATCTAGAGAGCTAGGTATCATTTGTGCCCCCGTCGATATCTCTCAGTATAATTAAGGTCCTTAAGAGATCTTATCAGATACTCGGGGATAGCGGGCTTTAGGGCTTCTCTTTTGGATATTTTTAGTGGGAGCTCAATGACGTGTCAGTCCGTAGATTCCGCTATGGGGAACCTCTCGAGGTTGTGCTATACAGCACACTCCCGACCTTAGACATCAAGAGAGTCCACATGTGAGGCATTCCGCTTTGAAAGATAGCAGATACCACTTAGATTCCACTTGACGCTCTTCGAAACAACCTCCCACCAAGTGACTCGATCAAACAGACCATCAGCATGGCTTCTAGCCTCCCAAAAACTTAAAAGGCCGCAATCTTCAAGGAAGCCAATGCACCTCTCACACTTGAAGATGTCGAGCTCAAGCAACCAATTGAGGGAGAGATCTTAATCAAAGTCCTCGCTACCGGTATCTGTCGTTCCGACCAGGGAGTTCAAGGGGGCGTCATGGGCAATTCATTTCAACGTTTCAAGCCTTCGCAGCAAGAACCACTTGGCTGATAAAACCAGTCCGAGAATCCCTGGCCATGAGACCATTGGTACAGTAGTTGCACTGGGTCCAGGGGAGAAGAATTGGAAGATTGGCGACCGCGTCGGCGCTCCTTGGCACGGAGGGCATGATGTTGATTAGCGTCAGAAAAGCCTCGTTGAGTTTCCAGCTAACGGGAACTGTCTCAGGGACCTGCCAGTCATGCAAACGTGGGGTCTTCCAAATGTGTCGTAACGAGGCCATCAACGATGTCACTCGAGATGGTAAATGTGGGTAGCACACATGTTTCTCAACCGTAAATAGTAGTAATCGATGACAGATGCCGAATACTGCCATCTTAGAACCGAAGCAGTTGTTCGAGTCCCCTCCGATATCGACCCAGCTGAGTACTGCCCATTTCTTTGCGCAGGTGTGACAGTACTCAACGGAATTTGCCAGTTGAAGGTACCAGCTGGCGAAGCAGTGGCGATTCAAGGTCTAGGTGGACTCGGGCATCTAGGCGTCTAATACGCTGCGCGCATGGGAATCAGGACGGTGGCGCTCTCCAGTAGTGGATCGAAGGAGAAGTTTGCCAAGGAGCTCGGGGCTATCGATTATATTGACGGTAGCAAAGAAAACCACGCCGAAGCTTTGCAGAAGATTGGAGGTGCTGCCTTGATTGATGTCACTGCACCAAACCCTTCGATCATGGGTGAATTGCTCAGAGGCCTGGCTCCTCAGGGAAAGCTTTTGATCCTTGCTCGTGAGTTGATGATCTCATTGATAGTGAAAAGTACACACTGATGAAATTTGTTAGCCACTGGCGATGTCAATGTAAAAACTATTCCCATGATCACAAAGGGTCTTTCTGTCCATGGATGGCCTTCGGGACACTCCCTTGATTGCGAGAAGGCCGTCAAGTTCGCACAGCTGCACGATGTCCACTGCATGATAAATTCTCTCTATCAGAAGCGCATGAGGCTTACGACCACATGACGAGTGGGAACGTCAGAATCCGAAGCGTCATAACGATGGATTGGTTTTGGATTCGTGTTAAGACAGAGTGTGATTGTAGACGGAGACAAGCAGGGTAACCATATTGTGAATCGTTATTCCGTATAGGGGAGAAACCCATTCCATCAATCATCTCATGTGGCTGAGTGGTAAAATCGACTGATACCTACTCGTAGATTAGGATCTCCAGGTGGGCTCAACGTTCCGCACTAGTCCCTAAAAGTGTCTTATCGATAAGTCAACCAATCGTTCTTTATTGTTGCGTTTTCATTGTTGCACATTCGACACCCAAAAGCTCAATAATAGCGCACCGCTCCTTATATAACTACTACCTACTCGATGCAACCCCCCACCATCTCACGCTCCCCCAAACACCACCGAATATAGAGAACCAACCCACCTCCCCACGCCGAACCTCCAGTCACCCCAAACACCACTACACCTCCGCTCCACCACCCAAAGAAATCTCACTCTTCTCGCCACACCCCATCATCCGCGCAGCGCCCTACCACCTCTTCCCACCCAACCACCTCCCCCACACCAATGACGCCCACCCTGACCATCCCCGCCTACCCGCCCTCCCCCCTCCCCGCCACCCTCCGCACCGCCACAACCACCGCCCTCCTCTCCGCCTCCGCCATCCCAACCCTCCATACGACGCTCACATCCGCCTGCCAAGAAACGCACTGGCTAGATGCCGTTCGGGAGCGCTCGTTGCAATTACTTCGCGGTGGGGAGTGCGCGACTTATGCGGAGGTTGTGGGGAGGGTTTTGAGGGAGGCGAGGGGGGTGGGTGGGATGGTTAATGGAGATGGAGATGGTGGGGGGCGAGAGGGGGGGGTGGAGAGGAGGGTGGATGTTAGGTTGCCGGAGAGGGTGGTTAGGGAGGGGGTGAGGGTTGTGAGGGAGGCGTTGGAGAGGGTTGTGGTGGTTGAGAGGGAGGAGGAGGAATGATTATGGGATGAATGGCAGGGAGAGGTCGGAATAGACGATGGTGAGGGATGTTTTTGCTGCGCTCTTTGGGGGACATCGCACTGCGCGCTCTTGGATGGGATGGGCAGTTTTGGGCTGGGCGTTGGAGTTGCATTTCACGGCAAAAATCAATGGCGGCGTTCGAGAGGATCAGGGTGTAAGGTATGTGTGGAGACATGTCTGGTGGGCGTCCGGTCAGAGGCGCAGAATATATACCCAGGGGATCACCTGCATTGGATTTCACGGTGTTCTTCTTTCGGTTGTATTTATATCCTGCCACACGAAAGGAAGACTCGAGTACATATCGTATCTCCCTTCGCCATTGACATGGCAAATTCTCCTCTTCCCCACCTCGCTTGACTCTGGCTAACGTAATAGCAACATCGTGACACTTCGAAGGATCGGATTGGTTGAAGCGATATATACCAATGCCCGTTCCCGCTGCTGGTCTTGATAGAGAGACCGAAAAGGGAAGTTCGGGATGCCGTTATATTGACACCCATTCCTTTGAGCACTTCAACTTGATACGCCCGGGTCATTTACACGTCGATCAATAGCTATTCAATCTCACACTCCATGCAGAGGTTTCTCGGATCTCTTGATATGCGTCCATATCTTTTATCTCTTCAATGGTCTCCATGGTTCTTTTTATCAGCTCGTTAGCCCCTCGAGCTTCTTCCTTTCCATACATCCAATACCATGCGACATCATTCTTCACCACGTGCAGTAAATCTTCACCATCGCTACAACCACGCGAAGTCTGAGCCTGGACGCTGCCGATCCATGTGTATGTCGATTCATTGTCTGTTATAGTAATATCTCAAAGACAGTCAAGACTCAGCGCACAATATTGAACAGCATTTGCTGCAAAATTTTTAGCCTAGGTATGATAGCGAGAGATCCAAATCGACACTATGTCTACAAGGTAGCTGAGAGTTGGGAAAGTGGTGGCGAACGCCGTAGGCTGATATCTGCATATAGTTTCAGTACTATGCCGAGCGCTTTCGCAGGAATGTTAACACACGTGGCAATTAAGATAATTGGAGGCAACGCTTCTCTATCAATCGTTAGCACATGTAATAGGTAAGGTAGTATTTCATTGGCTGAATGTATTTACTTCACTATGGTAAGAACCATCCTGATATCCAACTCTAGTATCGACCCATTCGTGAAGATTCACTGGTTTTGAAGTATCGTGACCGAATAAACATACGCCGCGGCCAAATCTTATGAAGTCTCGTTCATGAGATGATACATTGCTTCTTCATTTCCCTGGTTGCAATAATACTACTGTCACTGGCTTTGATGATCTTGGATCATGGTGTGTGCAGCTCGCTGGAGCCATTTTGCTGCACGAAACTTTGCAGCTGTCCAATTTACGATCCGAGCCTGATAATGAAGTAGGATCCAGAAGAGGGTGATGACGACGTAAGTAATGATTATCGAAACGACGACCATCCACACCGTTGCCGAGCCTGTTCCCAATGCAGTCACATTCATGCCGAAGAGCGAGGTGACAAAGCTCAGTGGGATGAAAATGAATGCCAGTTGTGTTAGTCGTTTAACCCTCTCGTTCTGTTGAATGCCTGTTTTAGCTTGCTCAA
>JAABUS010005409.1_pt1 | contig 16821 bp, 18 predicted proteins | sample 5560161 | NCBI WGS metagenome assembly JAABUS01 (sample SAMN10711885, study PRJNA513376) | rock metagenome | isolation source: Antarctica rocks | place: Antarctica: Victoria Land, Trio Nunatak nord | collected 2016-01-04
ATAGTGTTGCTGCTTGTGATTATTACAAAAAGCTGAATATAAGGGTACAAGTTTGTAATGGGGAGCCAAAGAAGCGAACAAAGATCTGTGAGTCACAGATCTTGTAAATTGTGAAACAGACCTGTAGTATGTTAGGTCCCTCAAATAGTAGATGGAAATAGTGCATTAGAAATCTTTGACAGAACGCCAGGTGTATGCATTTCAATTTACTTAAAAGTGTTGGAAATAGGGGAGATGGTTATCTCCGCCTTCATAGGGCTGGTAGGGCTGGGGCCCGCTAGTAGGGTTTTCACCTCCTAGATTCCTAACAGCAACAACCAAAATATCAATATGCCCCCATATGACCTCGTATTCCAACATACTCTCTACATAGCGGACAGAACCTCAGTCGTTCTCGCATCCCATTCGTTCGATTCGTCACACTAAAAACCCATACCTTACAACAACTTGCGGATCGTTGCTGGCTGAGCAATCTCATGATTCGTTTGTTTCTGCCGGAAGATGTCTGCCTTTGACTTACTTTCGATCGATGCACCAACCAGGGTCACCCATCCATTCACGATGGACCACATAGCGATGATTTGGTAGAGAGAGCCAGCGAAGTTCCGCCGCCGTCCGGCCCGACCCTTGCCAAGCTTCCCAATAGCATTCTCTATAATCGAACATCTTTATCCTTCCTTACTCGTACACAACAACGTCTTCTCGAACCTATCAGACTTCCTCCCAAGGCTGCAACTGAGTGGCAACGGATGGCCGCGGAAAGCTTCAATGCTGTTGGGTGCCGTTGTCCGACAGACCACCCTGCATCCGCACACATTTATTATTAGCATGCTGCAGTTAATTTTTCCAAACACAAGGATTCTCGTGGTTGGGAGCGGAAAGACTCGGTTACCTTGTCAACCTCCAATGATGGCGGGTACCATTACCTGCGTTTCCGCATGTTCCGCTGCCCAACTTCATCATGCTGCAGAATAAGGAAGAGCACATGGTTGAGTCAAGATTTTCCCTTCCTCGAGTAAATGCCGCAGAAAAGAAGACTGCCGGAACATCCGTCGATGAGCGCAGGAACATCATCGGAAGATGTCGTTCTCTTCAGGACAGGGGAGGCTCAACCCGTATTTATACTGATTTCTCTTCCCTCTTTCTATCAAAAAGTCCTCGTTCGTTACTTGAAAAGAGCTTCATACTCCAATAATAGCCTTCGAATACTAACATCATTGATATATGATGGGATCTACAAATCCAGATTACGGTAGAAGGTTACTGCCTGTCCTTGTCGATGAGATAGCACGCAATGATCCTCAAAGACCGTTTGTCTCGCTACCTCGATCATCTAACCCTGAAGACGGGTTCGAAGATGTGACGTACCATAGCTTCGCAAATGCGATCAATAGAGCCGCGTGGTGGCTCGAGACGAAGCTTGGGAAGAGTCAGAATTTCGAGGTCTTAGCATATACAGGACCGTCCGACATTCGGTATCCCATCATAGCTTACGCAGCCGTCAAGGCTGGATATAAGGTTCGTCCAATGAATTTTCAAGAGCTCTCGTTGTTTCATGAACACGGTATCTAAACTCGGCACGCAGGCTTTGTTCACCTCTACCCGCAACAGCGTCGAGGGAAACCTTGCTCTTTTTGAGAAAACTCATTGTAGCACTTGCTTGAATCCGATAAACGCGAAATCTCCACTCATGAAGGCTTGCCTTGACAAGCGACCAATGAGAACCCTAGACGTACCTGAACCAGAAGAATGGCTGAGGGACGATGAGTTACCACATTACCCTTATGAAAAGTCTTTTGCAGAGGCTTGTGCCGAGCCTTTCGTGGTACTACATACATCGGGGTCCACCGGCTTACCTAAACCGATTACTGTTCCGCATGGAGCCTTGGCCGTACATGACGCTTACCAAAGGATCCCCCGTTCCGCCGACTCGGAGCTTATTCTACATCAGTTTGTTGGAGTATCAATACGAATCTTCCTTGGCATGCCCCTATTTCATGCTGCAGGAATATTCCTACTAAGCGCATTCCCCATATACTATGGAATTGTCCCAGTGATGCCTCCCCCCAATAGACCTATGAGCGCAGACCTAGCCAATTCGATTCATGTCCACGGCAACCTTCAAGCAAGTCTTGTGGCTCCTTCTGTACTTGAGGACATAAGCCAAACACCATCTTACCTGAAGAATCTACGAAACATGATGGCTTTCTTTGGCGGCGGACCTTTACCAAAGGCAGCAGGGGACGTGATACGAGGACAGACCAAGCTTCTGAGTTGTTACGGTTCTACGGAAGCCATGCTACTACCGACACAAATGGTGGATCAGGAGGATTGGGAGTACACGAGCTTGAGTCCGTATGCAGGGGCCGAATTCCGCCAACATTCCGAAGATCTATACGAGCTGGTCCTAGTAAGACAGAAGGACTTGGAGCTGTACCAAGGGATCTTCCGAACCTTTCCCGATCTACAAGAGTACTCCATGCACGACTTGTACTCAAAGCATCCTACCAAACCCGATCTTTGGCGTTATCGTGGGAGATCTGACGACGTCATCGTTCTCGTCAACGGAGAGAAACTCAACCCCGTAACCATGGAGGAGGTCATCGGGAGTCACCCAGAAGTTCGTGCAGCACTTGTTGTTGGACAAACCCGATTTCAGACTGCCCTCTTAATTGAGCCGTTGAAGCCAGACTTGTCCGAGGAACACAAGGGGAAACTGGTTGAAAGCGTATGGCCGGTAATCGAGAGAGCGAACTCTGAATATCCTGCGCACGCAAGGCTAACCAAATCCTTACTTTTGTTTACTACGTCGGCTAAACCTATGTCAAGAGCTGGAAAAGGAACCATTCAGCGTGCAACCACTCTTCAGCAATACGCAAAAGAGATTGACGCGTTATACACTGGATCAGACCCTAATGAAGAAAGCCTAGATCTGGACACTAAAGATTTTCCCTCCATGTCATCTTCTATTCGCTACGTGATCGAGCATTCTACGAAGTTGGAGAGCCTAGGCGACGAAGACGACTTTTTCACTCACGGTATGGACTCTTTGCAGGTTTTGCAAGTTGTTCGAAGGCTGAGAACGTCTTTGAGCAAGAATGGTATCGATGTCAACATTACGACAAGCACAATATATATGCATCCTACTGTCGCGGAGTTGTCAAAGGCAATTCTTCAGTTGGTACATCCATCACTTACCAATGGGGCAATGCCTGAAGAGGATGACATTTTGAAAATGCAGGAGTCGTTGGAGAAATGGTCATCAGATCTGCCAGATCAAAACAAGGACTCGTCGCTCACAGTAGTCTTGACCGGCTCTACGGGTTCTCTTGGCTCTTACTTACTGGATGCTCTACTGGCCGAACCAAAAGTCACCAAAGTATACTGCCTCAATCGTTCAAACGATGCAGGCCAGCGCCAACTGAAATCCAACTCCAGCCGAGGCCTCACCACCTCCTGGAACCCGGAACGTGTCTCATTTCTACAAACCGACATGTCCAAACCTCTCTTCGGTCTCTCTGAACCAATTTACAACGAGCTACTACAGCAAGTAACCCATATTATCCACAACGCCTGGGCCGTCGACTTTAACCTTGCACTCTCGTCCTTCGAAGACACCCACATACGTGGCGTCCGGCAATTTATCGATTTCTCAGTTCACTCTAAGAGCAGAGCACAGATCTTCTTCACCTCAAGCATCAGCACCCTGATGAATTGGAATGCTAACCACAGCGGTGCTGTACCCGAGCACGTCTTTGATGACTTTACGGTTGCGGCGCCGATGGGGTATGCGGAATCGAAACACATTTCCGAGCGCCTCCTCGCCATCGCAGGAAAAGTTTCCAATGTTCCCTCGGCGGTTTGCAGGGTTGGTCAAGTCACAGGTCCTATAGGTTCGGAAAAGGGAATGTGGAACAAGCAAGAATGGTTCCCTTCCATTGTTGCCAGTTCCGCCTACCTGGGTCTCTTACCCGATTCGCTAATGGCCATGGGAACCGAATGGATCCCAGTGGACGTTTTGGCAAAGGTCATTGTCGAACTCCTAAATCCTGCTGATAGCGGAAGCACCATCACGCGGGTTTACCATACTTTGAACCCGCATTCCGCGGAATGGAGACACCTTTTTCCCGCCGTGAAGGAAGGGCTTGGTGGGAATATCAAGGTGGTGCCGTATCACCAGTGGGTTGATGCATTGGAGAGAAGCGCCACGAAGACGGAAGATGTGGGAAGGAATCCAGCGATCAAATTACTTGACTTCTTCAAAGGTCTTGAACAACAGGCTGGGAAATCATTACAATTAGAGACAAAGGAGACTGTGAAATCGAGTAAGACTCTGGCGGGACTGCGGCCGGTGTCTCCAGAGTGGATTTCGATTTGGATGAAGCAGTGGGGCTTTTGAGGTAAGAGGAGGGATTAATTGTCGTGTAGGTGGTGCGTTGAGAATTGAAGTTTATGTGCTGTTTTCTGTTCTGAGCTTGTAGATTCTCGTCTCAGCTTTCTAAATTTCTGTACGCATGCTTTACCTGCTTCGTGCCTGATGCGAAGCCTTCTTCCTTCGACACATGTCGCAAGGCTCTGACTGCTTGCTTTGGAAATTTCCATCTTCAAAAGATCTTTTAAATGCAAAGCTGCAAGAACTTGACTTTTATTTTACTTATGATCACACGACTACGACGCAATTAGGAACCTCTTATATAGTACGACTGTGAACCCTTTGTCATTGACATTAGAACGACGATGTTGAAAGAAGTCAACGTCTACATTGCGATATCGCTAAACCGAAGGACTAACCAAACATTCCAGAATGAAAAAGAGCTGACTTGTGCTGAGGGAGCAAAGATAGGGCATGAAGCTACGATCCCATGGTTGCTATTTCCATTCAAGGACCCTGAGATACCACGTTCATTCTTTCCACTAAGCGCAATCTATCATCGATCAAACTACCCAAATAAACCACTCATGAACCATCCCAGCAATTCAATACGTTCCACCATCGTATCTCCCGCTCAACATGCGCGCTTGCGCTTTCCGACAGCCGCGGCACAACTCAGGGCCCAGGAACCCACGTATCGGAAATACATATAAACATACCTGCAGCGGATTGCGATGATCGGTACTGTGGGGGGCGCATGGGGGAGCTTATCTTATGTGCGGGTTGCACGCGAATGCGCATAGATATGTAAGGCGTTTTTGGAGAGGCTTTAAAGCTTTCCTTTTGAACATCCCACATCTCGCACATCTCCCTTGCTTTGTTCCTATCTTCCTACCCAGCAGAAAAATGCCCTCTCTCCGCCTCTTCTTCCCAGTTCTGCTCCTCACCCCGCTAACAACATCCCTCAACCTCCCCCAACCCCTCAAACTCAACCCCCCACCTATCCCTCCCCTTAACCCTTCCCCCCTCCGCCAATGTCCCCACCCCCAACGTCCCCATCGCCCACTGCACCACCGCCCTATACTGGCACCTCCCAACCTTCGACCCGAAGGACTGCCAGGACGCGCTCAACAGCATGTACGTCTCGGCGGTGAAGCCGTACGGCAATGACGACTTCGAATTTGTGATACCAGGCGCGCATCCGTATCATACAATGAGAGTGATGGAGACGCCGAGGCGGTATGCTAGTGGTATGTCTCTTCTTCAACTTTTCTCCTGACCCGCGATCTCTCTCTAACATCGCAACGCACAGGCACATGCGTCGTCGCCATCGTGATGCTGGCGTCGTTTTCCCCAGGCGAACTGCCGGGTGTTACACCAGCAAGGCGTCACGAGACGGATATAGCGTCGTTCCAGAGCCTGTGGGAGAGTGCGAAAGAAGTGGACGCGGGGTGTGTGAGTAAGGATGCGACGGCGATGGCGGGGTGGGCTGTTGATGGTGAGTTCTCCCAATTTTCCCCTTTCTGATTATGATATTGGGTTTTTCTTGAAGTGGAAGCGGTTGATAAGGTGCATAAGAACCATGTGGGGAGCTTGGGCAGAGTATCAGCTAATCTCAGCACCATCAACAGGCGCGAGAAACAGCATCGGCGTCTTCCTCTGGAGTGCGCGGTCCCAAATTGATATAAGGCATTTCCCTTTTCCTAGAGTGCCGGGGGTGGATGGCGGGAGCTCAGCGTGAGGCGAGTGGGCGGGTGGGCGATGAGGGTGGCAGGTGGGGGGGGTGGTTTGGGTGGTAGTTTGGAACTGGGGGTTGCTATAACTCTCGGTGCTTTCCCGCTTGTCCCAAAGAATCCTCTCTTACAGAAAAAGTCTTCGTTGAATCAAAGCTCTCATCGTACATAGCTCTCACGCCAATCAGTGTCTTAAAACCAACCAACAGGCAGCCGAATCGTAACCTTTTCCCGAGATCTGGAATGTGACGCATCGCAATCGCTGATATAGCTGTAGTCTTTTACCATTCCCCGAAACGAAACTTAAAATACCGGGGGTTCCACTCCTCCTGACCAACCTACTGTACATACAGTAGACCTCTCTCCCACCCCCAAAAAATAAATTCCAAGTAATTTGCAAAAAGTCTTTTCGCTCAAGGATTCTTAATATATATCTCGACGTAAAAAATGCACGAGCGGGAAAAGCGAAAAAAAAAAGCGATGATTCGATCGATGTAGTAGATATCGGAAAGCGGTTTCATCATACCTGGAGAATCTAGTTATCGTCTGTGATGAAGGGGGATTTGATTCATGGGTTAGGGGGTTGAGTCTTGGAAGAGTGATGTTTTCGTGGATGTGAGATATCGAGGTTTTGGTGTGGGGGGGTGAGGCGATGGGGTGGGTGGAGAGGGGAGAAGGGAGAGGGGAGAGGGGAGAGGAGAGAGGGGAGAGAGGAGAGAGAGAGGGAAGAAAAGCAAAGAAGAATGAATGAATGAGCCTCCTACTACACAGAACCGATCCCATGGAAATCTCACGCCCCTAACCACTCCTTCCAATCAATTCAAATTCAACTCACAGAACCCCAACCACTCGCTCTCTCCCCTTCTTTAAAACTTCTCCAGCTTTCGTTTCCAGTTTTCTAAATTCATTTTCACCATTTACTTTTTTCTTCCTTATCTTATTTTCTCATCTTCGCTTTTCTTTTCTTTTCCTTTTTTTTCCCCTCACTCCTTAAAACCAGAAAAACCGAATATATATATATATATATTCTTATTAGTTCTAAGATATCCAATTCAATTCACATCCATTCATTCCATTTCAGGCAACCCAACCCAACCCAACCCATCCTACGAAATATCTCAATCAGAAAGAACGAAGAAAGAGAGGGGGGGGGACGGGGCTACGGTAAGGTTAATCACCGGAATAGGGAAGAGGATGGGAGGATGGGATAGCAGGGAGGGGAGGGGAAGTTGTTGTTGGTGGTTGGGGGAGGAGCAGGAGGAGCAGGAGGAGGGGGATGTGGGGGAACCGTGTGATACCCAGAGCGTGAGAGAAAGAGGCCATGCCAGTTTTAGAAGGTTCTGAGTATTATTATAACCCCCCACCCCCATTCCCCGCCACGCGCCTGCACGCCCCCAACCCCAAAACTCACATACAAAAAAACCCACCCGTCCAAAAATCCCCCACTTCTCAAACTCATTATCAACGCCCTCCCAAAAAAAAAAGATTCTTCCTCGACGCGCAAGGCTTGCCTCACCCTTTCTGTTGCTATTAATAAATTCACGTGCGCATTGCGAATGGTGTGGGACTGGGAAGGTTGGGTTGATAAGTGCATGAGTGGTGGGCGTTGAAGTTTGAGGGTTGTTGTTGTCGAGGGAGCTGGAGGGGGGGCATGATTTGGGTTTTGAGGTTTGAGGTTTGAAAAAACAAAGTTGGGTTATGATTTTATGGACGAGGTTTGAAGAAGGAGAGGTTTGAATGAAAAAAGAGAAAAAAAGAAACCAAACGACAGAACCTCATTTACTCACACAACTCCTCTTCATATCCCCCCCCACTGATAAAAAAAAAAAAAAAAACCCCCTTTCTCCCTGATCTAAACCACACAACGCTCCTCAAAACCTCGAGACGAGTAAAAGCGAACCAATCCATCATCATCATCATCGGATCCCATCCCTCCCCAAAATCCCCCTCCCCAAAACCCAAAACCCAAAATCCCAGCCCCCAGAAACCAAAAAGTAAACACAAGATCATTCCTGCCATTCCCTCATTCCCTCGTCTCTCTTCTTCCCTCCAAAAAAGAAGACAGATAAGGATCGATGGAAATGAAAGGTGCGAATTCAAGCTTCGTCGATGGGGGAACGAATGGGATGAGCGAGGATCAGAACGGATGAGGAGGGCGTGATAACGAAGGGGCCAGAAGAAGTTCGAGACCGTGAATGCTCTCTCGGTTCCTGCGGCATACGAAGACAACCCCCCTCCCCACCTGCTACGGATCAAACCCAGCATCCTACCTACCCTTGAGTTCGCCTTCCTTCCGTACAACCTGACAACCTGACAACACCACACCTTATCTCATCCATAGTCTTCTCTTTATATCATCATCCGCTCATCCCTTCTCATCCCCCTTCTATACCCCCGCCCTCGAATATGAAACGAAGAAGCAAAAAATCTCGAAAGTTAAATCTGAGCGGGTAGATGTGGAAAAGATAAAGTGGAGATGGGAAAAGATTGGGCGGGGATGCGAATGTGGAGGGGAGGGAGAGAGAGAAAGGGAACCAAAGGAGTTGAGAAAATCAGGGCGGAGGGGGTGAGAGAAACGAGACGGATGACTAGAAGCGGGTATTAATATCCAGAGGAATCAAAAGATTGAGAAATTGAAAATGAAAAAAAATGGAAAATAAGAGTCTTGAACAGAAGCGGGATTTGGGTGGCGGCGAAATCCCCAAATGGGACAATCATTATACAGTACCCGCCGAGAAGCAGAGAAAGCCCGGAGCGCTTTTCGAGAATTTGGGCCACTCAACCTGCAACACTGGATGGAGGAGGTAAATGAACAAACGGAATTAATGGGCATGGATGTTATTATATAGCGTTTCAGATCTTACTATCCTACACTTTGACACTGTACACGAAGCTTCCAGCTAACGGATTTATACATTCATAAACACACCGGCCGCACCGAACAGCGCCGCCACGCCCACAGCCCCCGTCTTCATCGGTGCCGCTGCGGCCTTGCTCGAGCTGCTCGCCATGGTGCTCGCCGGCTTGCCGGCCGCGGTTCCCGTCGCAACAGCGCCGCCGCCGATGGTGGATGTAGGGGTAGAGACACCGGAGCTCAGGCCAACACTGGACGCGGACGAAGCGCCAGAGAAAGCAGCAGAGCCAGACGTAGCGGATGCGGAGGGCATAGCCATGGTCATGTTGGGATTGAGGACGTTGTCGATGACGTGGATGACGCCGTTGGCGACAAGGACGTCTGGGGTGACGACTTTGGCGCTGTTGACAAAGATGGTGCCGTTGTTCATGGTGATGGTGAGGTTCGTGCCGGCCATGGACTTGAGCATGGTGTTGTTTTTTAGGGTGGAACTGTAGCTGACGGTGCCGTTGATGACTAGAATTTTGTTAGGATGCTGAGAATGCTGGGGATTACGGTGCGGAGTTTACCGTGGTACTCGAGGATACCGGCGAGTTGCTGCATGGTCAAGTTGGGCAGAGCGGAGCCAATGGCCTCGAACGCGGCGTTGTTGGGTGCGAAGATGGTGAGGTCTTTGGCGCCATCGATGGCGTCGACCAAGTTCGCTTGCATCAGAGCGCCAGCGGTGTCGCTCAGGCCAGCATCCACGGCAGTCATGGAGGCATTGGCTGGTACAGTGAGGACTTGGTTGATGATATGGACAACACCTCCGGTAAAGTTCATATCCTAGGACTCATTAGCACACAACCCTAACTTGACTTCGAGAGCACGTACAGCCTTGACAACGGACGAGTTCATCAAAAGACCGGAGAAGAAAGTGACATTTCCTCCCATGTTGACGGCCTCGACGACTTGACCACCAGTTACATTCGAGTACATGGGGTCATTGAGCATGGTGGGGACAAAGGCCGGCATGCTCTTAATCGACGCTGCCGGGTATGTGCCATTCAGGACGTGGTAGGTCAACAGAGCCTGAATTGCCATGGTGTCATTGGCCTTGATGGCCATACCAGCCGAGCTGTTCATGTAGGCACTGAAAGCCTCGTTGGAGGGAGCCAGAACGGTAATGTTCTGGGCGGACATCAACTGGGACATGACCTGGGGAAAAAGCGCAAGGTAGCTTGTCAGGTTCGACAGGTCGGGGGTGCCTGCAAGAGTCTGGTTCAGGTTCATCATCTGCGCAGAGGCAGTGGCAGCCAGCGCTGCCAAGGACAGGAGTTTGGACTGCATGATGATTGACGTCTGTAAGATTGTAGAGCACAGAGAGAATGTTTTGGGAATGATGAGACGGGTTATTGTAGAAGGAGGAAAAGGAGGGAAAGGTGAAATATAAACAAGCGGGGAGTAGAACTAGGGCTCGCTGGCTAGCGCTGTCGCCAGCCTTGGGTTGGGCACGTATTACGGAGTACTGTTGGGTTATTGGGTAAGGTAGTGTTCGAGATGCTTCTCTCCATTGGCCAATCGAGACATTTGGGGCAGAGTATCAACTCGAAACGGCTTGGCACTTAAACTGGAAAAAACCGGAAACGGAACATCATACAAGGGTCTTGGGAGAACTGCAGTGGCGTCGCTGAGGCTCAGCCACTCGCCGGTGTTGAGTGTCTCTGCATGAGTACTCCGTACTTCAGGACAGATACCCTCTTGGTCCTTCCTCCCAGTACACACCAGTGACGAGTCCGTCGACTCAGTCCAGCTCCTCCAACACCAAGAGACGCGTGGAAGTGTTGCCGTGGCACCACCTTCGCTCATCAAGCAATCCCGTGTATCATAGACTCATATGCGAACCCAAGGTACTACATATTCTAGTAGAAGGATTTCAGCCCTGGATCTAAGAGTCCACCGTGGTCCGTGGAGAGCGCTTGGAGCCAAACTGCCCCTGGGGTCAGATGAGCGGTCCCGTGATCCATGACGCAGAATCCGCATAGTAAAACCGGCTTTTGTGTTACTCACGGCTACCTTAGCGATGGTGCATTGTACAGAATCAGGAAAGGCGTGATTTGACCCATTTGGTGCAAATTGGAAGCTCAATTCAGAAATCGACTCAATAGCCAACGAATGAGAAGGAAAGTCTCGAGAGTACGCTAAGCTCCAATATAACATGAGCACAGCCCCACGCGGCGCGGATATGTAATACATACTAAGTAGGTACTGTACATAACACTTCGTTAGCGGGTTGCGGGGTACATGGTGCATGCATCCGCTAGGGTTTCATGACGTAACAACAGCTTGGACAACTGGGATGTTTCGTGGGGTTGATGTCAAACACAGCTAAAGTATGTTTCAGCCTTCTTTATATGTAGACACATGTAGTTGCTTCGACTGGCGCTCGAATGAAGATATACTCGTAAGGGGCCGCTAGTTGCGAATAGCTGCCATAGAATACTGTCATAATGAGAGAACCCTCGATCCAGGGCTGAGGCTTTGCCTAAGATGACATGCTAAAAAGTCCCAGATACTTCTGACGCGGTGCCGTGCGGCGCGGCGATGCGGCGAATCCTGCGTAACATTGTGTTTTGAGATTCTGTGGAAAGTACTCGAAAAGCGTTTCCATTTTTCTATCGGCGAAGACGATGTCATATAGTACGTACGGGTTGATTGTTATTATTACTACTCCTGCATACATACAACTTGGCGTCAAGGAAACCCATCCATGCAAACGTAACTCATCCAAACACCGCTATGCCAAACTATCCAGGATATTTCAATGTAGACTCCACCCGCTGAACGCGACAGAAGCCAGCAGCAACGGAAACGATCAAGGAGAAATCGGCAATACCGAGCAGCAAGCCGCAGAAATGAAGAGCGGCCGGTAGATACGTGGGAGTGGCCGTCACAGACGAGCAGCAACCGGTGGAAACAAGCAACAAGAGAGCTCAAAATCCCGAAGCAGTCGACATGACCTGCCCAATGCTGGGCGCCGACGTCAACGCCGACGGTGTGGACTCCAGCGACGATGTTGTCGCACGGTTCGGCCCACGCAAGTTCCTCGGCGGCGTGGGTCCTGTTGATGATCCCTCTCCAGGATCGTTCCTATCCGAGGATTTTGGCGTTAGATCCTCCATTTCCATACCCGGGCCATCGACGGCCTGATGATTGATAGCGGGGTTATTTGCAGCCTGCTCGTTCACAGGTTGCTCATGGACAGCCTGCTCCATAACCGGCCGGGAGATAAGTTCGTTTTGCTGAAGACGATCTTGGCTTTCAAGGCTTTGCAGGCTCTCGATATCGGCAGCCGACGGCTCACGGCACGTCATGGCCCTATGCTTGTAAACCAACATCGTCGGGTGGGCTTCAAACATTTGGTCAATGACCTCAAGGGAGCGAGAAGAAGTCTCCGGGTAGAAAAAGTAGATGATCGGAACGAAAAGAAGGTTCAAGACCGTCCAGATGACATAGAACTTGTATCCCAGACTCTCGATTCCTTTAGGCGTGGCAAAGACGACGCCAAAATTGATCAACCAGTTGGTGCCAACGCCCAGTCCCATGCCGAGGATGCGCTTTTGGGTCGTGTTGATCTCAGTCGGGTAAAGCCAAGAAACACCTTGCCATCCTGCACCGAAGAATATGTTGAAGATGAAGAAGAATACAACGGACGCTTTGGCCAGTCTCCGTTCCATTAAAGAGCCTCCATTGGCATCAGGAGTTTTTGCTGCTGTCATCATTTGTCCAGTCCCCAAAAGTATAGCGATGATCATCCAGCTCAAGAATTGGCCCGCAGCTCCAACCATCATCAAGCGTCGTCGACCCCATCTCTCAATAAAATAGAGACCGATAAAGGTAGCGAGAAGATATGACGTGGCATTCACCCCGGAGAGGAGTCGAGACATTTCGCCACTGAGGCCCACAGACTTGTTAAGAACGACGGGGAGATAGTAGCAGATGACGTTGATGCCGGTCAGTTGTTGCATGGCTTGGCAGCCAACTCCAAGAGCAATCCGGAAATTGGGCATCAGCTGCCGGTTGATAACTTTCTTGCTTGTCTCCAATGCAATGGTCTGCTTGATATCTTCAAACTCGTTCGTAATGATAGTACTTTGAGCCGTAACTCCATTACCTTCTAATGCAACCATAACAGCGATAGCTTCCTTTTCTCTATGCTTCATCATGAGCCATCGTGGTGATTCTGGCAGCCAAGGGACAGTATTGAGTATGACAATGCCGAAAACGACCTGGAATGCAAGCGGGAAACGCCAGGACACTGCGCTGTTTGACAGGTAGCTGAAACCATCTGAAGAGTGTCAGTCTACCGCGTATTTGCTGTACATAAGGTATACTAACAGGTCAACCAGCATGATACAGCTAGTCCTACAATGTTGACTACCATAAGGATGATGCCATTTTTACCTCTCTCCAAAGGCCTACTGCACTCGGTCGCCCAAACTGGGGCGGTCACTGTGTTTATGCCGTTTCCGATACCGGCTATCACACTTGTAGAGAGTTAGCGTCAAAGACATCCATCGCTGGGTTGGAGCAGTATACCGTCCAGACACCATCATAGGATAATCAATACTAAAGGTTTGGAGAAAAGCACCAAACATCATAATCACTGTTCCAATCCAGATAGATTTTTTCCTTCCTAACCATCCTCCAACTACAAATGCGGCAAAGGCGCCCCCGACGCAACCTAGATCATAAGTCCCGACGATAAGTCCTTGACGAGTTGCAACATCATAATTGTATGAGTCTTTATGCGCCGAATCCACTCCAAAGTATTTGCCAAAGATCTCAAGAGTAAGGATTCCGCCTAAACAAGGTCAGCTAAATAGCATGAGACGGTAACATCCCAGAGTTACTGCTCACCGAAAACACCTTGGTCGTAACCAAATAGCAGCATCGCAGTTGAGCAACTGACCATGATCCAGAAATTCAGCCAATACCCACTAAGGCCAAAATGGCCGTGGATTTGGGAACGAAGGCCTTCAAACATCGTCATAGTTAAGCTATCCACCGGCTTGGTGCTGTCGATGAATATTTTTGTAAGAATACAGCGTACTATTCGAAGGCTGTTTGTCCATAAGGTGAGGAAAAGAACAAGAGATGAATGAGTGGGCATCTTAAAAGGGTTTGAAGTATTTGTGGAAACTCGCTTCTGGGAACCCTGAAGCTTGGATATTTCCCCATAGTTCGAATGACCGAAGAAACTTGCTCAAATGTTCAGTCTCAGAAAGGGAGAATTTGCATAGAACCCTGGTCTCTTGGCATGTCCGGGGAAGGTGCAGCCCCAGATTTCCAGTTGATACCAAGCCTGCGGATAGCACCTCCTTCAGACGAAAAATACAGAGAACCTTTTTCTGAAGCTCTGGAACTATAGAGACGTTGAATTTGCGTGCTTGAGAATTGGGTTTCGTCAGACGCTCGATCAATACTCCTATCTGAATTTCATCTGTCAGCACACCGCATCCACCGTGTCCGCCCAGCAATGCGTTTAGAGCTACTGAGAGCTTTAGCAGATAACATTTTGCCACACCATGATACAAAAGTCCTCAACGAGAATAGCATATTCGTAAAGGCCAGGCAATCATTGGTCTAAAAAATCCTGGTAGCAAGTCCGTCACAGCGGAGGCCGACGTTAAGGAAGGCATTGTTCACTAGCCAAAAAATGTTGCCATATGATTAGGGTTCCTTCATGGAAAGCTGAGGAAGTCAACAGGATGATTGCCTGTTGTTGGGTTAGGGTCTCAGCTGAAAGCTTAGCACCAGGTTTCTTCACCGCAAGTGCCAGTCTGTTTGAGCAAGTTCCGAAATGTTTGGGTTTGGATCTTGCTCAAGTCCAGGGATGCTACCTTTCCATCGTGACTGCTTGATTGTGGGTGACGTCTTTGCAAGGCGATTTGAGATGACGTGATACCCACACAATGATTTCGGATGACTCCTTCATCTTCAAGTAAGCAGGTGCATATACAGCACAGTACGGAAAGACAAGAGGTGTGACGTGAAGCTGAAGGTCGAGAGGGGAAATTTGTATGAATGGAGGTATCAATGTACAGTTGGGAAGGAACGGCCTAGCGAACCCAAAGTGGCGGATCACAGTTCGCCAATCATAACCGCTAGTGTGATGAAGACCGTACCGTAAGATGCCTCAGATCGTTGATACTCGGCCTTCTCGAATGACACGCTGCGAATTGAGTAGAACTGGAATTACAGATTGCAAATGCCCGCAACTGTAACCTGGCATCTCGACAAAGCGCATTTTCTGATTTCGACGACTGTGTGACGGCTATTATGGAGGCACTAAGCGCTCGTATTATACACTGGTGAGCGAGCCAGAGTAATAACGCTCAGATACAGTTACACAGAAGTACAGCTTAGACATGAGTACTCTTCGTCTTTTCCCACGCAAGCATTACACCACTTTCAAGGGAACATCCACACCCCAGCATCGACCTCCTCCTCGGACGCATTCGGCCCAAGATCTTCTCTAGCCAACGCCTGCAGCAGCTCGCTTAGCTCTGTAACACTCCGTCGTCCCTCTTCATCCTGGGCCCATCCAAGCATCTGGCGCACGCTCAGCCTCCTGAGGTTCTTCAATGGGCCATCCACCACAGCGTTGTAGATCAACTCGCTAGTAATGTCGTGGGTTTGTCCTGTTGTGGGCATACGGAGGCAAGTTAATTCCATAGACTCGAGGAATCGTGGGTTATCCAAGTTGTTGCCGTAATCCTGTTTGAAAAAATCTTCGCAGATGTACTCGACGGCGACATTGAAATGACGAAGAGCGGGTAGGACTTCGAAGATGGTGTTCAGTGAGTACCAAGTTAGCTGGGGTAGACTCGAGTCGATTTTCAAGATTTGTATGTGGGGTCCCACGACAGTGAGTAGAGGTTTTATGAATGCCATTGATAGATTTGGACAATCTCCGATAACTAAGCGGGTTAAGGTGTCTGGGAGGGTGGAGAAATAAAGTAGAGATTGATCCCGGATTCCACCAGCTATTTGGAGCTTCTGCAGCTTAGAAGGCCAGCTATTGAAGAGGGCGGTGGTGTTTCGATCGCTACTAGAGGAACGTGGGAACTGGAAAGTCTCAAGGTTGTCGAGAGTGCTTATCGAATGGAAAAGGTCATTCATGGCCAGTGACTCCGAAACGAGAGAGAGGTCGAGGTGAACAAGGTTATGACATCTTGATAACGCAGCAAGACAGTTGACACTATGGGCATGTCAGCCAGAAATCCCAACACAAAGGACACAGAGGGTACAGACGCAAAGGAAGCTTGTGGCGCGACAAAGTACTTAAGACTCCCCTTTAACCTCCCCAGTATCCTCGCTGTCAAGCTCCTGCTCCCGTTGTGCACGAGCATGCTCATATCAAGTACTCTAACCAATTCTGACAGCCCATTGGTCCTGATATGCGCGTTGACGGACGGACAGATCGTCCTGACGAACTGGTCAAAATTTCTGCCAGATATGCGAGGCGAACGGTATAGAAATCTTGCAGATGCCAGGTACCACGAACGTGAAATGTATGAACAAGCACAGAGGTCAAGCTGCGATGAGGGAAAATGAGTGACATAGGAGAAAATTTCGTCCAGAAGCTCCAGCGGCATTTGACCGAACCCTTTTGGCTTTTTGGTTTTGAGAGACAGATCCTCAACACGCGGTAGTTGACCCACTGCTCCGTACACATCATTGTGCCCACCCGTAGCCCGGCGAGGTTCTTGATCTTTGAATGCCATGCTCTCCACAGGCTTCACCATGGCAGGCTTCACCCTTGCTTTCAGCTTTTGTTTGGTGGCCAGCGTTCTGGCCTTAGGATGTTTACATCTCAT
>JAABUS010005410.1_pt1 | contig 16818 bp, 17 predicted proteins | sample 5560161 | NCBI WGS metagenome assembly JAABUS01 (sample SAMN10711885, study PRJNA513376) | rock metagenome | isolation source: Antarctica rocks | place: Antarctica: Victoria Land, Trio Nunatak nord | collected 2016-01-04
GAGGAGGGGACGGTGGGGAGGGAGTTTGGGCCTGGAGGGCTTATGGGCGTTAGCTGACGAACAGTCTACGAAGTACATGGTTGACAGTCATAGATTACAGTATAGCACGGCAATAAGATCAAAGACGATTCCCCTGCGTCATCGTCGATCAATTCTTCGTACTTCGTCAACCCGTGCTTCGAGAGTCACTTTCCTGGTACCAGAAAAGTTCATGAAATCAAATGTATCAAACATGCATTCTCCGTTCTCATAGCCTCGAAGAAAGTTATACACAAGCATACAAGGATACTTATCTATCAAGCGCCATCGCTATGCACCCTTCTTCCCTCTCCCTTTCCCACCCGCCCCCACCCTACACACCAAACATCTCCCCCCAACACGGCACCCCCACAAACGCCGCCTCCTCCCTTCCACCCCCCACCTCCCCCATCGCAAAAACCTCCCCCCCAACCCTAACCTCCTCCTTCCACTCGCCCCTCTCCTCCTCCTTGACCGTAACCCCCTCACCCCTGACCTTCCCCTCCACAATTCCTCCAACAGTCTCCCACTCCTCACGCTTCACAACCGCGCTGCTCCAATCGCAAACTACGAATTCCTGCGCTATGTTCTCTTCGGCGCCGCGGCTGATCTCGAAACGCAGGGAGCCCCAGTTTGCGGTCGTGCGGCTGGTGGCGTGGAGGCTGAGGGCGCCGAAGAGGCCCGGGGGTGGGGCAGGGGAGAGGGGGGTGTAGGTTTGTGGGAGGGGAGGGGGCGAGGGTTCGGTGGTGGGTTTGGCGTTTGTGCCTGGTTTGGTGGGCGTGGATTTTGCTTTTGAGGACGATGCGGGGGCTTTAGGCTTGTGGGCGGCGGCGCCCTTTTTGGTGGGGGCTTTGCTGCTTGAAGGCTGAGGAATGTCTATGGGGACGGACTCGGTTTGGGTAGAATTGGTAGGGTGTGTCTGTTCCGTGGCGGGTTCGGCTTTTATCTTTTCTTTCGCAGGATCTACCAGCATGGGGAGGGCAGGCGGGAATTGGAAGAGGAATAGCTCTCCGAAAGCTTTCTTCTCCGCTGGCCCATCCATGTCAACGTCTGGTTGATTATCTGCGGCTTCTGGAGGGGGGTCAAGACCTCCAGCAATCTCGATGAGGGTGTCGCCAATCTTATAATTGTCCCGCTGGCCGCGATCCCATTCTTGATGGTCTTCTGTAGTCTGGAGGACTGGTTTTAGTGGGCGGTAGATTTTGCGTTTGGGAAGACGGCGCTTGGGTTGCGTTGTCTCAGGGACAGGATCTTCTCGTGGTTGGGCAGACGGAGAGGCAGCTTCTACCATCTCAGTGTCCTCGACGGGTTCCGGAGGTACAGCCTCGGGGCTTTTAGGAGGTGATATCACGACTGTGGCAAGGACTTCATCGACCACCATAGCATCGTCGTCTCGAGGCTCTTCCTTGACCTTGGGAGCTGCATCGCTGTCATCGTCGTCTTGGTAGACTCCTTTCCACTTCCTCTCATCCCGGACGAACTCTACATCGCGTGCCTTGCCTCTAGCTTTGTTTTTTGTAGATGGCACTACAAGCTCCTCATCGTCAAGAAACAGGCTACCCTGAGCAGCACGCCCTTCTTGTGCGCGTCTCCGTAGCTCTGCTGAGGTGAGGGAGCTTGCATCGGTATTGACGCCGACGGCTCGTTCTTTGTGCTCTTTTCGGTCGAGCCTAATGGGCTTGAAAGACATCTGGGGTTGCCGTGGCGTTACTTGGCGCTCTTTGCCTTTCGCATCTTCATTTGGGAAGCCTTCAGCATCTGGCTCTTGATCGCTGATGAGGTTGATCTCCTCGATGTCGATGCGGCGTCCTTCCTCTTTCTCGACCTCTTCATCGTCTGACCATGGATATTCCGGAATTTGGGGCTCTACCTTGATCTTTGCTGGCCTGCCTCCACCTTGTGCTCGGCCGGTTTTCCTACCGCCAGGATTTCTGCCAGCCTCATTGACTTGTGAACCCTTGGCCATACTCTTCGTCGCGCCCATGACCAGATCTCCATCTCTGTCCTTTTCAGCCTTGACGGCCGCTTTCTTGTCATTGCTTTCGATCGTCGCACCAGTGGGCCTTGTATCATCGCGAGTTTCCCTCCTGCGAGGTCCTGAACTTACGCCGCTGCGACCCCCTCTTCTATATTTGGATGGCTCGGACCCGGCAGCTCTCGCGCCAAGATGCCCGGTAGCTCCACTGCCAGTGAGCCTCTCATCTCTAGTCGAATGGACCAAGACATGTCCTCGCGCCCGGCCTCTCGCTACAAAGCCTACACGACCGATCTCAGTTGCTCCGAGACTGGCTTGACGACGTTCGGCCTCCGCCCTATCTGCCGCTTCTCTCTCTTCTTTGCTTCGGCGCGTATACGACTTGGGTTGAAACCTTAAGCTTGGTGGTCGAGAAGTGGGAAGACTTGCTTGCAGTGTTCTCTCATTAGTGCTTGAAACGTACGGGGAGTGAAGAGATGCGAGACGTTCGACGGGTTTTCGAGGCAGTGAGCTTGCTGGTGGAGTGGGTGCTGCGGTACCCCGGTCGATTTCAATCGGCTCGCTTGAAGTTGCCTCTGCTGTACTAGGATTGTTTGGCTGAAAAGCTTCGATCGATTGCTCTACTTCCATTGACCCATCCTGCTGGTTGCTGTCCAATGGAGGTGCGTCTATCGGAAATGCTAGTTTCCCAGAATCATTACTTACTCTGGCTGGACGGCCTCGCCGCAGCTGACGCCGTGGCTGTCCCTGGGGCAGCATCTGGTGATATAATAAGAGCCAGACAGAGCCTTGAAAGATTGTACTTTGAGCGTTTTGGTGGTCGCATATCCGCTAGTCTTCGATATCGCGGCTCCCGCCGCGCTAGGAGACTTTTTGTCTCTTATGGAGCGTTGGCCTTTCGACAGCGCAGTTCGAGTTTCTCGAAAAGGACTAGCAGTGGAACCTTAATCCAACGTTCACCTCAGTAATTCAGTTGTGGTAACTCGATCATGGCACGTTGTGATTAAGCGATTCATGGTTGCAGAAATATCTACCTATTTCAATAGCTTTCATGACAGGCGACAGAAATTCATAGATAGTCGTCCGAAGTACAATCTACGCCTTTACTTCCGCAACACCCATCCCCCTTCACTCTCCCCAGATAACGCTGTACGCCACATCACTTTGCAAACCACGAACCAACTTTTAGAAACACAAAGTGCTGGGCAGATTGTGTAGACGAACCGGAAGATGAAGGAAAAGCGAGGCACTCCGCTTGAATTGAAGGGCGCTTATCCAATAAGCTACCGCAGAAGAAAACGACCAAGTTGTAGCTTGTTGATTCAAAGGGTTCTTATGAAGTGATAAGTCCAAATACGACAATTTCGAAGGTAAAGGCCGTTCTCGACGAGCGACTCGACAGGCAACCAAGAGCCATTAATGGCCATAAAGACGGTAGCGGTGCCCACACGATCGAAGGCCAAACACTCAGTGGCCAACGACGATACCCGTGTTCACGACGTCAGATGTAGATTCACCTTTTTCTCTTCTTGCTCTTATCCGGGCTTGTTGCCATGCCTGTCAAAATGGCGCCAGCCACTTCAGACTCGTCGTCCGGCTGTGTGCCCTCTTCAAGATCTTTCATGACGGAAACACCCATGTGGCGACCAAAACGGCCCTTCCTGCCGTTTCCCTCGTCTTCGCTGATGCAGCCTTCGATACCTATGCCGGCATCTTTGCAACGTTGGCACGGTCGTTGACGGTCGCAGCCTTTCTTGCTCTTTCGGCAACGCTGGCAACGTGGTTTGGAGGAAAGATCCTCTTCGTCAACGCCGAGGTGGTGCTGGAAGTTGAAGGTGGATGCGGAAGAGGTTTTCCGAGACTGCGCCACACTTGACACTGGCGACATGGGAACGTTCGGCCCATTCGAAGAGAATGCTGGTTTTGCCTTTTTGGGTACGCTGGGCCGTTTGGTAACCTTGGAGCTCTTCTTCGTGGAGCCCCCGCTGCGCACTTTTGGTATGCCGCTATGGGTGCTTCTGGGTCCATGTGCTCTGTCCAAGCCAGGCTGGCGATACTCGATGGCCAACCCATCCGCATCATGCTCGTAGATACCATCTCGCTTATCGTCGTATGAGTAATCGCCGTCTATTTCGTCTCCACTGGGCTCGGTGCTGTCCACGCTTGGTAGACCATCATTGAGCTGATTGTAGTGCTTCTTGCTGGGCCCCTGTGTCGTACCGGGCAGGTGCTCGAACTTCGGTTGAAGCTGAGGTAGCGCATGTTGGAAATGCTCAACTCCCTCACTCTCTTCATCAGTGTAGCTATCCGCTGACGAAGCAACGTCTGCGCGACCGCTTAGCCTGTCGTCCAATGTGGACGCCGAGGTCCGCCCATGTGAAATGTTGGAGGCATCTCCGAGACGCATCAGCTGGAGGGCAACGTCCTCGTCCGAGATGCAGCTCGCAACGGTGGGGTCCGGCGTGGGCAAGATCCCCAGGGCCTGTTTGTGGGGCAATGAGCCCGTTGAGCTCCTACTCGCGGTCGGAGGCAAAGCAGGACGATCACGCAGACGATGACCATGCTGCGTAGGGGCAGACATCGAATACGGGCTTGCACTGATGGGTATTACACCATGTAGATGCTCACCAAAGCCGCAGCTTTGAGGGGACTGCAGAGGCTGATTATATTGTGGCGTTCGCTGTGCTGGTCTTGCGAAAGGAGATTGGTTGTCCTGCCCGTTTGATCGTCGTTGTGGGGATATAGAGGAGATAGAGTTGGCAATGGGAACTTGTGGGGGCACAAAGAGCGGTAATTCCTGTAAGATAAGGTGCGTTAGAAGATTGACTGAGCAAGACGCTAGCATCGTCGGACGGGCACTTACGGAACTCTCGAATTTGGCCCGCTTCCTTCTGCCGCCCTCCACGACGTTTTCCAGGCTAATCTCGGCTCTGGCGAATTGCTCGCTACGGGCCTTGCGCGACCCAGACACTGACCCCGCACCACCGTCACTGCTGCTGTAGCCGTTCGCAGCGTCGTGATTACCGTCCTCGAAGCTGCCAGCGACACTCACATCTGTACTCTTGATGCCAGACCGGGAGCGGCCTTTCTGTGTGGATGGAGCTCTACCAACCCGAGTAGTCCGAGGTGATGCACTTCTTTTCCTGGCAATGCGAGAATTGGGGCGTGAGTACGGTTGGCCATAGTTCAGGACTTGTTGTGGGGGAGGCATCTGGAAGCCTTCGACGAGTTGGGAACTGTTGTGGCCAATTTGGGGTGAAGCCGAGAGGTAGGGTTGTTCTCCGTGATGGTGGGCAGTCTGAGTATTGTCAAGAGCGACTCTGACATAGACAGACATATCATTCCTGAAGTTCTCGTATCTGGCGATGAGTATACTGCCATATGCATCCTCGAAATTGAAGCCGGCCGCATAGCCCTCGTAGAGCCCGTAAAAGTTCTTGACAGTGGTAACGATGGAATCCGTGGTGTCGTGAGGAAAAATCTGCACCTTCAATGGAAGTCTGGCCCGATAATTTGCAGCGCCATCGAAGAGCAGCTCGAATGTGACTGTCTTGGGTACAGGACTAGCTGCAGAGGGTTGATTCCCAGACGCGGTAGTATGAAAACCTCGACTATGCTCTATTGCCGGATTTTGATGGTACGTTGTGTGGGCATTGCTTGATACGGAACGACGGGTAGGGTATTGGTGCACATGTTGCTGGTCCGGTAGCGCAGTGTGTAGCGCAGTGTCGCTCGTCTGTGGGGAGCGATAAGGCCGTGGTGCATCGCTACTCAGAAGGTTTGATACGTTCATGGTGTGGACAACGGAAGATGCTGGTAGGTATGTAGGGGGTCAGAACGCTTCTGGTGTGAGTGTGGGAATTAGGAAAGGTAGCGATCGTGTTTGAGTTGGAAAATAGATCCTCGCATGAGAGTTGGTTGGTAAAGGAAGGTCAATCTGAGGCGAGAGGCAACGTCAGTGATATGTCTAACTTAGATAATGAAATGCAGATCGCAATGCAGTCAATACAAAGAGGAGTCACTCCATAAGTGGTCCAGCGGGTCCATGAGGTTTGTTGGCAAGCCAAGCGGCAGGTTGCCCGTCGGACAAGGGATGAGCAGAAGCAGGGGAAGTGGTCAGAAGGCAGAGCACGGTCTTTTCATGGATCGCGTACAAGAACAATGAAATGTGCACTTACTGGATTGTGGCCCGGATTGACCGGTGTTGCTGGCGAGCGGAATTGCTCAGGCTCCTCTGACGCCTACGATAGTAAAGATGAGCGACCGGCGAGGGGAGCCTTTGCTGGTAGGGATCGAAATGGGGATGTGTATTGATCGCAAATCGAAGAGCAGACCAGTCAACAGATAGTGGGATGCAGCTGCTCGATTACAGAAGAGCAATGCTGCTGTTGATGGCTGATGGGTGATGAATGGAGAGGAGAAGTGGGAAGCGGACACAGCCCTAGGGTATCCTGGTCTATACTCTGTTTGGCCTACGCATAGCGCAACACAAGCTGGAAGAATTTCGGCAATGGCACTCCGATCTACAACTTCAGGTTTTGAGGCTTCTATACTTTAGGGTCTGCGGTTTTAGAAACCTCAGCGCAGTTGGACGGTCACCTCATCATTACAGCGGCGGGCGGACGAGAGACGCAGGAAGCCCGGTACCATCCGCACAGTCTCGATGATTCAGATACCTGAAGCACTTGCAATGGGCTCGCTATTACGTTCATACGTATCGCGAGCGGACGAGTCTCTGTAGGCGGGACCCCTCGTTGCAGCTGGAAGAGTCTAAGGGCGGCTTGCAAGTTGCAATCGAGCCAATCCTTACTCTCTCTCTGCTCCCAACCGACGCAGAAAGCCGCTGGAACAACAGCCCAAGACTAGGCAGGATTGCATGTTTGGAACGATACCGTGAAGGCGATGCATATTAAGCTCATCCAGGTGCTGGGACTGTAGATACCACAGCTTGTTGCTTTCAGGCCTTGACGTTGGTTCGGCCAGCGTTTCATCGAGACCTCAGCGCATACTCGACTAGTAAGGTCTTTATCGCTTGTGGTTCCCAGATGATTGGCAACAGTAGGACCAATGTACGTCAGTCTATAAGGTACTTGCATCGGACATGCGCCACGAAGGTTTCACCCACTTGTCCCAAAGATGAGGGTGCAATAGCCATCGCTGGTCTGCCAGGATCTCGGTCGCCTGGACCAAGCAAACAACGCTGCGGACAATGGTGCAGCGATAGGCTTAGAGGTTCTCAACCATTCGCTTGATACGAAGGGATCTGCACCCTTTGTCTGAAGCATGAGGCCTGCATCACACTAGCGAATTGGCCTTGATTTACTCCGCATCCATGACCACGGTCTACAAGACTACAATTGAAGGTCTGATCTCTGACTTGCTGATCGGGGCCTGGCTGGTTGCTGCTTGTCGATGAATTGAAATCCACTGTGCAATTATCGTGGCACATGCGCATTGCTATTGACGCAATGATACGGCAATCTATTCGCACAAAGACCGCTGCGACTCTCTCCACCTTCAGTTAAAAAAGCGTTCTGCAATGCGAATTCTTGACTCTGACTTCAGGTACTTCTAAATCGCCATTGCGCCGGTCCGTCCGGGGTCTTGAACAGGCTGTGCGCTTCATGGGCTCGCCGAATCTTTCTCCATGGACCCGCTCGGGTTTGGGTGGGCGGCTACTCTTACTCCACTAGGACAATTACGATGACAAGTAATAAACCATCGCCGATGCCGCATACTTTACTCTACAATTGTCTCTGTGTAGCTTCTCTGCAGACTCCATACGTTAAGTACTTATTCATCCGCTAAAATGGCTTCCATCCAGCAGCACCTGCAAGCCAAGGGCCAAGAAACTGAGATTCCTGCAAGCGGACTGTGAGCAACGCCAGCCGTTTTGAAACATAGCCGTACTGGCGTTGCAGTCCTTGAAAGTGGAAATTCAACCAACAATTGGACTGTGGAAGTGATTCGAGAAATCTTGATCACGTGTTTACCTGACGCTTGAGCGCGTATCGAACTGCGACCGTCGATTCTGTGCACAGGCCTGCGTCCACGCAGCGACATGAGCTCTGCTACTCATGATAGTGTTGCATTAGCATAATAGTCCAGAGCCGTACTGTAGAAGCTCAACACATTGTTCAAGATGCGATGTGGCAGTCTGAAAGAATTTTCAAAGGCTTGATGGGAGACGTGTTCACGCGTAATCAACATTGGGCTGCGGGAACTAGCATTACTAGCGCGAAAGCCTCTGCCTAGCAACCGCAAGGTACTTCGTAAACAAGCCTTCTTTGCTGACAACCATGGAAATACATCCAATTCCGAGCAGCTTTTAGATCTGCCAGTACTCCGAGGCCTCCGGTCATACGCATCTTGCCGACTCACCACAGTTATAAGGTGAATCGGTACCTCGTGTGACCATTTACTCGAACGGTATTCGACTCCAGGCACAAGCCCTGAAGAGCCTCGAACAGTCCCAACGAGAATCAGGTTTCTTTGAGGCATCGCTCACGCGTGGAAACACAATGGACGCCAAGGTACGTTCGTGACTGCGATACAGGTTACGCAAAGAGTGTCGAACACGCCATGAGCGCTACCAAACTGCTACCTCAGCATCTTGGAAGTCCATTCACTTCCGTTCACTCTCTCCTGCCAGATACCTACCCTACTGCTGTCTTCAATGGAAAGCAGCATTTCGCTCTCCTTGTTTCAAGGTTCGCTGACCGATCGGTACTCGTAGCCTCAGAGACCACGAGCCACGCGCATCTATGCGGATGAGAATGCAATACCTACGATTGCCCCTCAGAAAACCATACATCAGCGCCACAAGTCAAGCCCTGCATTATCCTCGATAGCGAACGCGGGCGGTCTGAAAGCTGCCGCGAAAAGAACCGCATTTGGCGATGTCAGCAACACGGCCAATACGTGGCGACCTAGCAAGGATGACTTGATCACAACAAACAAAGGAGAGGGCTTGGTTGAAAAGCTCGCACCCTTGAAGGCGGACCAAAAGACAATCTCGCTATTGAGACCAGCTCAAAGACCCATATCGGTCCTAGCGAAGACTCTAGCGGACAATGTTTCAACTACTCTTGTGGCTGCACCCCCTAAGCAACCTCTGGCTGATATCCAAACTACACTGCTAGCAAACCAAGTCGCCAATACGCGTATGGTCTTGGGAATGAAGAGTACTGCTACGTTCAAAGACAACGCTGGGGCTCCGACCGCTGAACATCCTGTCTCGGACCTGCCAAGTTCATTCAGCTCTGCGGCGCCTATACCACCCGTCCACAGGGATCTACAAACTCAGCGATCTCAAGGCGCAGAAGATTCAGAACCCAAAATACGAAGGACAAGGAGTAAGGCTGCAGTGAATGCACCCCTGAAACAAACCGTCGCAGAGCCTTTGATAGTGGAAGTACCATCGGAAGAGCCAGCGGCAGTGAGATCAGATGGCGTCTATATCGACAATCACGGTGAAGTTCGGCTATATCAATTCACGGATGATCTGGATCCGCCTCGAAATTCTTCATTTCCTGCTCTGGACGATGGCGTAGCCATTCCTCCTGACATTGTCCCTAGACCTTACTACTACGATGCCAAGAAGCAGTCTGGTGTCGAGCCTGGACCTGTAGATGCGCCGAGTATGCCACCACCAGTGAACCGAAAGCAGCAACTGGTGCCTCTGTCAGAGCCAGAGGAGTACTGGGATGAGGAAGAGGACGACGAGAACTATGTCGAGGATGGCTACGTCACAGCTCGGTCGTACAGATCTCGTGGAGAGAATACAACGAGCGGCGCAACAACCGTGCTATTCCCCAAAGCGAATCTGAAGACGAGAAAAGAGCTGGCCAACGCAACAGCTCTTATGGATGCAGCGAAGGCGGCAGGCGAGCTGGACGATGAGACCTGGGACACGACCATGGTGGCTGAGTACGGAGATGAGATCTTTCAATACATGAGAGAACTTGAGGTAACTCAATGTGCGCTTAATGACGAAGAAATACTAAAAGCGTACCAAGGTCAAGATGCTTCCCAATGCCCACTACATGGACAATCAGGCCGAGATCCAGTGGTCAATGCGTTCAGTGCTTATGGACTGGCTTGTACAAGTCCATCACCGCTTCGGCCTTCTTCCAGAGACACTGTTCTTATGTTGCAACTACATTGATCGGTTCCTATCATGCAAGATCGTGTCCCTCGGCAAGCTACAACTCGTTGGCGCGACTGCAATATTCGTTGCGGCTAAGTATGAAGAGATCAACTGTCCTTCGGTCCAGGAGATCGTGTACATGGTTGATAATGGGTATACTGTGGATGAGATCTTGAAGGCCGAACGATTCATGCTCAGCATGCTTCAATTTGAACTAGGCTGGCCTGGGCCGATGAGTTTCCTTCGGCGGATCAGCAAAGCAGACGACTATGACTTGGAGACTCGTACTCTGGCGAAATACTTCCTGGAGCTCACCATTATGGATGAGAGGTTTGTGGGCAGTCCTCCAAGCTTCCTTGCCGCTGGAGCCCATTGTCTGGCAAGGATGATGCTAAAGAAGGGCCATTGGGTGAGTGATTCCTCCCTGTTGATGACGCATGTGCTGATCCCAGTATAGTCGGTTGAGCACGTATACTTCTCAAATTACACGTATTCGCAGCTCCACAGTCTAATCTGCCTGATACTCGAATGCTGCGAGAACCCGCAGAAGCATCACTGTGCCATTTACGATAAGTACGCTGACAAGCGGTACAAGCGGGCTTCGCAATTCGTCCAGAATGAATTGAATAAGGGTTTCCAGGCTACAGAGATTGCCGCCAATCAACCAGCAACGTTCAATCTGGTTTACGAAGAGAGGCTTATTCATGCTTACTAAAAGCCTCCGCAGTCGGATGGCACGGTGTCTTCCGCTAGTGACGAAAGCATTGCTCACACCTATTCATACAACTCTTACAAGTATAGCCAGTGGCAGGGTGGATGCAGACCTGGTTCGATCAGCAAGCAAATTCTTTCTCCCGGATGCAACGACCCTCGGCGGCGTCGCCCCTCAAATACTCCGGCACACTTACTCTTACTTGCATTCCCCCAACATCAATACTTAGCATAGCGTGGCGTACCATGATGAGAGATACGACTATCACGCGCTCCATGACCGGTTCAAACACTCAATCAATCATCATCATCAACCTCTCGGCACTTTCGGCCACCAGGCCCAGGAGTTCGGCAGAAGCTTTCGGTGGGAGAGGCTTTTACACGGGCACTGAAGGGACGGCTGCTGTGAGACTTTCTCGACGATGCTTCCGTCCCCCCACACGGGAGATTCAAAAGCATGTCAGCAGGATGCGTTAATGCTTGTAGATAGTAAGGTGGCCATAGCATATATTATCATACAATGGCAACCAGTACTCTACTACAAGGGTCACTTCATTGCTTTCTTTTCCAAGGCCATGAGTCTGTTGACCGTCACGCCAGCTTGCCCTTTAACTGCCTATTCGTTTCGTCTCTGTAGCCTTGGATCTCCACATTGTTTGACCTTCATTCGCCATTGCTACCCTTACTATGGTGACCTGCCTTACTGCGTGTTTCAACGTAAGCCTTGCTACAGGTAATCGTTTTGACGAGTCCTACATGCCTGTTTCTGTTGCCATCGTAGACTTTATAGCCAACTTCTCGCAGCTCAGAAAAGGCTGCAAGTTCTTCCTTGCAAACACGAACTTCCACAATCTTTGCCTCTTGCAGGCTTGAGCCTCAGACCTTACGTTTGTATGCTGTCACAAGTATCTCTTGTCCTCTTACCTGCCACATCCTCAAAGATAGCTCAGTACCTACTGCTTCCCCTCCCAGCACTCCATTACCTTGCGCGCAATCCCTCCCTTTTACCATCAGACTTCTCACGGATCTTGTGTACTTCCTCTGCCCGCTTCTCCAATTTTCTCGAATCTATGAATGTGGAAAGCTGTGTCGACGACTATCGTAATTAGGGAAGGGCTTACAAACAGCCAGAGCGGGAACTTGGTTCTGAGGGCGTAGGAAGCTGGCGATGAAGACACGGAGGCAATAGCCCTAGGAGAATTGTTAGGGAGACCATGTGTGGAAGCCTCTGCTTGTTGCTGCTCGAAAACAGTGTTTCAATGGATGCTTGAATCGATTCCTCATCTCTGGTGTCGAAGCTGGATCCACGCATGAGAGAGCATGACAGCAGCGATTAGTCCAAGAGTACAATAGCATAAAGTAGAAGGGCAGAAAGGGAGTTGAAGTTGACCAAGCGTGCCAAGGCCTTTGGAAAGTGCACACGATTGTTATTGGCTCGTGAAGCGAGGACTAAAAACGCCACACCGGCCAACTCAAGAGCTTCACCTCACGCGTCCAACTTCGTCCTCACCTCTTCAAGACAACCATAGTCTGCCCTGCATGCAGCTAGTGAAAAGACAGCAAGCACCGGCAGGAGATGAAAGAGTTTTATATGTATATATGAGAAGGTAAGGATCAAAGAAGGAAGATGTAGGTACCCCAGGCTCGTTCATGGCCATGGTGCCATTCCTTAGATTTTTACTTGATTTCCTTCGATAGTCAGACACTTTCACTCTCATACTTGTAATGTTGCACCTGCTTTCAAAGTCAAATAAACTTGGTGTCATTGGTGCTGTGGCTTACCCCATGGTGTACCTTGTCTGTCAGCCTAGACACCCGAAAGTAACAGCATATCAACATTTCATAGCTTCACAAGAAGCGCTTCGCTCGTTCTCCTATCCACATATCACCCCTAGTCTTCTGCCGGTACCCTTTTGGAAGTTTGTGGCTTGGTACCGACCATTTTGGGAAGCCTAGTGTGACTCCTCCTTCCCTTCACGAGCGACAGCCTGGATATATGAGACAAAGTCTTCATCCTCCTCAACGATTGGATAGGGACCGGATACTGGTTTCAGAGCGTGCATCTCGACGTCCTGGTCATGGAGACGTCCAGCGCGTCCGTCCGGGAATTCGAAATCGAGCTCTGGCGTTCCACGCCCGAAGCTCGGTTCACCAGCCGACACGGTTTGATCATATGGCATACCTCGGAGGGTATCCTTACGGCTTCGTCTAACCCGGGGAGGAGCGATAATTGGAGCTTGCGATGACGCTTGGCTGACGCGCGACGCTCCATGGCGACCACGAGACAGAGGTGCAGTCAGGTTGTTGGCATATGCACGAACGACAGCACGACGCGCACGACGAGGGCGGGAGTTGTTGCTGGTATCGTCATCCGGAAATACGCATGGGAAGAGTTTGCCCAGAAAGAACTTCCACGTTGGCAAGCAGGCGCAGAGGATTCCGGTGTTGACTTCGACAATCGTCCAGTACGTGGATGCATAAGATCCGAAAGTTACATCCGGATCCTTGGAAGTCATCTCAAGTGGGGTCATACGAATTACGGTGATGCCACAGACGCTACGGGCTACATTAGTAGGCATGCCCGTGCAAGGAGGAGACGAGTGACTTACAACATGCCGAGACCGAAAAGTATGAAAAGTCCGAACTTATGCATTTTCTTCATTTGCATCTCATAAACGGATGGTATCGGCAAGGCCAGGATCATCAAGTCCGTTACCAAGTTGAAGATTGCGTTGGCGTACCAGAAACGGGTCACGTCGATGCAAAGTCCGGGCACTGATTTATCGAAGATCTTTGCGAATGGAGCACACTGGATGACCGTGAGGAAGATGGAAAACAGCGCGTATGTGGCGATCGTGTACTTCAGGATGTGGGTGGCCGTGCGAGCTCGCTTCTCCTTGAAGATACGAAGGTACATGAGTAACATGGACAACTTCGTGCAGTTGAGAGTTCCCTTATAGAAGATCTGCTCAAGGTAGAACGTCTTGGATGCCATGTCAGTGATAGTCCTCGAGGAGATGGCATCAGCAGCGGCTGATGGAGAAATTACCATACGAGCGACGTATCTATCATAATCGCTGAGCTGCGACTGGTGCATACCGTACCCATATATGACTCCTATCTTTTGGTCAGCTCTGAAACTTAACACAGCTTGCGAGACTGGTTTTAGAGTCACGTACCAATGATGGTAGTAATACCCAGGATGAGGTTAAAGACCTGATGGCGTCAGTGGGCTGGCCTTTGATTATGGAGAAAGCAGCGAGGCTCTGGAGTCGCGCCTCAATTCACCAGCAAGGCGCATTAACGTACCATAGAAGCAAAGATGGCAGCGTCGTCCCTCCCAAGCTTCTGAGTATTGCTTCGACGCTGCTGGATTCGAATGAAGACCAGAGCCGTCGAAAGAACAGTCATGATGAGCGTAACAAGGAACAGGCCGAAGCCATGGTGCTTGATTCCGACTCCCTCATCAGAACGGATGAGGAGGGCCATTTTGCAGGTGCCGACGGTTCTCGATGATGACTTCCGGGTTAAGATTGAAGCTAAAGATAGCTTGGAATGCTGTGATGCTTGAAGGAAGTTGGCTGAGCAAGTGGAAGATGGTTGTGAAGAGGATGTGTGGTGGATGAAGTGGTGATGGTGAGCTCCGACCTCAATATCAAATTGCTGCAGTGAATCTGTGAATTTCGCGTGCCCCGAAGTAAGGGCGATAGGGCTGTCATATGAGTGCCCTTGCAGTATGACCATACACACAGCTACAGAACGCATGATTGCATAGACAGCGTAGTATTATTTCTCCTCGATGGATCGCTCTACGGGCAATCACGAAATACGATTGACAGCATGGTGCAACAGGCAGAAGAGGCGAATGGAGGAGAAACAGCTGTGCCCTTGGGCTTTGTCTAAGCGATTTATCGAACGACAGCGATGTCCGGAGCTCGAGCACGTCTTGCTAATATTTGGACAGTCGGCTCCCTACGTCATACGAATTCATTCCTTCTAAGAGGGCAATTATTGAAGTTAAGGCCTCTATAATGGTCAGAGCTCATATATCAAATGTGAAGGTAGTTGCATGCGAGGATTTGCATTGCATTTGCGGCAATGCCATGCAATGCAATGCAATGCAAGTCGAGCCGTCAAGCATTTCCACTCAGTCGGGCCTACTGTTCAGGATTTTAGCCGGTCTCCAGACAGCGTGTCTATTACTCAGTGGGTCTGTGGAGCCCAAGTGCTTCCATGCAATAGGCAGGAGTCGCCTTTGCCCAAAGCGACAGTTAGCAGCGTTTGCAGAGAAGCTGCACAGGACACCAGAGCACAGGACACGGTAAGCCCTTCCGATCACAGTGGCAGAGTAAAGCTGGTGCTACAGGCTGAGAACGCTACTTTGGTTTGTCCCAGAACGTTTAGCTGTCTAGGTTCCTGGCCCACTCTGTTGAGGAATCTATCGGAAGCATCTCCTATCACCCCAGAAGTCAAGGTTTTTTTGGTTTCGCCAGAGCTTTCTGGTCAATACCGCCATGCGCAAATACATACATCAGATTACAACGCTCTACATCTCGCTCGATCTCAAGCAGGTGGATTGTCATATTTACATGAAGCCATCCTGAAAGGACCAGGTGCAGCCTGTATGGGCCGTTGTCTGTCTATGAGCGATAGCTGAGGCGGAGCTTTCAACCCCGCTAGGATCCTTCGTTCCCCACTGTTGGTCAAAAGGAGCCAAGGCGCGAGCATGGCGGCGATTTCAGAAAGAAATGGTAATGTGTACGGGAAATAAGAACTCGTTCAACTTGTGGATCGGGTAATAGCCATGCGAGCCACATCAACCGTTTTCGCGACCCGATGCAGGACGAACCCGAGCAGATCCTATAGCCGTAACGATAGTTCAATCTATTTCCAACCTCGATGAACTTTAAATATCACCGTACACGCAAGATTTCTTTCTCCATTCCCCAAACATACGGCGCCTTCATTCCAGCTACCTCTGACTACTTTACCAGTCAGTATGGCTCCCTGGCTCCTCCTAGGCTTACTCCTCACCTGCGCCTACAACTCCCACAGCGGTGCTCTTGAAGTAGCCCACACCATAGCTAGCAACGCATCCACCACTAAACCTCTCACCGAAGTCCAAGGCAACAAATCACCCTGGATCGCCTGCAACGCTCCACCTCGATACAACATCCCCCTCCTCCGCAGCCACTGCCAGGATGTCTACGACCGCATCATCTACGCACCACAAAGCTACCGCAAGCAAGGCTGGCACGGTATCAACACCCCCGAGCCATTGACCGAGGAGTCAGACGACTGTGTTGTGAGATTGGAGACCAATTACCGCGATCAGTCGGACACCTTTTCTCGTGCTCTCATGGCTCATGTTGGGTTGCATATCTCGCAGCAGTGCATCTTGGGCGGTGCTGCGAGTATTGGAAGCAATGGGTTTTGTGAGTCGAATGTTCTCAGCGTCGGTCAACCCAGCTTGCGCGTCTCATGAGCTTTGGGACATACCCAACAGGAGCATAACCTAGCTTCGGGAGAAACACTGACTCGGACACATGTAGACATCAGTGTTACCGGGATGGTTCCGGCGAAGATGTTGGAGAACGGTACAACAGTGGTTGCCGAGACTTCGACGGCAGAGGCTGCAACGGCATAATAGGCGATGGAGAGGGAATGGGAATCATACACGCAAATGATATGTTGGTGGGAAAGACTGCGTACCGAGAAAGCGTTCTTGTGCCATGCTTGGGACATATACAGTCGACTATCGAAGTCTAACGATAATAGCGCTTCACAATCACAACGTAGTAGATACTCAAAATCGCCATCAGGAGCAAATCTGAACGATATCGCACCCCCCCCCATGCAGCTCTACCACCTCACATCAGCGACCAAGCAATCCCACCCATCACACTACCCGTCCCATCCCTCACTCACCCCACCCATCCACTCCCCCCTCCCACCCCAAAAGGCC
>JAABUS010005411.1_pt1 | contig 16813 bp, 15 predicted proteins | sample 5560161 | NCBI WGS metagenome assembly JAABUS01 (sample SAMN10711885, study PRJNA513376) | rock metagenome | isolation source: Antarctica rocks | place: Antarctica: Victoria Land, Trio Nunatak nord | collected 2016-01-04
AATTGCAATCACAAATTCCCATCAGCACCTCCCCCTTAAGAGCTGGAGTCGCTAGTCGACGAGCTGTCTCCAAAACGCGGGCCTGCCATCTCACTTGGCGGAGCGCCAGTGGCCGGATTAGCGCCTTATTTTCCACTCCCGGCTGCACCACTTGCTGCAATGCCGCCACCGAACGGGCCAGCGGCGCCGTTGCCATGTGCCCCGTTCGCCGTGCCCACAGGATCGCCACCAGCACCTTCATTCTGTTATGCGCCATTAGCTTGCGGTTGACCGTTACCGTTGATGGCTTTGTTGGGCGTGACACCGGTCGTGACACCATTTCCGGAGATCCAACCATTTCCGTTGACGTTGACGTTGACGGGATCGGAATTGGAAGCGCCGTTGGCTGCGTTGGCGATGCCGTTTGTCCATCGGCCCCAGTCATCGTAGATGGAGACGTCGTCATGAGAACAAGAGGAAGGTTGTGGGTCAGAACTAGACTGACCGCGTCGGGTCGGGTTGGAATTTTTTTGAAAAAGTGTCGGGTCGGGTTGAGAAGCTTGACCCGACAACCCGACCCGAAAACCCGACCCGACCCGACAAGATATTAGGTAGGTGTAAATAGCTTGGTCGAACAGCCTACATGGTTCCCCTTCATGGCTTCCTACCATGTTTTCCCGTCATGACTCCCTACCAAAGTCAAACGGCCTTCATGTTTCCCCGTCATGACCTTCTACCAAACAACCTTCATGTTTCCCTTTATGTTCCCCGTCATGGCCCCCTACCAAACGACATTCATGTTCCCCTTTATGTTCCCCGTCATGACTCTCTATCAAACAGCCTTCATGTTCCCCTTCATGTTCCCCTTCATGTTCCCCTTCATATTCCCCTTCATGTTTCTCTTTATGTTTCCCGTCATGATTCTCTATCAAACGATCTTCATGTTTCCCTTTATGTTTCCCGTCATGTTTCTCTTCATGTTTTTCTTTATGTTTCTCATCATGTTTCTCTTCTTGACTTTCTATCAAAAAGGTAATGCAAAAGCAAAAAATCGGAAAAATTTCTATATTTAGCTCTCTTGACATCAAGCTTAAATTCTTGATGAATTAAGTTGAATTGACTCAATTTTCAGTCGAGTCGAGTTGAGTCAAATTGAAAATATGAGCATCTTGACTTGAATTAAGTTGAAAATATGAGCAATTCAACTTGATATTGATTTGAATTCAAAATGTCAACTTTGTCACGATCCTAGCCTTGCCAGGCTCAGCCTTCTAGCCTTGCCAGGCCTATTCTCGCTCCGTCACCTTGACTAGTTCCTATTGAGCCTAGCGTCGGCTGAGGAACACACATATGTAGCCAGCTTCTTTCCTGTAGCTATCTTTCTTCCTTAGCATTTATCTTCTAGTTAAATGACATCTCTATCTGACTCGCTCTAGGCAGGTCTCTAACATTAGATAAATGCTCACCAACTACTCTGCTATCTGTTACGATCCTAGCTACGCACCTATGTTGGTAGCTATGTTGGTGACTATGTTGATGGCTATGTTCCTGGCTATCGCCGGTCGCTCGTCACTAGGCTATCGAGTTGTTCCGAAGCCAACCCTATTCAGGGTTAGCTTATGTTCTCCTGAGCCATATAGATAGCCGGTCCTTCCCTCCTAGATACTTTCCTTCCTTAGCATTTATATACTCGTTACATTACACCCATATGACTCGCTCTATGCTGGTCCCTAACATTATATAAATGCTCCTTCGTTACAGGCGAAGTGAAATAATCTGCATCGATTCCTTCGAGTGCTTCTGCTAGTAGTCCTCCAACCCTCTATCGACTTTGGTCTAGCGGCTTGCGTCCGTGCAGCAGCACTCACCTTCCTCCCCTCGTGAGCTGATTCAGCGAGAATAAACAAAAGATTCGAACTCGTGCGCTGGTCAGCGAGTATAAACAAACGATTGGAACCATCCGACTAGGTCAAAGATCAGCGGATTAACCGTTCATTCAGATTCGCAAGGGATTCTTCGAATTTGTTGAACAATCAAACGAGGCCAGTCATAGAACTGCGTGAAGTCTCTACCTCGAGGAGCAAACCACCAGTGAATCGATTCGCCTACCAGTTCACGTGCAACTAGTGAGTCTGCTTCAATGGCATCTATCCTCAATGCGATGATCTTCTCATCGTCCTACCTATCAGCGAACCGGCCTACCTCGTGTTCCTGTGTCAACTAGTGAGCCTGCTACAATGACACGATAATGCCTTCGGCAACAAGCAAACCTTTGAGCTTGTTCCTATACCGAAACCTCAGTGAGCCTGCTTCAACGGCACCCTCAATGCGATGGCCTACCCACCCTCATCGCTCTACCTACCAGTGAACCTGGCCCGTCATCGAGTTCACGTGCAACTAGTGAGCCTGCTTCAATGGCACCTTCCGTCAATGCGATGACCCAGCTACTCACATCGCTCTACCTACCAGTGAACCGGTCTGTCGACTCGTTCGCGTGCAACTAGTGAGCCTGCTACAAAGGCGCGTCCGATATTGACCTCGTCATCGAGTCAGTCACTCGATAGTTAGCCTGCTTGAACGGCACCCAAAGTGAGTCTGCTACAAAGGCGAACAATGATTGACCTCTTGATTGAGCCGGTCAACGAACGGAACAAGCCCTACTATGTAGTAGGCCTGAACCAGCAGTGAGCCTGCTTCAATGACACGATCACAATCGACCTCTTCGATGAGCTAGTCGATCCCCTTCTAGTGAGCCTGCTTCAATGACATCAGCCAATAGCCGACCTCTTCGCTGAGCAAGTCGGTTCCTCTCTACATAGCTAGCCTGCTACAATAGGCATTTCGATTCTACACAAGGCTAAGGAAATACATTCATGCGAACATGAATCGTTGAAGGAAGGAAATACTGTTACGATCCTAGCTACGCATCTATGTTGATAGCTATGTTAATGACTATGTTGATGACTATGTTCCTGACTATCGTCGATCGCTCGTCACTAGACTATTGAGTTGTTTCGAAGTCAATTCTATTCAGGGTTAGCTTATGTTCTTCTGAGTCATATAGATAGTCGATTCTTTCCTTCTAGATACTTTTCTTCCTTAGCATTTATATACTCGTTACATTACACTCATATGACTCGCTCTATGCTGATCTCTAACACTATCGATGAATAAACGATATGAAACAATCTATTCAGTAAGAAAAATTTGCAAGAAATTCTTCAAATTTGCATCATCATTTTAGATTGCAAGAAATTCTTCGATTCTACATTCATTTTCATCATTCTATTTGCAAGAAATTCTTTGAATAAAGCACTCAATTATTATCTGAAATTCACAAGAGATTCTTTGAATTTTCACTCATCAAAAAACATCAATTCAAAACATCAATCTCTCATTTATTTTTATCTCAACAACTTCTATCTTATCTCATCATGACATGCAATGTCAAGTCAGTTGAGTTTCAAACAACTCATCTGCTTAAAAGCACTGTCAATAGAAGAGTTTCACTTTTATTTATTAATGCTTCAGTTGAAGCTGAGAAAGCTGTTATTGCACATTCGCAATTTATAAAGAATGACAGTGACAGATTTTAGCACTTTCAACAATCAATATCTTGAATATTCATTTAATCTCATGTTTCAGATTTGCGTCACTTTTAGCTGAGACATATTTATAAAAGCATCAATATTCTCAACATTTTTAGCGTCTCTAGCATTTTCATGAGCGCAGTATGCGTCTTTATCGTTTAATTCAATAAACACAACTATTTTGACATTTGTAGCATTGATACATAGTTGCAACGTTGAATAATTAATGATTGATTTGACTATCTAAATAATAGCTATTTAATATATGCATCAAGAAAGTCAATGAGAAAGTTAATGAGAAAGTTAATGAGAAAGTTAATGAGAAAGTTAATGAGAAAGTTAATGAGAAAGTTAATGAGAAAGTTAATGAGTAAACTAGAGAGATAGAAAGTCATGTAAAATAATTGGTAAAATCATGTTTGAAGCTTGATAGAAAACAAATTTGATTCTTGATTGCAAAGCAATTCAAAGCTTGATGAAAAGTCATGTAGAAAGTTATGAAGAAAGTCATGTAGAAAGTCATGTAGAAAGTCATGTAGAAAGTCATGTAGTAAAAAGATCAGTAGATGACTCAATCAAAAGATCAGTAGAAAGCTTACTAGTAGAAAGATCAATAGAAAGATCGATTGAAAGATCATTAGAAAGCTCACTAGATGACTTGATTGAAAAATCAGTAGAAAGATCAGCGAAGATGCTTGATAGAAAAACATGAAGAGTGCTTGATAGAAAGTCATGAAGAATGCTGAGTAGAAAGTCATGTAGAAAGTCATGAAAAGCATTGTTTGATTCATGTTATGCGTTCAATCAACGCGTATTTTGAAGCATGTAGAATGTTTAATAGAGCATTTGATAGAAAGCTCAGTCGATAGCTCAATAGATAGCTTAGTAGAAAGATCGATAAAAAGATTGATAGAAAGATTGATAGAAAGATTGATAGAAAAATTGATAGAAAAATTGATAGAAAGATTGATAGAAAGATTGATAGAAAGATTGATAGAAAGATTGATAGAAAGATTGATTGAAAGATCAGTAGAAAGCTCACTAGATGACTTGATCGAAAGATCAGTAGAAAGCTCATTAGTAGAAAGATCAATAGAAAGATTGATTAAAAGATCAGTAGAAAGATCAATGAAAAGCTCAGTAGAAAGCATTGTTTGAAGCACTGTTTGACGTGTTTTGTGCGCTTGATCAACGCATTTGATAAAGCGTTTGATAAAGCATTTGATAGAGAGTTCAATAAAGAGTAGAATGATGAGTAGATGAGCGAGTAAATAGATGAGTAGAATGAAAAGTAGATGAGCGAGTAAATAAGTGAGTAGATAGACGAGTAGTAGACTGAATGCAATGAAAGAAACGAAAGCAATGAAAGCGATGAAAGCGATGAAAGCAACGAAAGTGATGAAAGCAACGAAAGCGTGATTCAGTTCAATGACATATAAACAAATGCAGATTCAGTTCAACGACATATGAAATGATTGCAGATTTTATTCATAAAATCTGATCACATTCAAATGAACTCAGCTAAAATCTTAACTTTATCTCGCTTTAAGCGACAAATGTTTCTTTAGCTAAACTCAATAATTCAGTTCACTTTTCAAACTGCAAATGCATGAAACATAAACATTAAAGAACAACTGTTTCATTGAGTCAGCAATCAACTCAGCAAAGTCATCAATATGCTGAACAAGCTTTGAAGTCAGTGAGACTTGACTTTACAACTCAATGAACACTGACTTCTTGTACAAGATGATCACAAAAAAAGAGCGAAACAATTAAAAGTCGCTTTTGATAAAAATGATGAGCTAGAGAAAAAGATTAGTCAGTTACAAGATGAGTGATTGAACTTCAGAGCAAAACAACGTCAAGTCGATCAATTTATGTCTCATCAAAATACTCAGTCAGCTGAACAACAAGTCAATCAGAAAGAAACTTCTACAATCTCAATTTTAATTCATCACTCTGAAGTTGAACGAAGCTCAACTTTTAAAGCTCACTTTCAACAAGAATCTTCTACTCTATCTGATAATAAAAATGATCATCACAAGTTCATTAAGCTTTTGAATTCACTCATCTTTATCAAAACAGATGATTCTATCTGAAAAATATGAAACATCAAAATAGCTGACAAGCTTGATGTCAACATGAATCATTACTCTACTGAAAAGATTTGTATTGTTTATGTGATTTTCAGACTAAAAGACAATGCTGATCAGCAAATCTATGCAAAACATCATGTTGATGCTCTTTCATTCTATTAATTACTATCAAAGCTATTATAACATCTGAAAGAAATTTATGAAAATCAGAATCTGATTTGAAAATGTCATTGTAAATACGTTGCTCTGAAGCAGCTCAACAAGCTCTTCAGCTCTTTCTATTCAGAATTCACTAAAATATTCAGCTTTCTGAACTATAATGATATCATTCTGATGAACAACATTCAGAATAAAATTAACAATCATCTTCAGAATGCGTTGTCAGTTTGTCTTATAAAGTTTAACTCACTTAATAAGCTCAAGATCTTTCTTCAAGATGTGAATAATAAACAACAAGTCAATTATCAACTATATGATGAGCAATGAACAGTCAAATTAATAGCAGCTTCAAAAAAACGTTTTGTTTCTTCGTTAATATCAGCTTCAGTCTTAACTATTAACTATGTTCAACTCACTACTTTTTTCATTCTTGAATCTGAATGATCAAGAATATTAATCATCTGCTTTAACTGCAAAGTATCAAATCATTTTTCAAAGAACTGCTTTCAGCTGAAAACTAGTACTTTGACATCTCATGCATTCACTTCTCATCTCAATGAGATCATCATGTCAAAAGAAAAGAAGAAATTATTTACAGAGAAATTAAAGAATGAGGCAAAAAACTAGTGACTTTCATCAAAGACGTGATGAAAAATGTGTTAATTTCTTCAATAATAAGTAGCTTAAATGATTTCTTTGTCTTGAAATCTTTGACTACTGAATGTGTATTATTTAGCAATGAAATTAGTTACTCATTAAAGTCATTAATTGACACTGAAGCAGCTGACTATTCATTCATTAATGAATTAACTGCGCAGAATGTTTGTGATCATTTGCAAATCAAATCTTTATCTTTAATCAAGCTCAAATCAATAAGAAGATTCAATGATCATTATGCAAAAAAGCTCATTACTCATGCAATTAATTTGAATTTAACTGTTCAAGATCATATGAAACGTTTCATTTTTATGCTGATCACTCAATTAAATCAACATCAGATGATTCTTGAAAAAACATAAATAAACAAGATTGAGATGACTATTGATATGAAAGATGATTGTTTTCAATTTTCTAGTTTTGAAACTTATATCAAAGCTTTTATCAAAGCTCATTCAACTGTTCTTTCAAGCAAGAAAATCGCGATAGAACAGAAGAGTTCAATCTCTACTCAAATACTAAAGAGATTTATCTCTTCTGTTATCACTTGACTCAGCAAGAAGTCATCTTCATTCAATAAAATCGTGAAATCATTTAATTCAGTCAACTTCGCTTCGTTTTTTGATTCAATGAACATAGCAATGATAGAGACTGCAGCATATAAATCACTAGTCAAATGATTGAATGTGACTACTTTCGTGATCATCATCACGAAAATTGATCGACTTCTAAAAACAGCTAGAAATCAACTTAAAGATGTAAATTTACAAAAGCTTTCATATGAAGAAATCTTGAAAGAAGTCAAAGCTAAGCTTTCTTTGAAATATCATGACTATCTAGACATGTTTGATTGAGCAATGACTAATTAACTACTCTCTCATCATCTCTATGATCATAAAATTGAGTTGATTGTGTCACGATTCTAGTCTTGTCAGACTCAATCTTCTAGCCTTGTCAGATCTATTCTCGCTTCGTCATCTTGACTAGTCTCTATTGAGTCTAGCGTTGACTGAGAAATACATATATGTAGTCAGCTTCTTTTCTGTAGCTATCTTTCTTTCTTAGCATTTATCTTCTAGTTAAATGACACTCATATTGACTCGCTTTATGCTGATCTCTAACATTAGATAAATGCTCATCATTTACTACTTTGCTATCGATGAATAAATGATATGAAACAATCTATTCAGTAAGAAAAATTTGCAAGAAATTCTTCAAATTTGCATCATCATTTTAGATTGCAAGAGATTCTTTGATTCTACACTCATTTTCATCATTCTATTCGCAAGAGATTCTTTGAATAAAGCACTCAGTTATTACCTGAAATTCACAAGAAATTCTTTGAATTTTCACTCATCAAAACATCAATTTCACATCTATTCTTACCTCAACAACTTCTATCTTCTCTCATCATGACATGCAACGTTGAATCAGTTGAGCTTCGAACAACTTGTCTGCTTAGAAGCACTGTCAATAGAAGAGTTTCACTTCTACTCATCAATGCTTCAGTCGAAGCTGAGAAAGCTGTCATTGCATGAAACATAAACATCGAAGAACAACTGTTTCATTGAGTCAGCAATCAATTCAACGAAGTCATTAATATGCTGAACGAGCTTCAAAGTCAGCGAGACTTGACTCTACAACTCAATGAACACTGACTTTTTGTACAAGAAGATCACAAAAAGAAAGCGAAACAACTAGAAGTCGCTTTTGATAAGAATGATGAACTAGAGAAAAAGATTCATCAGTTACAAGATGAGCGATTGAACTTCAGAGCGAAACAACATCAAGCTGATTAATCTATGTCTCATCAAGAGACTCAGTCAGTCGAGCATCAAGTCAATCGAAAAGAGATCTCATCAATCTCTGAAGTTAATCAACGTTCTTGAAGCTCACGAGAGTCATTCACTTTATTCAATAATGAGAATGATCATCACAAGTTCATCAAGCTTTCGAATTCACTCATTTTCATCGAAACAGATGACTCTATCTGAGAGACATAAAACATCAAAATAGCTGACAAGCTCGATGTCAACGTGAATCATTATTCTACTGAAAAGATTCGTATTGTCTATGTGATTTTCAGGCTAGAAGACGATGCTGATCAGCAAATTTATGCAAAGCATCGTGTTGATGCTTTCTCATTCTATCAATCACTATCAGAGCTACTGAAACATCTGAAAGAAATTTATGAAGATCAGAATCTGATTCGAAAGTGTCATCATGAATACGTTGCTCTGAAGCAGCTCAACAAGTTCTTCAGCTTCTTCTATTCAGAATTCACTAGAATATTCAGCTTTCTGAACTACGATGATATTACTCTGATGAACGACATTCAGAATAAAATCAATAATCATCTTCAGAACGCGTTGTCAGTTTGTCTCATAAAGTTTAGCTCACTTAATAAGCTCAAGATCTTTCTTCAAGATGTGAATAATAAACAACGAGTCAATTATCAGCTACGTGACGAGCAATGAACAGTCAAATCGATAGCAGCTTCGAAAAAACGTTTCGTTTCTTTGTCGACATCAGCATCAGTCTCAACTACTAGCTATGTTCAACTTGCTACTTTTTTCATTCTCGAATCTGAACAATCAAGAATGTCAATCATCTGCTTCAACTGCAAAGTATTGAATCATCTTTCAAAGAACTGCTCTCAGCTGAAGACTAGTACTTCAACATCTCATGCATTCATTTCTTGTCTCAATGAGATCGTCATGTCGAAAGAAGAGAAGAAATTATTTACAGAGAAATCGAAGAATGAGACAAAAAACTAGTGACTTTCATCAAAGACGCGATGAAAGATGTGTTAATTTCTTCAACAACGAGCAGCTTAAATGATCTCTTTGCTTTGAAATCTTTGACTACTGAATGTGTACTATCTAGCAATGAAATTAGTTACTCATTAAAGTCATTGATTGACACTGAAGCAGCTGACTATTCGTTCATTGATGAATTAATTGCGCAGAATGTTTGTGATCATTTGCAAATTGAATCTTTATCTTTAATCAAGCTCAAATCAATAAGAGAATTCGATGATCATTATGCAAAAAAGCTCATTACTCATGCAATTTATTCAAATCTAACTGTTCAAGATCATATAAAACGTTTCGTCTCTATGCTAATCACTCGATTAGATCAACATCAGATGATTCTTGAAAAAACATGAATGAACAAGATCGAGATGACTATTGATATGAGAAACAATCATCTTCAATTTTCTAGTTTCGAAGCTCATATCAAAGCTTCTATCAAAGCTCATTCAACTGTTTTTTTGAGCAAGAAAATCGCGATAGAACAGAAGAGTTCAATCTCTACTCAAATACTAAAAAGATCTATCTCTTCTGTTGTCACTCGACTCAGCGAGAAGTCATCTTCATTCAATAGAATCATGAAATCATCTAGTTCAGTCAACTTCGCTTCGTCTTTCGATTCAATGAACATAGCAATGATAGAGACTGCAGCATATAGATCACTAGTCAAATAATCGAATGTGACTACTTTCGCGATCATCATCACGAAAATCGATCGACTTCTAAAAACAGCTAGAAATAAACTCGAAGATGTAAATCTACAAGAGCTTTCACATGAAGAAATCTTGAAAGAAATCAAAGCTAAGCTTTCTTTGAAATATCATGATTATCTAGACGTGTTTGATCGAGCGATGACTGATTAACTACTCTCTCATCATCTCTATGATCATAAAATTGAGTTGATCGACGAGAGAACGTCTTCTCGAAGTCGTCTCTATCATATGTCTGATTACAAGCTTCAAAAGATGAAGAATTACCTGATTGAACATCTGAATAAGAACTTTATATCTTCTAGCTCGATCTTATACGCTTCGCTCATACTATTCATCGAAAAGAAAGACGATAGTCTGCGTTTCTGCGTTGATTATAGAAAGCTCAATGCTTTGATCAAACGAGATCGCTACTCTCTACTCTTAATAGACGAAACTCTCGCTTGTATTCAAGATAGCAAGTATCTGACTTGATTGAATATAATAGTTGTCTTCAACAAACTACGCATGCATTCAAGAAGCGAAGATTTGACTATCTTTATTATCTTTTTTGATTTCTACAAATATCACGTGATGTCTTTTGAATTAATCAACGACTCGACTTTCTACCAACATTATATGAACGACGTGCTATTTAACTATCTTCATCAGTTTTGTCAGATCTATCTAGATGACATTATCATTTACAGCAAAACACTGAAGAAACATAAGAAACACGTATGACTAGTTCTACATAAACTACGAGAGATCGATCTTCAGATGAATATAAACAAATGCAAGTTTCATGTTCAGAAGATCTTCTTTCTGAAACTATTGCTATTCATCAAAGAACTAAAGATGAATCTCAGAAAAGTACAAGCAGTAGTCGAATGATCTACTTCTACAAATCTCACTCAGATGCAGTTCTTCGTCGACTTCTGCAATTTCTATCAACGTTTTATAAAGAACTTTTCAAAGATTGTTCATTCTCTGATTCAACTAATTTAAAAAGAGATGATATTTGAATGAGATCAAGCTTGTCAAATGATCTTTGATCATATGAAGAAATGAATGACTGAAGCTTCTATTCTTCGTCATTTTAATCAGAATAGAAAGACTATTCTTGAAACAGACTCATTCAACTACGTTAATGATGACATACTTTCTCAGTACAACGACGAAGAAACATTGCATTTGATGATCTACTACAGCAAGAATCTGAGTCTCGCTGAGTGCAATTACGAGATCTATGACAAGAAACTACTAGCAATCATTTGTGTCTTTGAGCATTGATGATCTGAGCTGAAATTGACTGAGCTATTCATCAAGATGTTCACTGATCATCAAGCTTTAACGTCATTAATGAAAGATAAAGAGCTAAGTAGACGTCAAATGCGTTGAGTACAAAAGCTCGTTGACTTCAACTTTAAAATCATGTATCGTTCAGATAAACAAAACATCAAAGTCAATGCATTGACTCGTCAAGTCAATTCAGTTTCTAGAAGTTCAGAAGATGAGTATGTTCACTATCAACAAATCACTATTCTAACTTCAAATCGAATGAAAATTGCTAATTTAAAGAAGAACATCGAGAAATCAATCTATAAACAGATTCTTGAGACTAATGAGATTGATGAGAGTTGTACGCTACTTCGTGAAGTCGTATTAAAAGATGAAGCTCAATACAAAGATACTAAATTAAGAAATTGTTGAGTTCAGAACGAAATACTATATTGAAATAATCTTCTATGAGTTTTCTTCAATGAGCATCTTCAAATGAAGTTAATTCAAAAAGTTCATGATCAATCTTTTATTGATCATTTCGAAATTCTCAGAACGATGAAGATCATAAGAAGATACTACTATTGATTTTCAATGCAAAAGACAATAAGTCGATATATTTGAAACTGCTACATTTGTCAGCGATCAAAGACTTCTTAAGATAAATTCAATGAACTACTACATTCTCTACTCATACTTAAACAGCAATGAAAGAACATAGTCATGAACTTCATCATTGACTTATCTTTTTCGAAAGGCAAAAACATCATACTAACAGTGATATGTAGATTGACAAAGAAACGACATTATATTTCTTGCTTCACTGATGACGAGAAAATTACAGCAGAAAAAACAGCTGAGCTAATGCTTCAGTGAATATATTGAATACATAATTTACTCGATTTCATTGTTTCGAATCGAGATTCTCAATTTATCTTCATTCTATGAAAGTCGCTTTGCAAAAGACTAAGCATTAATCTTTGACTCTTTACAGTCTATCATCTTCAGATTGATGATCAAAGTGAATGAGTCAATCAGAACATTGAAAGATATCTTCAATTCTTTTGTTCATATCTGCAGAATAACTGAGCTAAGCTACTACTCATGATTGAGTTCGTTGACAATAATGCTCTGTTCTCAGTCATCTTCTCGACTTCTTTCTTTCTAAACAAAGACTTTCATTCTCGTATGAGCTTTGAATTCGATGTCATCAAATATGAAAGTTCTCGTGAACGCTTGCAGACGACTAAAGTCAAGAATATATCTGAACATATGAACAAAACATTGAAGTTTGCTCACGAGTCACTAGTCAAAACACGAAAACAAATGATGAAACAAGTCAATAAGCATAGAAAAGAAGTTGATTACAAGATTGAATCAACGATGTTTCTGAATGAAAGAAACATCATTACAGCGAGATCTTTCAAGAAGCTAGATGACAAAATGCTCGATTCTTTCAACAATTTAAATCTCGTTGACTCTTCATATAAACTGAAATTATCAAAGTCTATGCATGTTCATGATGTATTTCATTCTGATCTGCTTCGCTCTGTCGTCGATGATCTCTTGTCTGATCAAAAGAATGAATTCTCAGATTCAATAGTGATAAACAACGAAGACAAGTGAGAAATCAATGATATATTGAATTCTCGTCGATATTAAAGATGACTTCAGTATAGAGTCAAATGAAATGACTATGATAATGATCTTAATTGATACAACGCTGATGATGATGAATTTATGAATGCTCAGAAGATCATTGACGATTTTCATATTTGATACTTGAACAAATCGCGCTAATCGACAATTCAATCAATCACGATTTAACAGATCTGAGTCTGTGAAATCATGATTGAGCAATCAATTGAGTCGAGCAGAAAATACATTTATGCGAACATGAATCGTCGAAGAGAAGAAATAATGTCATGATTCTAGTCTTGTCAGACTCAGTCTTCTAGTCTTGTCAGATTTATTCTCGCTTTGTCATCTTGACTAGTCTCTATTGAGTCTAGCGTCAACTGAGAAACACATATATGTAATCAGCTTCTTTTCTGTAGCTATCTTTCTTTCTTAGCATTTATCTTCTAGTTAAATGACACTCATATTGACTCACTCTATGCTGATCTCTAACAGATTGATGAAAGAATATTTTCTCAAAGTCATCTCTATCATATGTCTGATTACAAGCTTCAAAAGATGAAGAATTACCTGATCAAACATCTGAATAAGAGCTTTATATCTTTCAGCTCAATCTCATACGCTTCGCTTATACTATTCATCGAAAAGAAAAACGATAGCTTGCGTTTCTGCGTTGATTACAGAAAGCTCAATGCTTTGATTAAACGAAATCGCTATCTTCTACTCTTAATAAACGAAACTCTCACTTGTATTCAAGATAGCAAGTATCTGACTTGATTGAACATCATTGTCATCTTCAACAAACTGCATATGTATTCAAGCAGCGAAGATTTGACTATCTTTATCACCTCTTTTGATTTCTACAAATATCACATGATGTCTTTCAAATTAATCAACGACTCAACTTTCTATTAACACTATATGAACGACGTGCTATTTGATTATCTTCATCAGTTTTGTCAGATTTATCTAGATGACATTATCATTTACAGCAAAATACTGAAGAAACATAAGTGACACGTACGATTGATTCTACATAGACTACAAGAGACTGATCTTCAGATGAATATAAACAAGTGCAAGTTTCATGTTCAGAAAATCTTCTTTCTGAAACTATTGCTATTCATTAAAGAACTAAAGATGAACTTCAGAAAAGTACAAGCAGTAGTTGAATGATTTACTTTTACAAATCTCATTCAGATGCAGTTCTTCATCAACTTCTGCAACTTCTATCAACGTTTTATAAAGAACTTTTCGAAGATTGTTCATTCTCTGATTCAACTAACTCAAAAAGAGATGATATTTGAATGAAATCAAGCTTGTCAAATGATCTTTGATCATATGAAGAAATGAATGATTGAAGTCTTTATTCTTCGTCATTTTGATCAGAATAGAAAGACTATTCTTGAAACAGACTCATTCAACTACGTCAACAATGATATACTTTCTCAATATGATGATGAAGAAACATTGCATTTAATGATCTACTATAGCAAGAATCTGAGTCTCGCTGAGTGCAATTACGAAATCTATGACAAGAAACTACTAGCAATTATTCATGTTTTCAAGCATTGATGATTTGAGCTGAAATTGACTGAGCTACTCATCAAGATGTTCACTGATCATCAAGCTTTAACGTCATTAATGAAAGATAAAGAGCTAAGTAGATGTCAAATGCACTGAGTACAAAAGCTTGTTGACTTCAACTTCAAAATCATGTATCACTCAGACAAATAAAACATCAAAGTCAATGCATTGACTCGTTGAGTTGATTCAATTTCTAGAAGCTTCGAGAATGAATGATGTTGCTATCAGCAAACTACAATTCTCACGTTGAATTGAATGAAAATTGCTGATTTAAAGAAGAACATTGATGAATCAATCTATAAACAGATTCTTGAGACTAATGAGATTGATGAGAATTGTACGCTACTTCATGAAGTTGTATTAAAAGATGAAGCTCAATACGAAGATATTAAATTAAGAGATTGTCGAGTTCAGAACGAAATACTATATTGAGATAATCTTCTATGAATTCTCTTCAATGAGCATCTTCAAATAAAGTTAATTCAAGAAGTTCATGATCAATCTTTTATTAATCATCTTGAAATTCTCAGAACGATGAAAATCATAAGAAGATACTACTATTGATCTTCAATGCAAAAGACAATAAGTCAATATATTCAAAACTGTTACATTTGCTAGCGATCAAAGACTTCTTGAGATAAATTCAATGAACTACTACATTCTTTACTCATACTTGAACAGTAATGAAAGAACATAGTCATGAACTTCATCATCGACTTATCTCTTTCAAAAGACAAAAACATCATACTAATAATGATATGTAAACTTGTTAGAAATCGATCTAGAGCAAGTCATAAAAGTGTCATTTAACTAATAGATAAATGCTAAGAAAGAAAAGTATCTACAGAAAAGAACTTGATTTTTATATGTGTGTTTCTCAGTTCTGTGCTAGACTCAATTGAGTTGACGTCTTACACATATGATACAGAGTTTCAATGATATCATCTCTAGATCAGATTTTCGCTAGACTCGATTAGAATGAAATCAGACGAAGATTAGATGAAGAATAGACGAAGGCTAGAATCATAACATTACTTCTCTTTCTTGACTATTCATGTTCGCATGAATGTTGTTTCTTAGTGCGCTTTTCTTGAATATTTGATATGAAAGTTGTCAATCATCTCTTGAGCGTTCATAAATTCGTCGTCGTCAGCGTTATATCAGTTGAGATCGTTGTCATAGCTCTTTTATTTGACTCGATATTGAAGTCGTCTTCTATAGCGTCGAGAGTTCAGTATATCATCGATTTCTCATTCGTCTTCATCGTTTATCACTATTGACTTCGAAGATTCATTCTTTTGATCAGGCAGAGAATCATCGACGGCAGAACGAAGAAGCTCTGAATGAAATACGTCATGTATATGCATAGTCTCTGATAGTTTCAACTTATAAAATGAGTCAACAGACTCAATGATTTGAAATGAATTGAGCATCTTGTCATTCAATTTTTTGAAAAATCTCGCTGTAACGATGTTTCGTTTATTCAAAAACATCTTTGATTCAATCTTGTAATTGATCTTCTTTCTATGCTTATTAGCTTGATTCATCATTTGTTCTTGTGTTTTGATCAGAGCTTCACGAGCGAAGATCAAAGTCTTGTTCATTTGTTCAGATATATTCTTGACTTGATCAATCTGCAAGCGTTCGCGAGTGCTTTCATACTTGATGATGTCAGAGTCGAAGCTCATATGAGAATGAAAGTTCTTGTTCATGAAGAAGAAGATCAAGAAGATGACTGATGACAAGACGTTATTGTTGACAAACTTGATCATGAATAGTCATTTAGATCAGTCGTTCTGCATATACGAACAGAAGAATCAAAGATATCGCTTGACGTTCTGATTGACTCATTTGTTTTGATTGTTGATCTGAGAATGATAGGCAATGAACAATCGAAGAAAAATGCTCAGTCGTTTGCAAAGAAACTTTCATAGTATAGAGATGAATTGCGAATCTCGATCAGATACTATGAAGCTTGATAGATCATGAGTTCAATATACTCATTGAATCAGCATTTCAGCTGTCTTTTCAGCTGTGATATCTTCATCATTAATGATGCAAGAAATATAATGTCTTTCTTTTAACAATCTGCAGATGACAGTCAGAATAGCGTTGTAATCGTACGAATCAGATAGATCAATAATGAAGTTCATTGCTATGTCTTGTCATCGCTGTTCAGATATAGATAGAGATTGAAGCAAGTCATTTGATTTATTTCTTGATGTCTTTGAACGTTGACATACGTAGCAGTTTCAAATATATTGATCTATCGTTTTTTGCATAGAAGATCAATAGTAATTTCGCTTTATGATCTTCACTGTTCT
>JAABUS010005414.1_pt1 | contig 16807 bp, 16 predicted proteins | sample 5560161 | NCBI WGS metagenome assembly JAABUS01 (sample SAMN10711885, study PRJNA513376) | rock metagenome | isolation source: Antarctica rocks | place: Antarctica: Victoria Land, Trio Nunatak nord | collected 2016-01-04
TAGGCCCTCCTCGATGAGCCGCTCGGCGGTCCGGGCCTTGGCCTCCCCGCGGCGCCTCGCGCCCTCGTCGAGGCGAGCGAGCGTCTGGGCGCTCATTCGGATGGAAAACGGCTTCTGCGTCCCGGACTGCGCCATGTAGCGAATGTAGTCTATTCGACTACACCGAGATCGCTACGGCTGAGATTCTTACGGCAGGGCCCGCGCGGCGGTGGCGGGCCCCTTGCCCTGCAAGAAAGCGTAGTCGGCGTCGACCATGAGCCGGATGAGCTGCTCGAAGGTGGTCCGCGGCTCCCAGCCGAGTTCGCGCTTGGCCTTGGAAGGGTCGCCGATCAGGTGGTCGACCTCGGCAGGTCGCTTGAACGCGGGATCGATCACCACGCGCTCGTCGACGGCCAGGCCCGCCTGGTCGAAGGCGACCTCGACGCACTCGCGCACCGAGTGCGCCTGGCCGGTGGCGATCACGTAGTCCTGGGGATCGTCGCGCTGGAGCATGAGCCACATCGCCTCGACATAGTCCTTCGCATAGCCCCAGTCGCGCTCGGCGTCGAGGTTTCCCAGCCGCAGCTCGCCGATCAACCCCAACCGCATCGCCGCCGCGTGCCATGTCACCTTCCGGGTGACGAACTCCAGCCCGCGACGTGGACTTTCGTGATTGAACAGAATTCCGGAGGTTGCCTTGAGGTCATACGACTCTCGATAGTTAACCGTGATGAAGTGGCCATAGGCCTTGGCCACGCCATACGGTGAGCGTGGATAGAATGGGGTGGTCTCCGTCTGCGGTACCTCGAGCACCTTCCCGAACATCTCGCTCGAGGAGGCCTGGTAGAAGCGGGCTTCGGGACAGACCTCGCGCAGCGCCTCGAGCATGCGCGTGACCCCCAGGCCGGTGAACTCCGCGGTCAGCGTGGGCTGTATCCACGAGACGGCGACGAAGGACATCGCGGCGAGGTTGTAGACCTCGTCGGGGTTGGCTGCCCGCAATGCGTCCACGAGCGAGCGGTGGTCGAGCAGATCGCCCTGGTGCAGGGCGATCTTGTCGCGAAGGTGATCGATCCGGTCGAACTTCTCGGTCGAGGCGCGCCGCACCATGCCGTGCACCTCGTAGCCCCGCTCCAGCAAGAGCTCGGCCAGATAGGAGCCGTCCTGGCCCGTCACCCCAGTGATCAGCGCGCGCTTCGCCATGGCTCGCACCACGCTATCGGAGGAGCGGGGAGACCGGTCGCGCCGCGATGGGGGCGCGACCGGTATCGCCGTTCGAATCTCAGGCCGCGGCTACCTCGACAGCGCCGGCGTCGTCGGCGAGCCGGTACCGGCCTCCCTCGACGGTGACAGCGCCGCTTTGCCGCATCTTGTGCAGGGCCGCCCGAACGGTGGGCTTTGCGATGTGCGTCTCGGCGACGATCCCGTCGAGACCGGTGCCCGGGAAGGCGCCGATAGCGTCGAGGATCTTCGCTTTGTTCTGCCCGCGAGGGGCGCGCTTCGCACCCTTCCTTCCGTTCGTCCGCGATACCCGGGGCGTGGGCCTGAGGTCTCGATCACCTTGCTCGTCGAGAAAAGTCAGCGCCTGTCGTATCTGCGACGCCTCCTGCTCGAGCGCTTCCAGTCGCTGCCTGAGATCCGCACGGATCTCCGGGATGGTGACGGACATGAGCCTCTTGGGGTAGACCTTCACCTGCGCGAACCGCAGGTCACCGAAATAGGATACCGATCAACTCCGCTATTTGCGACCGGCCCTTCCCGCGTTTTGCGGAACAAGCCTCCGCCACCTCCTCAAAGCTCTCATACCATTACGGTTCACTTTGAGTCGAACGTTACGAGAGCCCGACCTCTCCGCCACGGTCAGCGACAGCGCGGTCTAGTCCTGCTCATGCGGCATCGGAGGGCTTTGCGCCGGGCCCCGCTAGCCTCCGCCGCCCGTGAACCGCGTCCTGGTCACCGGCGGCGCCGGCTTCATCGGATCGGCGATCGTCCGGCGCCTGCTCGCCGACCCTCGCTTCGAGGTCCGCGTCTCCGATCAGCGCGAGCCGCCGCAGTGGATGCGCGAGGGCTGTGAGATCCACACCGCCGACCTGCGCGACCTGGGCAACGCGCGGGATGCGACCACGGGGTGTACTCACGTGATCCATTGTGCGGCGATCGTCGGGGGCATCGCGAACTTCCACAAGCTTCCCCACACCCTCACCGAGGTCAACAACGGCCTCTACAACGCAGTCACCCGCGCGGCGCTCGACCACGACGTCGAGCGCTTCGTCTACGTCTCGAGCTCGATGGTCTTCGAGCGGGCGACCGAGTTCCCGACCGCCGAGGAGCACATCTGGGAGTGCCCGATGCCCCGCTCGGCCTACGGCTTCTCAAAGCTCACCGGCGAGGTCTACTGCCGGGCAGCCGCCGCCGAGCACGGCCTCAGGTACACGATCTGCCGGCCGTTCAACGCCTACGGCCCCGGCGAGATGCCCGACGACGAGCCCGGGATCGCCCACGCGGTCCCCGACCTCATCGCCAAGGCGCTGGCCGGTCAACGGCCGCTGGAAATCTTCGGTTCGGGGGACCAGACCCGAACCCTCACCCACGTCGACGACATCGCCGAGGGAATCGTCACGGCCATGGCCTCACCCGCCGCGGAGGGAGAGGACTTCAACATCTCGGCCGCCGAAGAGCTCACCGTGGCCCAGATCGCCTACATCGTGTGGGAGGCCTGCGGCCGCCCGCCCCAGGACTTCGAGCTCGAGCACCTCCCCAGCTTCGAGGTCGACGTCCAGCGCCGCTGGCCCTCCGTCGAGAAGGCCCAACGCCTGCTCTCCTGGGAAGCGCAGACCGACGTGAGAGAAGGCATCGAGAAGACCGCGGAGTGGCTCGCCGGCCGCTTCGGGCCAGACTTCGCCGGCCACGCCTCGCCGCAGTAGCGGCTCCCCGACCGCAGTGACGCGGACGGCGCGCAGCAGATCGCCAGGCTACGTAACACTTGTACGTAAAGCTGCGTCCCGAAAGTGTGAGGCGTCATGGACAGCTACGGCATCCGAGAGTTGCAGCGCCGGCCGAGCGAGATCATCGGGAAGGTGGAAACGACTGGCCGTCCGGCGCTCGTCACCCGCTACGGGAAGCTCGCGGCGGTGCTCAGGCCCATCGACTCGGACGCCTTCGAGGACTACGTGCTGGCCAACGCACCCGAGTTCGTGGCGAGCATGGAAGAGGCGGACGAGGACGCGCGAAAGGGGCGGACACGACCGGCAGAGGAGGTCCTCGCGGAGATCGAAGCCGAGGAAGCCGCCTCGCGGCGGCGGCGGGCGTCCTGACGCGGTGTGGCGTCGCGTGTGTCGGTCGAGCTCAGCCGCCGTGCCGAGCGCTCGCTGGGACCCTCGCCGAGCTGGTCAACCGACACGGCCACGGCGGGGCGGCGTCCGGCCTGCTCGCGACCGCGAGTAAGCTCGAGGTCGACGAACCACACCTCCCCCTGCTCAGACCCCTCGAGCCACCTGCCTCCCGGGCAGCGCCTTGAGCACATCGTGGTCGCCCTCGTCGAGCGAACCCGGAAGGTCGTCGAGCGGCCACCAGCGCGCTTCGGCGAGCTCTGCGCGGTCGACGATGAGGTCTGCGTCGCTTGAGACCTCGGCGAGGAAGACGGTCAGCTCGTCGTGCTTGTGCTCGCGGTGGACGGTGTAGCTGAGCAGCAGTGTGAGGTCGCGTAGCGAGAGCCCGACTTCCTCGTCGGCCTCGCGCACGGCGGCTGCCCGAAAGGCCTCGCGCCGACGCACGCTGCCGCCGGGAAGCATCCAGGTCGAGGGCGCACGGTAGGTGTGGCGGACCAGGAGGACCCGGTCGCCGTCGACGATCACGAGTTGCGCGCCCCGACCATGCGGATGCCAGACGCGCCAGTAGGCGGTCAGCGCCAGGTAGGCAGCCCGGTATCCGAGCCGCAAGGCGGTCAGGGCCGGCGAGCCCTCGGGAAGCCGGCCGACGCGGCGGCGAAGATCACGCACTCCGGTCCTTCCGCCAGTCCTCCAGGACGTGCAGCGCGGCCGCGTGAAGCGGGCTATCCGCGTCGGACGCGTAGAGCAGGACGTTCACGTCGAGCGCCATGCTCACGGGGATCGAGGGCTGCCAGTGGCCCCGATCGCAGCGCGTGTGCGTGTCAAGCGAGTGCGGGCCTTACGTCGGTCTGGCTGAAGTCGCTGCCCTTGAAGAGCAGAGGCTTGTTGGTCGCCCGGGCCAACGCGTAGGAGCAGCAGTCACCGAAGTTCAACCCTGCGGGTGCGCGGCCCTTCCCGTGCGCGCCAGAGTTTGGCGCGGACCCAAAGTCTGTGCTACAACCGTAGAAGTTATGCGCCCCAAGCGAGAGATTCCCCAGCGTGAGCTGCGCAACAACGTGAGCGCCGTGCTGAGCGAGGTGGAAGCGGGGCAGGCGGTGCGGGTGACGGTGCGCGGACGTCCCGTCGCCGATCTCGTGCCGGTCATGTCCAGGGAGGATCACCTTTCTCCGGCGGACGTCGAGCGCATAGTTCGCGACGCCCCGCTCGATCCGGACTTCCCAGCTGACGTGGAAGCCGCCGCCGGCGCCACCATCGAAGAGCTTTGACCGGAATCCTCGACACCTCCGTGTTCGTCGCCCGCGAGCAGAAACGGCCGCTCGCCGCGCTGCCTGCGGAGGGAAGGGTCTCCGTCGTCACGGTCGCCGAGCTTCGCATCGGCGTGCTCGTTGCCTCCGAGCCGTCGGTACGCGCCCAGCGTATGCGCACCTTGACCGAGATGGAGGCGCTGGAAGCGCTCCCGGTGAACGACGAGGTCGCCCGCGAGTTCGCCGAGATCGTGGCCGAAGCTCGCAGGCAGCGTCGCCGGCCGAAGATCCTTGACGCCCTGATCGCGGCGACGGCGCGCGCCCTTGACGTGCCGGTCTACACCCAGGACGCTGACTTCGACGAGATCCCGGGCCTGCGGGTCGTGCGCGTGTAACCGAAGCCCAGGGTGTGGCGCATCCAATCTGGGACGCCGCACGTCGCGCCGCGGCGTACAGTTCGGGCATGTCCTCTGCTTCTTCGGCGAGGCTTTCCAAGGACGAGCGCACGCTTCTCGATTGGCATGTCGAGGCGTTGGCCTCCCAGCTGGGCGAGGAGTTGAGGACGGTCTGGCTGTTTGGCTCGCGCGCCCGCGGCGAGGAGTCCGACCGCCCATTGCATCACACATGCTACGAGATCCCTCGCGGGAGCGAGATCCGGCCGGCGACTGCGCCCGACCAGAGGAGACTCCTTCTCGACGCCAAGACATTCGTCGCCGCTGATCCACACCCACGCTTTCGCTGTCCGGATAACGTCCGGTGCCCAGTTCTACCGGCGGCACGGGTTCACCGCGCCTCTCGCCCATCCCTTTCGCCTATACCGACGGATGAAGGATGTGCATGCCAGCGTGCAGCGAGCTGCGCGAGACGATCGACGACTGCCCTGAGCACCCGCACGCGTCGCGCTCGCGGCGCATCGCGTGGAATTCCTCGTATGCCAACCGGTTCGCCTCGCCCTCAGCGAGGCCGCTAGAACGACGCGGTCAGCGGTGGGCTGGCTCCCCAAAACGCTCCCGCGCGGCTTGCTTCGTGACACCGAGCACCGCTGCGATCTGCGTCCAGGTCCGGCCGTTGGCTCGGGCCTTGGCCACCTGCTCGGCCAGGCTCAGATCGCTGGCCGCGACGGCGTGCAGCGCCTCGCCGATAGCACGGAGGTCCGCTGCGTCTGACTCGGGTGAAGCGAGGGCCTCGGGATCGAGGCTGTCGAGCCATGCCTCGGTGTCGGCGAGGGCCTTCTGGAGCTGTTCACGAGTTCGGGGCATGATGGAGTTCACCCGAGGTAGCGGTGGAACTTGGGTCGCAGCGGCATCGCATGGATCACGACCGGCTCTTCGTCAGGGTCGTCGTCGAGCACGACGACCTCCAGCAGTTGGCCGGCGCGATCCGCGCCGATGATGAGATCTCTTCCTTCGCCTGGTATCACCTGCAGGGGATTGCGCAGAGCGTGGTTGATGTCTTCCTCGCGGACGCCGTGCTTCCGCGCGCTGTCCGCGACCTCCACGCGGACAAGGTAGCCTTGTCTAGGCGTATCGTCAAGCCAATCCTGTCCAGCGACGTTCCGTATCAACGCGTTGTGCTGAACTCGGTCGAGGTGTCCGTCGTGCACGCAGGCGATGAGGACGCGGGACGACTGGCCGCGCGACGGCCCCCGTGGGTCCCGTTGCGGCAGCCCCCGGCCTGAGCGTTCTCTCGTAGTCAGGGCTTTGAGAAGATCGCGTGGCTGCCGACGCGGCGCCAGCGGATCGCTGGCTCGCCGTCGATCTCGATCCACTCGAATGTCGCTCGCCCGTCCGGGCCGGCGAAGCTCCACGTCATCTCCCACACGCCGGGGGCGCCCTGAACACGCTTGACGCGCAGCCCCTTCGGCCACGGCGCGCCCGGCTCGGCAGTGATGCGCTCGGCAGCGGGGACAAACTGCTCGACCACCACCTGGCGAAAGAGCCTTCGCTCCGTGACCGACAGCCGTCGCAGATCGGCGATGAAGCGCGCCGCGCGCGTGTACTTCACTCGGCGTTATCAGCAGCGACGATCTGGCGATCGAGATCGGCGATGAACTCCTCGGCGCTGTCGAACGTCTCGACTCGCCCGGCAGCGATGTCCTCATCGACCTCGCGCTCCAACGCCTGCCAGCGCTCGGTCCAGAACCACGCCTGGTCGGCGCGGTGGGGGAGGACCGGATGCAGTTCGATCACCCCGTCGGGGCGGTCGATGACCTCGACTTGGGCGCCGGGCTCGTCGAGGTGATAGCGACGGCGCATTTCGGCCGGGAGGGTGATCGACCCTCGGCTGCCCGCCAGGGCCACGAACTGCGAGCGGCGGTGCGCCTGTCCCATGCCTTTCATTATAAGCCGACGCATTGGACAGATCGACAGAACGTCTCTGCGTCCGTCCCGCTCAGGGCGAGTTCTCGGTACTCGATGATCCCGATGTCCTCGATCCTGGCCTTCGAGGAACGACGCGAGCAGGCCGCGCGGGAGGCCGACACGTTCTCAGCCGAGCTTGAGGCAGCGTGGAGCACCACCCGAATGAGCCGGTCGCAGACGGCGATCCCAGGCGTCGTCCTGGACTCCAACGTGATCTTCTCGCGGGTGCTTCACGAGCTTCGGGCCGCCTCGCCCGCGGTCTCGAGATAGGCGTCGCGTCAGGGTTCTCCCGCGTCGGGAGAGGTCGCCGCTGATGTACGCAACCGCGTACACTTCTCGCTTGTGGCTAAGACAGTCCCGGTCCGTGAGCTTCGGAGCAACCTCAGCCAGTTGCTCAGCGACGTCGCCGATCGCCGCGACCACGTGCTCGTGACCCGCAATGGCAAGCCGGCGGCAGTTCTCGTCCCGATCGATGAGTACGAGGCACTCGAGGAGACCGCCGAGATTCTCTCTGACCCCGAAGCCGTCGCCGCCCTCGAAGCCGGGCTGGCCGAGCTCTCGAAAGACGAGACCGTGACGCTCGGAGATCTTCGCCGCGATTTGGCCGCGCGCCGACCGCGCCGTTGATCGTTGGCCCGCGTCGTTCTCGCTCGCCGCGCCCGACGCGAGGTGCTCGACTTGGAGGCGCAACTCAGCGACGCCATCGAGGACGCCCTGGGGCTGCTCGAACGCGACCCTGACGCCGGACACGCGCTTCGCGGCCGACTCCGAGGACTACGCTCGCTGCGGGTCGGGGCCTACCGCATCATCTACCAGGTCACAGACGGTGACCAGAACGTCCGCGTCGCCGCGGTGCGTCACCGCTCGATCGCGTACCGTACCGACCCACGTTAGCCGTCGCGAGAAGGTGCTGTCGCTCCTCTTCCATTGGTGCGAACACGTCAAGATCAGGGCCTGGTCGAGATCGTGCCCGACGTGTTGAGCGTCGCTTGATTTCAGCACACGCGGGCGTGTTCGCGCTGTCGGGATTCGCGCGCGCGGTGGGGCAGTTCGGAGCTCGGCGATCATGCGAGCGCGCCGACAACGCACCGGTTCGGAAAGACCGACCCGACCGTCAACCGACAAGAGACCGACCCGACCGTCAACCGACTGCGATTCGTCGGATTGAGCCTGGTGGTGGCGGTGGCGATCGTTGCGCCCGGAGCGGGGTTCGCGGTATATGCGAAGGTGTGCACAACGTCGGGATTCGAGGAGTCTGGCGCTCTGATCGGGCAAACCAGCAACGGCGTCTATCTGGCTGGAGAGTCGCTTTGCGAGAAATCGCGGCGGGTCGCCACCTTCACTGCGGCGCAGACCGAGGAAGCCTTCATCGGCGCGGCGGCCACCGAAGCTATCCGCATCCGCGCTCGCATAGAATCGGGTTCAGGCGGAGTTCCTCGTCGTCGGTCTTCCGCGTTAGCTTGATCCCGATGAAGACGCGCTCTGCCGCCATCCTCGTCCTCGTCCTCGCTCTCGCCGGGTGTGGCGGCGGTGATAACGACGCGCAGGTGTCGGCTGACGCCGCCACCCTGAAGGAGTCAGGCGTCGCCTGGGCCAAGCTCTCGCCCGTTCAAAAGAAGACGGTCGTCGCCTATTGCCTGCCGCCGCGGACCGTCGATGTTTCTCCAACACAGGTGGCCGCTGCGATCAACCGGCTCTATGCGGCAGCGCAGGGCGGCGGCCCCCAGATTCGTGTCGCCTGCACGCAGACGGTCAGGCAAATCCGAACCGAACAGACCCGCGCCGGCGCTCAGACCAGCGAGCCGGGGGCGAACAAGCGTGTGACCCGCGCGGGCAAGGCGCTGATCGAGTTCTGTCCCGACGATCCACAGTTCCTGGACCCGAAGGGCGTCGCGAAACTGACCGAGCAGCTGGCCGTCGCCTATGAGCAGAGCCCCGATCGGACGAAGGGCCGCAAGTCCGTCGAGGGCGCCATCGCGAAGCTCGAGGACGGCTGCGGGCCGTCGGCCCGACTTCAGCGGGCGCTCAAGGCGCCCGCGAAACCGCCGATCCAGCCGGCAGCCTCGGGCGCCGGGTCGCGCACGCTGACGGGCACCGGCCCTCGGGAGCTCGGCAATCTCACCGTGTCAAAGAGCTCTGACCTTCGGTGGACGCGCGGCGGCGAGTCGGCCTACTTCTCGGTGAGCGAGAAGCAGGGTCGCCTCTCGTTCCTCTCCGAGGCTACGCGAGGCTACCGTGGCCTGCCGGCGGGTGTCTACCGCGACGTCTGGGTCGACACTGACGGCCCCTGGACCATCGTCATCACGCCGCGGTACCCGAGCACTTCACGATCGCTACCCGGACGCTCATCCTCCCGCCCGTAACGGGTGCGCGGCGTGCATGGCCGCTCGACGGCTGACCCGGCGGTCGTCGGCATACCCTTGCTGACATCCGACATGGAGCCTGAGCGCTGAGGGCCGGTCGCTTGCCGAGCTCGCTTCCTCCATGATTCGAGCGGATGCATGGCCACGTCCCGCATCCGCTACGTCCCTACTCGTGAAACGCGTTGTGGCACTGGCACGCGTCGCAGGCCGCCCGGTAGCGACCGTCGAGGACACGAGGGCGGACCTCCGCTTCAGCGTCGCCTCGAGCGGCCGAACGGCGCTTGTTGGGGTAACTCGCCAGCACGCGATCGGCGTGGACGTCGATCGCCGTCCGGAAGCAGGCCGCCTCATTGCGTTGGCCGAGCGTTTCCTCACTCCCGTTGAGCGAGGGGTGGTAGAGCAGTTGGAGGGAGCTGACCAGGAGCTTCCGGGTACTAGACGTCCCAATCTTCGGAGGAAGGTTGGTGAACTTTGAGGATGTATTTCGCCGAGGTGGTGCTTTAGGGTCGCGTTTTGCGGCCCGCCAACGCTTAATGCAATCCGCTTCAAGCAGGAGCACCTCGTGAGGAACCCGTGATCGTGGAGGACCAACCGGCGTGACCACGCTCGGAGCTGAGGGCTGGCGTGCGGCGGCGGGAGCGGTGCTGCTTGCCTCGCTGGGCGCCCTGCTGATCGGAGGCCAGAGCGACGCGGCGCGGCCTCGGAGCGGGGACCTTGCGGTCACGGTCGTCTCCGACCCTCCTGCCTCCATCGCTGCGGGCGCGAGCTTCCCTGTAAGCGAGACGATCCGAAACTCGGGCCGAGGGCGCGCAACGGCGTCCACCAGCATCTACCACCTCTCGCGCGACCGTAAGCTCGGCTCGGGAGACGTCCGGCTCATCGGCAAGCGGACCGTGAAGGCTCTTGCGTCGCGCAAGGCGTCCGCAGGCAAAACGGCGGTCACCGTGCCACTTCAGACGCCGCCGGGCTCTTACTACCTCTTGGCCTGCGCCGACGGCGCCAAGCGGGTCAAGGAGAGCCGGGAAGCCAACAACTGCCGTGCCTCCAAGCGGAAGATGACCGTCCGGGCGGCTGCCCCGACGAGGCCTCCGGCATCACCGCCGCCCGGCTCGGGCCAGGCTCCTCCGGGCCAGTCGCCGGGCAACGCCGGTGGTGGCGCCTCAGGCTCGGGCTCCCCGCCCGGGCCGAATCCGCCACCTCCCCCGCCACCTCCCCCGCCGCCGCCCACGCCTCCCCCGCCGGCGCCCGGGCCTGTCGACAACCCTCCACCCAACCCGGCGTCAGTGGCTCCCCCCCTTGATCAGACGTCGGCGACTTCGCTCGCCAATGCCACGAAGTTCATCTACTCGGGCTCCGATCCCATCCAGGTCGGTGTCGTCCCGGGAACGATCGACGAGAAGCGCGTGGCCGCGCTGCGGGGCCGCGTCACCAACCGCGCGGGCGGTCCCGTCGTCGGGGCGCGTGTCACGGTCCTCGACCATCCGGAGCTGGGCCGTACGGCGACGCGCGAGGACGGGGGCTTCGAGATCGCCGTCAACGGCGGCGGGCCGCTCACCCTGCGCTTCGAGCGGGAGGGCTACATCCCCGTCCAGCGGCAGGTCGAGGAGACGCCGTGGCAGGACTACGCCGCCGTCGATGACGTGGTGATGGTTCCCTACGACCCCGCCTCGGCCGAGATCGACCTCTCCTCGTCGGCTGCGACTCAGGTCGCGCAGTCGAGCCCGGTCGTAGACGGCGATGGCACGCGCCGCTCGACGCTGCTCTTCGAGGATGGCACCGACGCGGTGATGGAGCTTCCGGACGGCTCGACGAGGGCGCTCGACGAGCTGACGGTGCGCTCCAGCGAGTACACGATCGGCGACACGGGAACGCAGGCCATGCCCGGCGACCTGCCTCCGTCGACGGCGTTCACCTACGCGGTGGAGCTCTCCGTCGACGAGGCGGTGCGCGCCGGGGCGACCGACGTGCGCTTCGACAAGCCGGTGGTCAACTACACCGAGAACTTCCTGGAGTTCGCGACCGGGACGAAGATCCCGACCGGCTACTACGACCGCGAGAAGGGCGCCTGGGTCGGCGGCCCCGACGGCCTGGTGATCGAGATCGTCGGGGAGAGCGGAGGAGCGGCCGAGGTGGACGTCGACGGCGATGGGCAGGCCGACAGCGGCCAGGCGCTCACCTCACTGGGGATCGACGCCGCCGAGCTCGCTCGTCTGGCTTCCCTGTTCGACCCTCGCAAGAGCCTCTGGAGAGTCCAGGTCACCCATTTCACCCCCTGGGACTACAACTGGCCCTACGGCCCGCCCGGGGACGCCGCCGGGCCCAACAACGGCCCACCGGGCCCGCGCGGCCCCGACGACGGCTGCGAGCAGCCGGGATCGGTCATCCGCTGCGAGGATCAGACGCTCGGCGAGGATCTGCGGCTCACGGGGACGCCGCTCACGTTGAGCTACCGCAGCGATCGCGTGCCCGGCCGCAAGTCCGAGTACACGCTCGACATCCCGCTGAGCGGCGCGAGCGTCCCGGCGAGCTTGCGGAGGATCGACCTGACCGTCGAGGTCGCGGGGCGGCAGATAGCGCGCTCCTTCGCGGCCGGGCCGAACCGCCGCGAGCGCTTCGTCTGGGACGGCGTAGATGCGTACGGGCGCGAAGTTCAAGGCTCGGTTCCGGTCAAGGTCCGCGTCTCCTACGTCTACGGCGCGGTCTATCAAGAGCCCCGGCAGTTCCAGACGAGCTGGGCGCGCTTCTCTGGCGTCTCGGCGGGGAGGCCTTCGCGCGAGGAGATCACGCTCTCCCAGGAGTACGAGACCAAGCTCGGGACCTGGGACGCACGGGCGCAGTCGCTCGGGGGCTGGACCCTCTCGGCGCAGCACGCCTACGATCCGGCGTCGCGCACGCTCTACCTCGGCGACGGAAGGCGGCGGAGCGCCGAGGGCTTCCCGGTGAAGGTGCTCAGCGACTTCGCGGGCCTCGGGTCCCCCGGCTTCTTTGGCGACGGCGGCCCGGCCGTCGAGGCGGAGCTCGACAGGCCTCAGGGTCTCGCCTATGCGCCGGATGGCAGCCTCTACATCGCCGACGTCGAGAACGAGCGCGTCAGAAGGGTCGATCCGGGGGGCTCGATCTCCACTGTCGCCGGAAACGGTACATACGGTCTCGCCGGCGATGGAGGCCAGGCTGCCTCCGCCCAGCTCGCATCGCCTGAGGGGGTGGCCGTGGGTCCGGATCGAAGCCTCTATGTGGCGGACACCAAGAACAACCGGATCCGTCGCGTCGCGCCGAACGGGGTCATCTCCACTTTCGCCGGCGGGGGGGCGCCCGTCGACGGAGTCGGTGACGATCGTCCGGCGACGGAGGCGAGGCTCGCCGACCCCTCAGGCGTGGCGGCCTCTTTCGACGGAACGGTCTACATCGCCGACACCTTCAACCACCGCGTCCGGATGGTCACCCCGGACGGCACGATCACCACGGTCGCCGGCGACAGCCGACCGGGGTCCAGCGGCGATGGCGGACGAGCCAGCGCGGCACGTCTCAGCCGCCCCGAGTCCGTCGCGGTCGCGGGCGACGGGACGCTCTACATCGCCGACACCGGAAGCAACCGCATTCGCAGGGTCGGCATCGACGGCGTCATCACTACGTTCGCCGGTGGGGGACCGGCCGTGGAGGGGCTGGGAGACGGGGGCGCCGCGACTGGCGCTCGGCTACGCGCGCCCTCGGGGCTCGCCACCGCCTACGACGGCAACCTCTACGTGGCCGACACGGGCAATGCCCGGATCCGCCGCATAAACACCGAGGGCACGATCTCGACGCTCGCGGGCGGCGGAGACGAGACCTCGGACGGCGGCCCGGCGCAGGGCGCGAGCCTCGCAGCGCCCGCGGGAGTGGCCGTCGCGCCGGATGGCTCGCTCTACCTCTCCGAGAGCGACTATAGGTCCAGCATCCGAGCGGTGACCCTGAGCTTCAAGGGATTCGCCGAAGGCGATCTCGTGATCCCGTCCGAGGACGGGGTCGAGGCCTATCAGTTCAGCCCGGCGGGTCGTCACCTGCGGACGTTGGATGCGCTCACCGGCGCGGTTCGCTGGAGCTTTGCCTACGACGCCGTGGGGCGTCTGCGCGAGGTCGACGACGGCGACGGAAAGATCACCCGGATCGAGCGCGACTCGAGCGGGGCGCCGACCGCGATCGTCGCCCCCGGCGGCCAGCGGACCACGCTGGAGAGCGGCGCCGGCGGCTTCCTCACGCGCGTCGCGAACCCTGCGGGCGAAGGCGTGGGCCTCGAGTACGCCGAGGGCGGGCTGCTTGCTGCCCTCGTCGACCCGCGCGGGGGGAGGTCGAGCTTCGCCTACAACTCCGACGGCCGGCTGACACGCGACGAGGACGCGGCCGGAGGGGTCAAGACGCTTGCGCGGACCGAACGAGCGGATGGCTTCGACGTCGCTGTCAGCGACAACGGCCGGACGACCACCTACACCGTCGATCGCCTCGCCGACGACGGCATCCGGCGGACGGTGATCGACCCGGCGGGCGGCCAGACGGTCTCGTCGCTGGGCGCCGACGGACAGCAGGTCGTCGCCTCTCCGGACGGTCGCCGGGTGACGCTCGAGACCGGGCCCGATCCACGCTTTGGGATGCAGGCGCCGATCCCCACGTCGCTGAAGGAGGCAACGCCGGCCGGGCGCACGAGGGTGACGACCACCAGCCGCAGCGTCTTACTCGGAGACCCCCGCAACCCGCTGACCGTCCAGCAGCTGGTGGACACGCGAGCGGTGAACGGCAAGGCCTCCACGCTGCGCTACACGGCCGGCGACAGGGGGCTCGTACGGCGTAGTCCGGAGGGACGAGAAGCCAAGACGACGCTCGATGCACGCGGCCGCGTCGTCGAGCGGGTGACCGCGACCGGCCAGACGCCGCTGACCCTGAGCTACGACGACCGTGGGCGCCTGACGGGGGGCGGGCAGGGCGCTCAATCGTGGACCTTCGCCTACGACGCCAAGGACCGTGTCGTCTCACGCACCGACGCGCAGGGCCGCGCGGTCAGGTTCAGCTACGACGACGCCGATCGGATGACCGAGCTGCTGCTCCCCTCAGGGCGAGCCTACCGCTACGCCTACGACGCGAACGGGAACCGCACCTCCCTCATCGAGCCGAGCGGCGCCCTCAACGCCTTCGCCTACACGCCGGTGAACCTGGAGGAGCGCCTCGATCCGCCCGGCGCGGGCAGCTACGAGCGCGACTGGGACCTGGACCGAACCGTCCGGCGTCGGACCCTTCCGAGCGGGGCTGCCGAGGACCTCGGGTACGACTCCGCTGGCCGGCTGACGGGCTCGTCGACCCCCCAGGGCACAGCGGCGTTCTCCTACTCGGGGCCGACTGACCGGCTGGGGCGGATGACGCGCGACCCGGGCGCGAGCCTTCCCTCCCAGGCGGTGGAGCTCGACTATGACGGCGCGATGCCCACCCGCACGGCGTTCACGGGGGCGGCCGAGGGGACCTTCTCCTACGCCTATGACGACGACCTCCTGCTCTCCGGGGTTTCCCTGAGCAGCGGCGCCGACGCCCGTGAGCGCGGTGTCGAGCGCGACCGCGACTCGCTCCCGACGCGCATCGGACCGTTCGCCGTCGCCCGCGGCGGGCCGGGCGGCGCGGCGAGCTCGTTCACCGCCGGCCCCCAGGCGACGACGCTCGGCTATGACGGCCTCGGTCGCGTGGTCAGGCGGGGTCAGGCATCGGGCGGCCAGTCGACGTTCGACCTCGACGTCGTCTATGACGCCGCGGGCCGGGTCGAGCGCAAGGTCGAGACCGTGGGAGGCGTCACGACCACGTACGCCTACACCTACGATGCCGACGGGCAGCTGACCGAGGCACGCCGCGACGGGGCGACCGTCGAGAGCTACGCCTACGACGTCAACGGCAACCGCACCCGGCGCACGCTCGACGGAGGCCTCCCGGAAGCCGCCTCCTACGACGAGCAGGACAGGCTCACGACGCTGGGGTCGACGAACTACTCCTTCGACGCGGACGGCTTCCTCTCGGCGCGCGGCTCGGACACGTTCAGCTACAGCGCCCGCGGCGAGCTCCTTCGCGCCACGGTAGGTGCGCGTGAGCTGAGCTACGGCTACGACGCGGTGGGGCGGCGGGTCAGCCGCTCCGAGGGCTCCGCGACCGAGCGCTACCTCTACGGGGACTTGGTCGACCCCTTCAGGATCACCGAGGTGCGCGAGGCCGACGGCCAGCTCACGAGCCTCTACTACGACGAAGAGGGCCTCCTGATCGCCCTCGAGCGAGGCGGCGAACGCTACAGCGTCGCGACCGACCAGGTCGGCACGCCACGGGTCGTCACGGACGCCGGCGGGGCCGTCGTGAAGTCGGTCCGCTATGACAGCTTCGGCCGGCTGCTCTCCGACAGCGCTCCGGGCTTCTCCTTGCCTCTCGGCTTCGCCGGCGGGCTCGCCGACTCGGCGACCGGGCTCGTGCGCTTCGGCTTGCGCGACTACGACCCCGAGGCGGGTCGCTGGACGGCGCGCGACCCGGTCTTCTTCGAGGGCAGCGCGACGAACCTCTACGTCTACGTCGGCAACGCTCCGACCACCCTGCGAGATCCGACCGGATTGTTCTGCATCGGCTTCTCGGCGTTCGCAACCGTCGGCGGCGGCGTGGACCTGTGCGTGGACGGCGATGGCGTGAGCGCGTGCGGCAAGATCGGCGTCGGCGTCGGCGGCGGCGTCTCGGTGGATCCGTTCGGCGAATCCGCGGATACGGGTGTCTCGGCGAGCGCCGGCGCGAGCGTGGGCTGCGGGCCGGCCTCGGTCGGCGTGGAGGTCGGCGTGGACAAATGCGGGTTCTCGGCCGGGGTGAGCGCCGGCGTCGGCCCTGTGTCGATCGGCGCCGACACGCGCGGGGGAGTGAGCACGAGCGTGGGCTTCGGCGGCGGAGACGACGGCGATTCAGGCGGCGGCAGCAAGAGCTCCAGCTCGGGTAAGGGGAAGTGTGGAGTCGAGGCCTCGGCGACCGTGAAGGGATGCATAGGAACATGACCGCGCCCCGTGTCCTGCGCATCGGCCTCGTGCCGATCCTCGTCGCTCTGGTCTTCGGCGCCGTGCTCGCCTCTCCCGCTCGGCCGGCTCCGCCCTGCAACGTGACGTTCGACGGTGGGGCCGGCACGAGCTCGTGGCACGACGCCGCGAACTGGAGTACGGACACCGTGCCGGCCGCCGGCGACAACGTCTGCGTTCCCGCGGGCAGCAGCGTCGAGCACCAGACGGGAACCAGTCAGGTGCGCAGCATCGGAGGCGGTGGGACCGTGCGCCTCTCCGGAGGAGAGCTGGCCGTGGGCGAGGCAACCGACGCCATCCTCGGATCCTTCGAGCTCGTGGGCGGGACGCTGACGGGCTCGGGGACCCTGTCGATCGGCGGCTCCATGGCGTGGTCGGGCGGGTCGATGGGTGGGGATGGCTCGACGGTGGTGGCGGCGGGCGCGCGGCTGTCGATCGACGCGGGTTGTGATTACTGCTCGGTTCAGTTCGATGGGTCGCGGACGT
>JAABUS010005416.1_pt1 | contig 16800 bp, 17 predicted proteins | sample 5560161 | NCBI WGS metagenome assembly JAABUS01 (sample SAMN10711885, study PRJNA513376) | rock metagenome | isolation source: Antarctica rocks | place: Antarctica: Victoria Land, Trio Nunatak nord | collected 2016-01-04
ACTTGCCGCTTAAACGCGGCGCTGTGTGATCGATGTCTCGTCATGGCTTCCATCCTCCGGAAGCCCAGCAAGAGTGGTCAATCCCAATCGCTCATTCTGTCCACCCGCAGGGGCGCACTCCATTGACCAGGCGATACAGGCGGCCGTTGCGCCGGGAATGCCAGGTCTTTGCCGCATCGGCCTGCGTCCAGGGACAGTCGGCACCGGACATCAGCCGGTTTAGGCTGGCAACACGCTCCGCCTCGATGCGGGCACGGTTGGCAACGGTCCGTTCCTCCCTGATCCGGTTTTCTTCGGCCTCGATCCATTGCTGCATGGCGCCGATGATGGCCAACAACTCGGTGCCGGCTGCTTTCTCCCGCTCATACAATAGCAGGCAACCGGCCTTCAGGTCCTCGTTGGGCCATGTGCCGTATGGGTCCGCCTCCCGCATCGCCTCCATGCGTTGAACCACGTCGGTAGCCGTGAGCTGCGGCCCGGGCAGCCGGTTTAATCCCTCGCACAAGTCCACCTCCGGCAACCAGCATGGCAGCGCCGCCTTTGCGACAAACTCCCGCGGCGCCGACCATTTCTGCCAAGGCGACGTCGGACCGTCCGTGTGACGCAGGATCTTCAGCGCCAGCTTGCGAATGATGTCCGGTTGCCGAATATGCCGCAGCGAGGGACTGCCGGCATACTCGTGCAGCAGCCGAACAATATGGTAGAGGCGGGGGTCATCGGGCATTGCGCTCACCCCGATTACTGGGCGCCTGGTGTCACGTGTGCAGGCCCGGTCAAACCCGGATCCGCTCCACCTCGTCGAGGCTGATGTCATCGCGCCGCCGATCGTAGAGCTGGGTGGTGCGCGTGCTGGCGTGGTTAGCCATGGTGGCGGCGTTCTCCAGCGTGCCGCCGTTCTTCAGGTAGGCCGTGATCCCCGTCGCCCGGAAGCTATGGTTGCCGATCTTGGTCGCGATGCCGGCCGCCACGGCGCGCCGCCGGACCATGGCGTAGGCGTTGGCCTGGGGCAGAGAGGTGCGGGTGAGCCGGCCCGTGCCACGGCCGATCGTCCGGAACAGTGGCCCTTTTGCATCGTCAGCGATGCCGGTCCCGTCCAGGTAAGCATGCAGGTACTCGTCCAAGCTATGGTGACAGGGCATCTCGTGGCGCTTGCCGCCCTTCTCGCGCAGCCGTACCCAGAGCCGGCGGTTCTGCACGAAGACGTCCTCGACCCGCATGGCCAGCGCGGCGCCGATCCGCCCGAAGCTGTAGACCATGAGCGCGATCAGCGCCCGGTCGCGCAGCCCGATCGGCGTGGCGACGTCGATGCTGTCGAGCAGCGTCCGGGCCTCGGCCGGGTCGAGCACCGGCGTCTTGCCTTTGCGGACACTGTGCGCCGGTCCGCGCACCGAGGCCGCGGGGTTGAGCAGCACGACCTGGCCCATGACGAGCCAATCAAAAAGGTGGCGGAGGGCGGCGAGCTGCTGCTTCACCGTGGGCGCGGAACGCTCCCGCGTCTGGCCCTCGATCCAGGCGGCCACGTGCAGCGGCTGCACCGCGGCAATCGACGGCACGGCATTGTCCTCGCACCACGAGAGGAAGTCCATCACGGCGCGGGCGTAGGCCCGCCTTGTGTGCGGGTTGCGAATCGTGGACGCGAAGAATTCCAGGAAGCGCGTGCCCGCCCGATCGCCGGCCGCGACCACCAGGGCAGGGAGGACAGGTCCCGCGGCCGAGGGCAGAGTTCGTAGGCCGCCCGGGAGCAGGGCAGGGGGTGCGCCATCCATCACCGGCCTGCCTCGGCTTCGGCGAGGTAGGCCGCCGGTTTCAGGATCCGCACGCCGCGCCAGGGATCAAGCACGAGCAGGTCGGTGTCGCCGCTGACGATGGTTCCGGCGCCGGCGGCGAGGGCCAGCTCGAGGTACTTGTCGTCCTTGGCGTCGCGGCAGTCGGTCACGCGCTCGGTCGGGCTGAACCACACGGCGCCGCCGCGCAGGATATCTAGAATACGCGCCCGGCGCGCGGCCGTGACGGCCCGGGCGAAGCGTGGCCGACCGAGCACCTCGGCGATCTCCGCGTCCACCTCGGCCGACAGCGCGAACAGGTCGGCGGCCTCCGCGCGCAGCAGCGCCCGCTCCGGCACGCTATCCTCGCGCAAGGCGGCGCTGACCACGGCCGACGCGTCGAAGACAATCACGTCGCCGGGGTGGCCCGCCGCTCCGCGTTGTAGGTGTCGAGTTCCGCGTCGATGTCGGCGTCGGTCAGTCCCGCGCCGCGGGCCTCAGCTTTGGCGTCGGCGATGGCCTGGGCCAGCTCGCTCGGGCCGGGACGCGGGTGCAGGACACGGCTGACCAAGCGGCCCATGGCGGCGCGGGTGCGGGCGTCGGCGAGCGCCGCCGCGGCGATGGCATCCACCTCGATGGTGACGGGAACGGTGTCAGGCATGGACGGCCTCCTGGCCGCGAGCCTAGCGGCGCAGGGCGCGTTCAGGCAAGCGTTTATGTGCGATAAAGAACATTATCATATATAAGCGGGCGGCTAAAATCTGGCTCGTATGGGGGCTGGCAGTCAGAGTGGGTGGCATGAGGTCCGGCTTCCGGTTTACGAGGACGTGACCTGACGCCGCTGCTGCGAGAGCCGTCAACGCAGTTGCGGCGTGGCGTAGGCCGGCTCCGTCCCACCCGTTTCCACCGTGCGGCCGACAAGCATTGCGATCAGCCCGAGCAAGCTCGTGCCAGCCATGCAGGCCGCAACCGGCCATGTGCTGCCCGCCCAGTTGAGCAGCGCCGTCGCGATCAGCGGGGACAGGCCACCGCCCAGGATGGTCGCCGTCTCACGACCCAGCGAGATGCCGCTGAACCGAACCCGCGTACCGAAGAACTGGGCGAAATAGGCCGGGCTGGGGCCGGAGATCGCCGCGTTGCAGACCGCGAACCCGATCACCACCGCCAGCATGATCAAGCCCGGCGATCCCGACTGCAGCAAGGCAAAGAACGGGAAGGCAAACAGCATCTGAAAAGCGATGCCGAACATGACAACGCGCCGAGCGCCGATGCGGTCGGCGACCAGTCCCATCAGCGGCGCGCTCAACGCCTCGACCGCTGCGGCCAGCAGCACCGCATTCAGCGCCAAGGAGCGCGGCAGGCCCAGCGAGCGGGTGATGTAGGCGAGCGTAAAGGCCGAGAAGATGTAAAACGAGAAATTCTCTGCCACACGCAGAAGGAAGATCATGAGCACGCCGCGCGGCTGGCGAAGGGCATCCAGGATCGGCGCCCGCGACCGCTGGCCGGTCTGCTCGACACGCATGAACTCAGGTGACTCGCTTACCTGCAAGCGGATGTACAATCCCACAAGCACCAACACCGCGCTCAGCAGGAACGGCACGCGCCAGCCCCAGGATAGGAACTCGGCCTCCGACAGGCCTCCCAGCGCCATGAATGCCAAGCTGCTCAGCACCAGGCCGAGCACGATGCCGCTGGTGATCAGGCTGCCCCAGAAGCCGCGGCGGCTGGTCGCGTGCTCGATCATCATCAGTGCGGCGCCGCCCCATTCGCCACCCGTGGCGAAGCCCTGGATCAGCCGCAGCACGACCAGCATCAAAGGGGCGGCGATCCCGATGCTCGAGTATGTCGGCAACAAGCCGATCGCGATGGTGGCGCCACCCATGCTCAGCAGAGTCGCCAGCAACATCGACTTGCGCCCGATGCGGTCGCCGAAATGGCCGCACACCACCGCGCCGAGCGGCCGGGCGACGAAGCCCGTGGCCGAGGTCGCGAAGGCCAGCAGCGTGCCCGTGGTCGCGTCTTGCGCAGGAAAGAACAGCCGGCCGAACACCAGCGCCGCGGCGGTGTTGTAAAGGAAGAAGTCGTACCACTCGATGACGGTGCCGATGGTCGCCCCCACCGCTACGCGCCGCATTGATGCTGCCGCCATCGTTCCGATCCCTCCCCAAGCCCAGCCGTCATCGCGCGGCCGTAGCGCCCAAACGACCCGGTTCAGCCGGGCGGCGGCTCATATGGAATGCCGTCCTCAGCCATCCGCCATATCTCGCGTGCGGCGTGGGTGCGCTCCTCCTCGACGAGATGTCCGGCCAGCCCACCGGCGCGCGACACCACCGCGACTGCGCGCATGACGGTCAGCGGCATGCCGATCTCCAGAAGCAGCGCTGCGATGGCGCCCGTCGCATTGATCGTCAGGTGCTTCCCGGCGGCCTGATCCAGCGTTTCACCCAGTCGCCGCAGCAGAGCGACGTAGCGCCCGTCGTGCCCGGCCTCGGCCGCGACGGCAAACAAGCGTGGCGGACGCGGGTCGTCGGGCTTGTGGAACGGGTGGCCGAAACCCGGAAGCGGTCGTTTCTCCGCGCGATGCCGGGCCACCACCTCCTCGCAGTAGGCCGCCGGATCGGGCGCGCCGACGCCGTCGTGCAACAGGCGCGCGCACCCGTCCATGGTGCCGGCAAACACGTCGCCCACGGCCAGCAGCCCGGCAGCCAGCGCCACCTGCGCCTGGCCCGGCACGCTGTCGGCGACCATGCGGGCAATGATGGAGGTGGGCGTCCAGCCATGCTCCATGAGCGTGACCAGGCAAGCGTCCAGCACCCGGGCCTGCCCGGCGCTCGGCAGCCGGTCACAGATCAGGAAGTAAAGCGTTTCGGTGAAGCCGTGCCGGCCGATCAGCTCGTTCACCAGGTCCTTGCCGCGCACCGTGATAGTGGCGGTGTCGCTGGTTGCGATATGGGTAACGTGCTTCGTCATGCGCGGCCTCCCGCCGTGGCATCGGAGAAGTCGAGCAGCTTCGTCTTGTATTCGCTGCGCCCGAGACTGTTGAACGGCACCAGGGTCACGCGCACGGTTGCGACAAGGGTCGCACGCACCGCTGCCTCGATCTGCTCCGCCAATCCCTCGCCGCCGCCATCAGGCCCGAGCTCGACGTGCACCGGGACCGGCGGCTCCTGCCGGACGCCGCGCGCCTGTGGCCGCACCACGATGGCGCCGCTGACGCGAGGAGCGAATTGCGCCACCACCGCGCGCACCGCCGACGGGAAAAGATTGACGCCGCGCACGATCACCATGTCGTCCGTCCGCCCGATGCACCGCACCCGCATGGTGGTGCGGCCGCAGCGGCAAGGCGACACCTGGACGACCACGTGATCGCGGCTGCGGAACCGGAGCACCGGGACCGCCTCGCGCCGCAGGGCCGTATAGACCAGTTCGCCCATGGCACCGTCCTGCAACGGAACCGGCTCGCCAGTGTCGGGATCGATGAGTTCGACGTGAACGTTGTCGGCGCCGTTGAAGTGCATGCCGGCCTGTTCCTCGCACTCGCCCCAGAGCGAGACGGAGATGTCGCCGATGCCCATGGCCTCGCACAGCTTGGCGCCCCAGGCGGCCTCAAGCCGTCCACGCAGCTCCGGCTCGCCGCCGCCGGGCTCTCCGGCGACGCAGATGCGGCGGACGCCCAGGCCGGCTGGGTCGATGCCGTTGCCGCGCAGGTGCTCGACCAAGTAGGCGGCGTAGGAGGGCGTGCACATCAGCGCGCCCGGTCGGATAAGTTGCAGCGCGCGCACCAGCCGGGCGGTGTTTCCCAACCCGACCGGGATATGGCAAACGCCGAGGGCGGCCATGGTGTCCAGCGCTGCCCCGGCGACGAACGGCCCGGCGTTGTAGGTGGTCAGCACGCGCATGCCCGCGCGGATGCCGGCGGCGTGATACGAACGCGACGAGTTCTCGATCCAGCCGGCCAGGTCGGCAGCAGTGACCGGCATGTAGCACGGGTCGCCCGTTGTGCCCGAGGTGGAAAACACCCGCACGATCCGGGCCGGGTCGGCCGCGAGGTGGCGCCCGAATGGCGGCTCGGCTGCCTGGCTGCGGCGGACCTCGTCCTTCTCGGTAAACGGCAACCGCGCGATGCCGTCCAGCCCGCCCACCGCCTCTGCGTCGTCGAACCCGGCTTCGCGTAGCTTGTCGCGGTAGAAGGGTGAGCGGTCAAACAGGTAGGCGATCTGCCGCTGGAACTGTGCGTCGTCGAGGCGACGTTGCTCCTGCAGCGGCCGGGCCTCGACGTCTGGACGGAGCATAGCTTCGCTCATGCTGGCCTCCCTGGCTCGAAGGTTTGTCCGCACAGCGGACGCTGTGCCGTATTACGGACAGCATCATGCCGCGCCGTCCCGGGTGTCAAGCGGTCTCGCGTCCTCCGATCGCTGCGGCTGCCGCGCGCAACAGCGGAACATACTCATTGCGCATGGTTTCGAAGCTGGTCTGCGGCGTCAGCGCCCCAACGTTGATGGATGCAACAACGGCGCCGCTCCGGTCGTGCACTGGCACGGACACGGAGCGGATGCCGAGTTGCAGCTCGTCGTCCACGGTGGCGTACCCGTCTTGCCGCGCCTGAAGGATCGCAGCCCGCAGCACAGCCTTGTCCGTCGTGGTTCGCGGCGTGATGGGCTGGAGCACCACCCGTTGGAGGAAGTGGTCAAGCTCGGCATCCGGCAACGCCGCCAGCAGCACGCGCCCGAGCGAGGTGGCGTGCGCGGGCAACCGACCGCCGATTGTGAGCGCCAAGCGGTAGTTCCGCTTTGCCTCGGCACGGGCCACGAAGGTGATGTCGTCCCCGTCCAGCACGCCCAGCGAGCAAGACTCCCCGAGCCGGGCGCTCAGCGCCTGAACGATGGGCTGCCCGATCTCGCTCAGGTCGAGTGCCGACAAGTAACCGTAGCCAAGGCGCAGCACCCGCGGCAGCAGCCAAAACGACTTGCCGTCACTCGCCGCATAGCCGAGCGAGAGCAGCGTGAGCAGGAAGCGACGGACGGTGCCGCGACTAAGCCCAGTCCGCGCGGCGGCCTCCGTCAGCGTCAGCGTCCGATGCTCGCCATCGAACGCCTCGATGATGGCCAGACCCCGGGCGAAGGCGGCGACGAAATCGGGATGGTCCTGGTCCAAGTTGTCCCGCTCGGTTGCTCGCAGCCATGCTGCCGGGCTTCGCCCCTTGTGGCCAGACAGCCGGCGGGCGGTGCTGCTGGCCTGGGCAGTTGGCCGAAACCTGAAGGGGGTTTGGAGCACAGCCCCAGCGTGGCCGTTTATCCCGCCGCTAACCCTGCGATCGCGTCCGCTGCGGGTCCAACGACCACGAAGCCGTGCAAAGTGGCCATCGGCCAGGGCTATCCGGAGGGCATCAGCGTCGGCCGCTTCCCGACGCCTCGCTCACCTGGCCCCAGAAGCCGGTCTTCCGGCCGTGCTTGGCGCGTAGGCGGCTGACAAAGGCGTCATGCGTCTCGAAGGCGCCGAAGTCCTGGATGCCCGGCGCAAGCGACGCGCATTCGAGCAGGTGCCGGGCCGCATGCTTGTAGCGGGTCGACTTCGCGCCATCGAGCGTGTCCTCGATCATCGCCCGCCGGAGCAGGGTCGCTGCCAGCGGGTGCCTGCCCTCGATCAGCCGCGCCGCCGGATCGAGCATGAAATACAGGTTCCCGTCGATCTCTGGCGCCCGCGTGAGCACGAGCTGCGCGGCATGGGCCTGATCCGGCCATTCCTGGAAGAAGTGCAGTGCGGCTGAGAAGCTCCTGAACCCGAGCGCATGCTGCTTGGCCCGGTCCTCGGCCTCGACGTCCTCGAAGTCCGGCAGCCGCTTCAGGTGGGCGCGCAGCTGCGTGGCGGAAAGCCGGTCCTCGAACGCCGCCCAGCGCAGCCGCTGCGCCTGCTCCGGCTGGCCCGTCGCGTCGAGCGCCTCGATGTAGGCCGCTGCCCACGCGCTGTCGCCGCCATGCTCCGCGAGGTAGAGGGCCTCGTCGTCCCGTGCCGGGGCAGGACGCGGTTTCGGCCGGGCCGCCTCCAGTGCGGCAAGCGCCTCGGCGGCCCGGCCGGCGGCGAGGAGGCGCCGGCCGATCTCCGCCCCCGTGTGCGGCCTGCTCCGCTCCGCCGCGGGCACCAGCGCGATGTAGGCATCGACATCGGCCTGGCCGTCCGCGATGTCCTGCAAGGACCGGCGCACGGCGCCCGCCCGCCAGTCCCGTCCGCCCGCCTTCGACCGATCTGCCAACGCCTGCGCCAACCGGCTCTTCAGGTGCGCCGCACCCGCGTCGCCAAGGGCCGGGAGCATGGTCGGCACCAGGCGGTCGTAGACGCCGTACTCGTTGGCCAGCAGCGCGGTGAACACCCGATCCGCGAGGCCCAGCGGATCGGGCCTGGCCTTGGCCGCGATCGCGCCGAGGTCCTCGCAGGCCGAGCGGAAGACGTCCCCGACCGAGCCGGAGCTGTCGTCCACGCGGTTGAGCACCGGCTCCGCAAGGTCCAGGAAGCGCCACATCAGGTCCAGCGCCAGGTCGGCGCGGGTGGGTGCGACCCGGTCCGCGATCATCGCCCGCTGCAGGTCGAGGTCGCGCACGAAGTCCCGCCGCTTCTGCCAGTCGACGAAGGACCGTGCGGACCGCAGGGCGGTGATGCGCTTGCCGATCTCGGCCGCGATGGTGTCTCCGCCGGCCTGTGCGGCGAGCTCCAGGCGCAAGCGCCGCTTGACCTCGGCATCGCCGTCCGCGAGCTCGACGAGGATCGCGGCCAGGCGCTCCGGGCCGAGCGCCGCCAGGTTGCCCAAGGTGACCGTCGTCTTCGACGCCATGCGGTCAGCGTCCCCAGAGGCCTTCGAACCTCCGGCCTGCGGTGCGGGTGTAGTGGACGGTGTGCCTGGGGTCGCGGTGGCCGAGGTAGTCCTGGATGAGGCGCAGGTCGTGGCCCTTGTCGGTCAGCGCGAAGCCGCAGGAGTGGCGCAGCGTGTGCGGGTGCACGCCCGGCAAACCGGCGCGCTTGGCTGCGGTGGTGATCAGGTAGTTGACCGCCTGCCGGGTGAGCGGCTGGCCGCGTTCGGAGATGAACAGCCAGGGCAGCGCGTCGGTGCGGGCGGCGAGGTGGCGCTTGACCGCGCGCAGCTCGTCGCCGGCGACCGGCTGCTCGACGGACAGCCCGCCCTTGAGCCGGCGCACCCACAGCCGGGCGCGGTCGAGGTCCAGTTCGTCGCGGCGCAGGCCGACCGCCTCGCTGACCCGCAGCCCGTGGCGGTAGGTCATGAGCAGCAGCAGGTGGTCGCGCACCCCATGCCGCCCGGCCTTGGCCGCATCCAGCAGCTTGGCCACCTCGCCATGGGACAGGTAGTCCTTGGCGCGCTCGTGCCGGTCGGCGGCGTCGGAGAGGGGGGCGGCCGGGCAACTCTTTACCTTTCGCCCTTTGGACGGGTTCCCCGGCACGCGTGTAATCCCTTGCTGTTCCTGCACGCAGGCTATCACACTCTTAACAAAACGAGTGTTCCGTAAAGAGTGACGCGCCCTGTCATCGTCCGTCTGCCCCTAATCCTTTAGATATCCAAGCCAAAAAACCAGATGGCAGATGCTGGCCGTAAGCAGACCGTCCGCTTGCGAACTGATGGCTAGAAAAACTGGACCTTTCTAGAACCGATGACTGCGTAGCGTCATTAGTTCTTCTTCCACAAGACGTTTTGGAAGCTCGAAGAAGTCGAAAAGCAAGTAGAGCGGGGACAACATCGCAAAGATCAACTCTGGCAAAGCATCTGGAAGAGCTGCCACGGAAACAGTCTGCACAGCCTCATACTCATCCTGAGCGGCTGCTCTACCTTCAAACAGAATACGGTTCGGGTTTCCAAACGAAACGAGGCTTCTGCCAGAAAGCCCCGTCCAGCGCCCGTGGCAGATCAGGTTCGCTTCCGAGCCGCCAACCGCCCGTGCGATGTAACTCGCCTCAAGAATGGCCTCGCCCAAACGCCTCGTCGGGGTCGTGATGTCGAAGGTGGTTCCGGGCTTCTTTTCCCGAAGGCCACCGTCCTCCTGGTATCCACGTCGAGTAAAAAGGAGGCCATCCGGCGAGACACGCCAAAAATCGTGGTGCGCTGGCTTGTCATAGCTGCCGTCGCTGTCGGGTCCTATCCAGACCTCCACCGCGCCGTCGATCGGTTTTGGTGTATAAGGAGCGCGCGACAATGTCAGGAACGGCGGCCAGCCCGAGTGATTGCGCACCTCCTGCTGGATAATCGTCCGCAAGGTAGCGAGTGAAGGCGTTTCGAATGCGCCGTCGAAAGCGAACCCTGCGTCGTAAAATCCGTGGAGTAGGCGAGGCGGCGCGTTGGGTGTGAGAGCGGCAGTCAGCTTGTTCCAGCGAGCGACCGCTTGGTTCTCGAAGGTGTGCAACTGATCGAGGCGCGACGGTGTCGGGATGCTTGCGCCTGGAAGAACACCCGCCATAATCGAACGCATGGCGTCGAGGAGTTCAGCCTGCCGGTTTTGGAGACACCGCTCCAACAAACGATCCCATTCCTCGGCCGTGCGCGGTTCCTCGCTGTTCGGCCCGGCCCGACGAATGTAGATACGTTGCGCGATCAATCTCTTGCCATCGGGCGAACCTGCCCTGGCGCGGATGGGAACACGATGGCCACCGGGCACGACAATGATGGGATAGCGGTTGCTACTGCCAGGCCGCCTCCGATGCATCACTCGGCACTGCACCAAGGGATCGAGGTATCTTGCAACGATCGATTGAACCGCGTCCTGTGACCATGCTTCGAGCGTTGCCGGGTAAGGCGTCGCTGGGACGAAGCTGCCATCTGGCTGCTCGGCGAAGCCGGCAACCAGGTATCCTCCGCCATGATTGGCGAGCGCGATAATTTCCTTCGCCAACGCCGCTTTGTGGTCGTTGTCGGCGAAGTCGAGCCACTCCTTGACCTCGATGTCGAGCGCTTCCCGCGGTTCAGCGACGAGATCATCAAGGTCGGTATTGAGCAAGGCCACCCTACGCCCTCAACCTACTCGGCTGGACCGCAAGCGTAGGAGAAGTGTCGATTTTCCTAAACAAAACGAAGTTCACGACAACCGAATGAAACGGGGACACAGATTCCAATGATAGCTCCACAAGTCGTCTATGAGCTGGTCGCCGCATAAGTAATCGGTATGATGGTCCCGCTCAAACGGAATGTCCGCTCCCGGGGAGACCGAGATCCGATCCTGATAGGCGGAAGTGGGCGCAACCCGGATACATGGGGACTTTTTACGAATCGAGCGTTTGTAAAAAGTGCCGAGACAGGCGCGCGAGACATGGCGGAACTGTCTTCGCGCTCCTCGTCGTCGACCGGCGAACGGTCAAAAGAGTAGTCACTCCAATGTTGTACCCGCGGCGGCCTCAATTTCGAGCTTACAGCCAGGTGGCCACTCTACACAGCTTCGCGGTCACTGGGTCACGTTAGACTGCGCGACGGCTCTGGACAGGTGCATACGGTTCTTCATTGTCACCACGACAAACTCCGGCCATGCGTGGCATGGCATTCGGACAGGAGATGCAGGATGCGCCAGGACACGCTGCTCGGTCGCGTTCATGGCCCGACGCTGAGGTATGCGAAGGCCATCGGCCTCGCGCTTGCCCCTACCGCGATCGTGGTGTTCGGCTTCGCCATCTCCTCATACATTTTCAGCGTCGCTCTTCCCGTCGAACTCGGCACGGACTTCGCCGCCGCCAGGAAAGCCTGCGACCGGGCCGTTGAGCTGCTGCTGACCAGCCGAGACCCTATCGAACTCCAGCGCAGCGGCATCCTGATCCACGAGCTGAATTGCGGCATCAGCCGCAGGCTGCCCAAAGAGCCATGAAGGGAACACGACGGGAGCGGTGGGGCGGGTTGGGTAGGAAAGGCCCTGCCTGAGGGTACGCAACGTTCAGGGCCGCCAACTCCACTCCGGCACGCCCTAGATCCTGCCGCAGGCGCATCCGTTGCAGCGCCATGGCCGCCTGCACCTCGTCGGGGTGGCAGGCACTGCCGACGTCGAGGCCGGCCAGGCTCCGTGGGCCTCGGCGGCGAAGCGGCCCGGCAGCACCGCGTCGCCAGGCCGGAGATAAGCGGCCTGCCACCAAGCCGCGATCGCGTCGCGGGCGGCCCGGAGCGCGTCGGCCGACGGCAGGCGGTCGCGCTTGCTCTGCTGGTTCACTCGCCGGTCGGCGGGTAACAGGTTCCAGAGGTCCCCGCAAGGCCACGCGGACCAGGGCAGGCAATGGTCCACGTCCAGGCGCTCGGCCGTCAGCCGCTTGCCGCTCCATACGCAGTGGACGGCGTGGCCCTCCTCCAGCAGGCTCAGCGCCCGGGCGACGTCGCAGTCCGGGTCCGACCAGGTCATCGCCGCGGCGACGGCGCCGGCCTCGAGCCGGCGTCCCTGGGCCGTCGCATAGCGCTGCATGAGCCTGGCCCACTCTCCGATCAGCGCCGGCTCGACCCAAGCGGCGAAGCGCTGCAGGGCCGTCCAAAGATGCCGCGGCACCCGCATCATGCCGAAGGCGGCCAGTGCGGGCCCGTCCAGGACGAGGCTGCCATCGGGAGGCTTGGCCCGCGCTCGGCTCGCCTCCAGGATGCGCTCGCCCGCCGGGTAGGTCAGGTAGTTGGCCGGCATGCGGCATACATGGTCTGCGGCCTCGCGCAGCGCGGCGTGGGCCGCCGCGGCCGCGGCGCCGCCGAACACCGCACCGATGCGGAGGTCGCGCTGCGACGCCGCCCCCACGGCCAGGGCCTGCCATCCCGGCCCCGAGAAGCCGAGGCCCTCGGCGCCGCGCCGGTTGCCTGGCGCCTGGGGTAGATCCGCGGCCGCGAGCGGCAGGTAGAGCCGGAGCCAGTAGGGCCCGACCGGCCCCAGGAGCAGGCGGACGTGGTCGTCGCCGTCCTCCACGGCCAGACCGGCAGCGCCGTCCGCCGCCCGGCAGAGTGCCCGCAGGAGGCCGAGCTTGTAGGTCGCGCTCTTCGCGTCGGCGAGGATCAGGTGGCGGAGCAGCGGCAGCGCGCCGGTGCCGTCATCGGGCAGGCGCAGCACGACACTCGTCCACGAGACGCCCGGCCTCCCCTGGCGGTCGGCGGCCCCGCCGTCCGGAGCACCTGCATGCCGTGGTCCCGCGCCAGTGCCTCGACCTCGGCAAGGCTGACCGGGTGGCCGCCGCGGTCGTCGTCGGGGCCGTGCCGGAGCGTCAGCGCGAGCAGGCCGCCCGACCGCAGCAGGCCCACGAGCTTGCGGAACGCGCGCGGGCGGTCGAAGGGGCGCGACGTGCTGCCAGACGGCACTCAGCGACACGACGTCGGCGGCCAAGCCGAGCCGGGAGGCCGTGTCGAGGCCGGGGAGGCTGTCCGGCAGCCAGCGGATCCGGGACGAGGCGTGCCGCCGCTCGGCCTCGGCGCGCATGCCCGGCGACGGCTCGACGGCGACCACGTCGTAGCCCGCGGCGGCGAAGGCGCCGGCGTCGCGGCCGGTGCCCGCTCCGACGTCCACCACCAGCGCCGGCGGCGCCGGCAGTAGGTCGGCCAGCCACTCCCGGGTCGGCGTGGGCGGGACGGCCTCGTAGGTGGCCGCGAGGCGGCTTGCGTTCGCGTCGTACCAGGAGACCACGGACGGTTGCACCGGCCGATCACAGCACGTCGCGCCGATCGTAACGGGATGCGAGGCGGCTGGCCGGTCTCCGTCTCCGGCCGCCGCCGAGCTGCTGCTCAAAGCACCCTCCGAGCTGAACCTCCGGCCCGTTACCGGCAACGACCTGCTGCACCGGGAGGGACGACTGTTGGACAGGGAAGGCTAGGTTGTTCGGACTCTGGTGACGCCTAGTGAACGGCGTTCTGGGACCGGCGGGGCTGATGGGTGAAGCACGACGCTACTCTCGCCAACGTCGAGCACGGCTTCAGGGTATGCTGCCAAGGCCAGGGCTAAGGGTTCCTTGAACTTAGCGCGGAACTGCCTGATGTGACGAAAGCCGCCGCCGAACTGGTCATGCAGCGCTTTCCAGGTGATCGCCGTTGGTTTTGAAAGCTGGTGGAGGCGGTAGGCCAGCCACACGTAAACGTCGAGCGCCATGCTCCTGTGCGCGATTTTCTGGATTGCTGCCAGGCGTAGCGGCAGAGAGTGGTCAATCAGGCTCTGGTAGAAACCCTCATCGAGTCGGATTGCTTCCTGCCACAAGGGCAGTTGTCCGTCGTCGCGGTCGCGGTTGGGCAGGATAGCATCACGCACAAAGCTCCCATTTGTGACAATCGTGGCCTCGTCCGTTACCCGGTAGAACGTCAGACGACATAGGCTCAAACGGCGTGACTGCTCCCGCACCAGTCTGTAGGTCTTTCCACCATTGTCGATTCCCATGGCTGTAAGCCAATGGTTCATCGAACGGCCCAGTTCTACCTCGCGCGACCGGGTTCTGACGGCCTCTGTCTGCAAATAGAGCAAGATGATACAGGCGATAGCCCCATAGGGAAGGCCGACTCTCGTGTCGTTGGCGTCCGTGCCGCTCTCAATGCGCAGCTTAATGGCCCCGCCTTGTCTGATCCACACGTTGTCGTCGATGGCCTTGTGCGGCAGGGCGGTCATAGCGAAGCCAGCGTGCATCATGCCGATCCGCTGCTCCTCGTCGCTCATGACCGCAAAGGCTGTCTCGACGCACTGCCTGTCCAGTTTGTCGGCGGTGAGGGCCTTCGCCTGCTCCACGCCACAGTTCAGGATGAGCTGATGAATCGTTCCCATGAATCCCTTGCCCGTCACTTGTTAACATTCCTCCTAAGGGCTTGGCAGGTCAATTCGGACTTTGGTGACGTAAGCTATTAGAAGGTTATTAGAGTCTTATATTAGTTTGGTCACCAGAGTCCGGGGGATAACCCCTTAATGCGTCACTAAAGTCCGAAGCAGGGCACCTTGGGCGTCACCAAAGTCCGAAGCTGCCCTTGTGGAAGTTTCGGCTAGGATTTCTGGGCGTCACCAGGGTCCGGACAGCGGTTGTGGATAAACTTGCCAGCAAGGCGCCGTCGACGGGTGTCAGGCTTGGGGGAAATGCTTGTCAAGAAGTTCTCGAAGCTCATCCGCAATTTTCCGCCCTCGCAACGTACAGCCCACCTTGATCCGGGTGTGCAAGCTGGCCGGCACGTCGATGGTCAGCCGCTTCATCGGCTCGCCGGTTGCAGTCGGCTCGGCGGGGCGGTTTTGCACCCATTCGTCAGCCGAACGGGCGACGGGTAACACAGGATCGGGCTTGACACCGAAGGCGACCTTTTTGCTCATGCGGCGATCTCCAGGATTTCGCGGGTCAGCGCCAGCACCTCACGGCTTGCCGCGCTGTTGGGATCAAGGTCGAGTACGGTGCTGCCTTGGCCAGCACTCTCAGCAAAGGCCACTCGCTGACCGATTGCGGTGTTGAGCACCCGCACAGGGTATCCAGCCAACGCCTCTGCCACGTCTCGGCCTATCGCCGTGTTTACGATTTTACGATTTATTACAAAAGCGCTTCTCAGACTCTCCTTGAAGGTGCTGGCTTCGTTCAACAAATCAACGATCTCCTTGGCCGCCCAGACATCGTAAGGGGACGGTTGGACGGGAATCACAACAAAGTCGCTGGCCATGATCGCGGAGCGGGCAACGTCATAGACCCGAGGCGGACCGTCGATCACGACGTGGTCATAGTCGGCAGCAAGTTTGGGCAGTTCCCGATGCAGGATCGCCTTGGGCAGACCAATGACGGGGAACAAAGGATCGCTGGTGCGCATGGCCGACCAATCGAGGGCGCTGCCCTGGGGATCGGCATCCACCAGGAGCACGCGCGCGCCCTGGCGCGCGGCCGCGGTGGCGACATGGACGGCCAGGGTCGTTTTCCCAACGCCCCCTTTCTGATTGAGGATAGACAGAATCATCGCAAATCATCTTTTCTGTTTTTACAGAAAGTCGTAAATCTATAAATACAGAAAAGCAACCGGCTGCGAAGTGGCCCGCCGCCCAAAATGGGGTAAGTTCGGGATACGCGCGAAACGCCGTCACAAGGGACCAGCTGACCAGAAAACTTAACTGCACCAATGGTTTGGCAAATCGCTGCGAGCTGGTCGAGCCCTTTGTGCCCTGAGGCGCACGCAAGCGCTCATCTGAGGCGTCCGGAAAAGGGTCGGCCGCCACTGTCCAGTAAACGGCATGTTCCCAATGAGATAGCCGGAGCGTCTATGCATCCGATAAGGTGAACCTTCCCGGCCAGCGGCAGCATCGGCGGGTCATCTGGCTTCGTGACCACTTTCTGCCCGTATTCCGAACCTACCCAGCGTGAGCAAAAACTGGCGCCGCTTGCGAGCACGGCCGCCGATAAGGGCGAGCCGCTACACCTAGCCGTAAGAAATTCGCTTAGACGCTGCCGGCGAGCCAAGCAGCCACACCTTGTTTGGCTGACGTGCGGCTTCGTCGAAGGCGCCCTGCCCGGCTGCTTCGTTCATCTTTGTTCTTGTCCTTGCCAAACAAGTTGCCAGTATGTTCCATTGCAGCCCGTCACTGATCGGGGCGGGACAGCATGGCGGCAAGCGAGGACGGCGGCGACACCGGCTATGACGGTTCCAATACCACCGGCTTCGTCTCACCCGCCGCCGACGCCCTCGAAGGGCCTGTGAACCTCGCGGCCCTGCTCGACCTGCGCCGCCCGCACCGTTACCCCGTCCGCGTGCTGGGCGAGGCGCTGGCCGAGCGCGGCATCCTGCCTGGCGACGTGCTGATCGCCGACACCTCCGCCCCGCCCGTGCACGGGCGCGTCGCCATCGTCATGGTGCACGGCGAAGTCTGGGTGGCCCAGCTCGCCTTCCGCAGCGGCCAGTGGTGGATGCGTCCCGGCAGCGCCGACCGGCCCATGGTGGCGTTGGACGGCGATGGGACGGAGATCTGGGCCGTGGTCGCCGTCCTCGTCCGTCCCAAGGTCTGACCGGACCGGGCGAGGACGGACCGTGCCACGCACCTTCGGGCTAATCGACGGCAACTCGTTCTACTGCTCCTGCGAGCGCGCCTTCGCACCGCGGCTGCGC
>JAABUS010005418.1_pt1 | contig 16793 bp, 14 predicted proteins | sample 5560161 | NCBI WGS metagenome assembly JAABUS01 (sample SAMN10711885, study PRJNA513376) | rock metagenome | isolation source: Antarctica rocks | place: Antarctica: Victoria Land, Trio Nunatak nord | collected 2016-01-04
GTATAAACGGGCAGCGTGTTCATTCAAATGAGGCAGAATTAATTTGAATTTTTTGTTCAATTCTTCATCGCTAAACATAATAATTAGTTTAGGATAAATGTACTACTTATTTTTTAACAAACACTTACACAAAATCTTACCCTTAATTTAGAACCGGTGTATGGAATATTACTTGCTTTTATTGTCTATAACGAAAACAGGTATTTAAGCCAATGGTTTTATGTTGGTTTCTCTCTTATTTTACTGGCGGTTATTTTGCAAATGCTTCGGGTAATAAGCAGCCGTAAGAAGGCAGTTATGGTTTAATTTTTTTATTATTTCTTTCAAAACGAAAGAATATTCTCACAATTTTACTGTGATTGATGCAGTTGGTATAACAAACTTTCAAAGGGAATAAAACATTATGACCAGGTCTTATAAAAAAATGAAAGTAATCTGTTAGAATACATTTTTATTTCCCTTAAAAAAAAAAAACTATTCTTAAAATAATAATTTTTAGAACGAAAGCCTTTAAACAGGTTTAGTAATTGTAGTGGTCAACCCGAAGACTAATCTTTGTTTGAAATTAACGTTATTTGAATATCTTCCAACTTATTAATAAAAAAGCAATAAATGTTATTACGTGTTTTTAATAAAAAAATCATTTGCTCATTATTAGCTATTGCCGTTTTTATACTGGTACTTGCCCAACCTGCATTTTCGCAACAAGTAACAAATAAACCAACGGATTCAGTAAAAACAGGGGTAAATGACAGCTTGCTTCCAACACTGGTAATGAAGGTGGCTTCTTATACCTCTACGATTGATCATACGGATTTTCTGGTCAGGCGTAAATTTAATATTAACCCTATTTCATTGGATTTGCCTGATATTGAAAGAAAAGTAAAAGGCTTTAAAACAAGACTTGACACAAAAGGAAGCCAGATGAACCTGCGAAGCTTGAACAGCGGTGTAATTATGCTCAATCAAATCACGGGTAAATTAAGTGCTTTCCAGGGCATACTTGTCAGATACAGCACCGAGCTTACCCAAAGCAACGGAGAAATAAAGAAAATACTGCGTGACCCTGCGTTAAATGCACAGGTATCAGACGCGGTGCTGCTCGAACAGTTAGAGGATATACGCACAGAGGGTAAAGCGCTTGATTCGCTGCAGCAAAAAACACTGGGCAAAGTGAATTTATTACGAAATAAAGTATCTATAAATTTATTGGAGGCTACAGATATTATTTCTGATATGCGGTATTTGACCATCACCCGCAAGATGGGGATGTGGGATCGCGAAGAGCCTGCTTTATTCAGTATGAGGCCAAATGAATACCCTACTTATTTTAATGAAATAATAACCTCGGCACTGCAACGATCGTGGCTGATAATTTCTATTTATATCAGTGGAAAATGGAACGTGCTGACATTAGGCCTGCTTGTTTTTATTTTCCTCTTTTCATGGATTTTGCTGAATCTCCGTCGCATAAAAAAACAGGAAAATGCGGTCGCCATATTACAACCGATCCATTTTCTGCGCCGCAGTGTTTTAGCCGGATGTTTGATGGCTTTTTTTACTTATTTGCCATTTTTCTTCAGTAATCCTCCAATGTCTTTTATGCATGCCTGCGAACTGTTTCGACTGTTAACGCTTACCTTTCTTATCTACCCTTTTTTAACCAGGCAGTCTAAAATAGTATGGATACTGCTTTGCATGCTCTGGGTGTATTATGCTATAGATGATATTCTTTTAGAGTCAGCATTTGGTGAAAGGTGGGGACTTTTTTTAGCGGGCATTTTACTAACAGCAGTCTGTGTAAAAATATTTATTAATAAAAAACCCAATTTTATACATCTTCCTGATTCGCCGGCTGCTAAAGCCCTGCTTATTTTCACGATGACACAGGCTGTGCTTTCTGTGATCTTTAATCTTACCGGGCGCGCCTCACTTGCAAAAATATTGGGAGTAAGCGCTGTTCAATGCCTTGTATTGGGTATCACAATGAAAGTATTTAGCGCTATGGTGCTCGAGGCAATTCATCTTCAGTCTGAAGCTTACCAAAACAGCCGTTTTTCAGAATTTATCAATTTTAAAAACCTGCAATATCGTTTTCTTAGGGCTTTGTGGATATTGTCGGCTTTCGTATTCGCTTTGTCACTGATACGCAACCTTACCCTTTATGATGTTGTGATGGATGCGCTTGTTTCTTTTTTTAATGAAACAAGAACAATCGGCAGCATGGTTTTTTCGTTTAAAAGCGTAGCAATTTTTATTTGCATCATTTGGTTTTCCTCAATACTCTCAGGCTTTATCAGCTTCTTTTTCGGTAATGGAAAATTGCAGGATAATAACAAGCGAAGCCGGATAGGCTCAATGATGTTATTAATTCGTTTAGCCATCTGGACTCTTGGTTTTTGTATTGCGGTTGCTGCTGCCGGTATTCCTTTAGACAGAATTTCGCTTATGCTTGGCGCCTTAGGCGTTGGTATTGGTTTTGGCTTGCAAAATATTGTAAACAACCTGGTCTCAGGAGTAATAATAGCCTTTGAAAGACCCTTTCAGGTTGGAGACCTGATAGAGGTTGGCGGCAAAACGGGAGTAGTAAAAGAAATTGGCGTACGCAGCAGCAAAATTGATAATAATGCCGGTGCCGATATTATTGTGCCAAATGGTGATCTGCTGAGTCAGCACCTTATTAACTGGACAATGCAGGACCGAAGCAGGCAGGTAGAATTTTCGATCGGCATCCCATACGAAACGGAGTTGAAAAAGTTGATGACTTCAATACAGGCAGCATTGGCAAAAGATGAAAAAATAATGAAAACACCGGGACCAGCTATATTATTGCAGCAATTTGGAGACCGGGCAATAGAATTGAAGATCTCATTCTGGGTGACCGATCTGAACCTGGCAGGAGGAATAAGGAGCAATGCAATGATTGAAATTTATGAAGTTTTAGCAAGTGAAGGTGTGCAATTCCCCGTTTTCAAAGGACTTCTGACGGAACTGCCCACAGAGAGGTCCGACTTATAAAGCCAGCGAGATTTTTTGCAAAAGAAGTTTTTCTTCAAAATTGCTATAAAAGTTGCCCTGCAGACGGAGTGGACGTTATTGTTATTTTACAGAAATCCGGATGCTGAATTGTAACAGAAAAAAGGTAATATCTGTAACATACATGGAAAGTAAGAAAATATTACTATTGCAGTGTGATTTGTACTTTTTACAAAAGAAATACTTTCTGACTCTCCATCAGTTAATTTCTACTCTATTGCCCACATATTGCTTTCAGCTTCCTTGTTCATCTTTCTGACTTTAAACTTTCTTCTGATAGCTGAAAGTTTGATAAGCGCTATTTTAAACAGCATAATAGCACTGCCTATCGCTAATATTATTTGAAGGCCATTTAGACCGAAAAAGGATAATGCTATGATTTGTGATAATTGTTTCATGAGTTTTTCTATAATTTCTTTTGGATCTGTTTTTAATAATCTTCCTGAAATATGTTCTGCAAAGTTGACTATCATGGGCAATTTAGAAAATGCCTGAATAGCGGAATGATATGTCTGAAAGGCGCTACCCCCCGCCCTAAAGGAGCTTAGCCCCGCCCTTTAGCGTCGGGACTTCTTCTTCTCTCTCCTCCCTTTAGGGCCAGGGCTTACCATCCGCCGCCAAGTGACCTGTATAGTTCAATCTTTGCACTGATTTGGTCGCGGGTTATAGCAGTTAAATCAAGTTCACTTTGCAATGCATTGCTTTGTGCGGTGATTACTTCCAGATAGTTTGCCAAGCCGTTACTAAATAACAGGTTGGCATTTTTAATAGCTTTTTGTAAAGTATTTACCCGGTTTATAGCAATGCTTTTTTCAGTTTTTAGCTTGTCAATTCTTACCAAAGCATCCGATACTTCCCCCACAGCATTAAGCACCGATTGACGAAATTGAATAACCGTTTTCTCTCTGTCAACTTTTGCTACTTCATAAGCTGTTCTTAGTTGTTTTTTCTGAAACAACGGTTGCACAATTCCGCCTGCAGCCGTGCCAAACAAAGAAGCGGGAACATTAAACCAGTTAGAAGCTTTGAAGGAGTTAAGACCGCCGGAAGCTGTAATGCTCAGCGTTGGGTACATGTTGGCTTTTGCAATGCCCACTTGTGCGTTAGCAATGCTCAGAGCAAGTTCATAGCTTTTTACATCTGGTCTGCGGCTTACCATTGCTGATGGAATTCCTGCAGATAAAGTGTCAGATATGTTCACCTGGTTCAAAGAAGAATTCCGTTGTATTTCTGCGGGCAGTTCGCCGGCCAAAATGCTCAATGCATTTTCCTGTATCGCTATGTTTTGTTCCAGTTGTGGTACGAGTGCGGCAGCAGTTAATTGCTGTGCTTCCGCCTGCTGAATCGCTAATGCAGTTACTTGCCCGGCATCATATTGCAATCGGATTATTCGCAGTGTGCTGTCATTTAAAGCAATGTTTTTTTGTGCGATAGCCGATTGCGCATCCATCATTAATAAATTGTAGTATCCATCAGACACATTGGCTACTATGTCGGTTTGTATTGCTTTTTTTGCTTCTTCCGTCTGCAGGTATGAGGCTAATGCTTCTGTTCGCCGGTTTTTTATTTTGCCCCAGATATCCGCTTCCCACGACAGGGCTATACCGGCTGAATAATCTTCAACATGCGGTGTTCCTAAAAACTGTTTAGCGCTTAGTCCGTTAAGGCTGTTGTCAGACGGACGGTTGGTAGTGGCTGTAACCTGTAAATTTGCGGTAGGTAAATTTGCCCACTTTGTCTGTTTAAAAAGCAATTGCGCTTCTTCAATATTTTTCACTGCCAGCTGCATGTCATAGTTTTTTGCAATGGCATTGCTTATCAGCTTTTGAAGGGCTGCATCAGTAAAAAAATTTCTCCATTTTACTTCTGCTATGCTTGTATTATCCCGTGTGGCGGCATTTCTAAAGGCTGCTGGCAAAGGAGCCTCCGGCTTTGTTATATCCTTTGAAACGTTACATGCAGTCAATAATGAAAGCATAAGGATAAAAAAAGCATTATTTATATTTTTAGTCATTTTGTTTGGTTTTAAATTCCTGGTTATTTCTGATGGAACACGGATTTGTTATGATTTTTTAAGATAAGTGCAGATGAAATCTTAATGGATCATAACTATCCTAAAAAATCCGTGTTCCATTAATTTTTTTTGCGACGAACATTTGTTCATTGTGCATCTCCGGTTGTGTCACTCACTTGTACGGTATCTTTTTATGGCAGCTATGGTTTCAATCACATAGCTGCTTTTTTTTATATTGTTTTACGCCATCGCATGATTAGAACGATGGACAGGTTTTATATCATGCGGCGGAATAGCTATTTTAGGCGCTCCTGTTATTCTCTCCTGCAAAGATTGAAAAATGACAAAGAGCACAGGTATAATGAAGACGCCTAAAATTACGCCTGTTACCATGCCGCCTGCTGCACCGATACTTATAGAATGGTTACCCTGTGCTGATGGCCCGGTTGCTATGCTCATTGGAAACAAACCGAAAACGAAAGCCAGCGAGGTCATAAGGATAGGACGCAGCCTCAACTTTGCTGCTTCTATTGCAGAATCAACTAAGCTTTGCCCTGCTTTGCGTCGCTGAACAGCAAACTCGACAATCAGGATGGCGTTTTTAGCAAGTAAGCCTATCAGCATTATCAATGCTACCTGTACATAAATATTATTTTCGATACCGGTTAATCCCAATACTACAAACACACCAAAAATACCGGTAGGAATAGAAAGAAGAACGGCCAAAGGCAATATGTAACTTTCGTATTGTGCGGATAACAGGAAGTAAACAAATACCAGACAAAGCAGAAACACAACGATTGCCTGTCCGCCTGATGAGATCTCTTCACGCGTTTGCCCCGAGAACTCATATGCATAACCGGATGGCAATTGCTCCTTAGCTGTTTCCTGTATTGCTCTGATAGCATCACCGGAACTAAAGCCTGGTTTAGGGATGGCATTCACCTGGATTGAGTTGAACAGGTTATAGCGTGACGCTGTTTCTGAACCATACACACGGGTTAATTTTACCAGCGTATTTATCGGAACCATTTCGCCCGTTTTGTTTTTTACAAACACACCGTCAATGGATGCCGGATCGTTTCTGTCAGCAATATCAGCCTGAACAACCACCCTGTAGTATTTACCAAAGCGATTAAAGTCTGATGCCTGGGCGCTGCCAAAATAAGCCTGCATAGTTTGTAAAACGTCCCTCACATTTACGCCGAGCTGATTGGCTTTATCATCATTAACCTCTAATTGATACTGAGGATAATCGGCTTTGAAAGTAGTAAAGGCAAAAGCAATTTCCTTTTTCTGCATCAGCGTACCGATGAAGTTGTTGGCCACGCCACTGAATTTATCCAGCTTGCCGCCTGTTTTATCCTGCAGCACAAGGTCAAGGGCTTCCACATTACTAAAACCAGGTACAGTCGGGAAGCTGAACACAAAGAAAGTACCGCCGGTTACTTCAGCTAATTGTCCTCGTATGATGTTTTGTATCGCGTCAATGTCCTTTACTTCGCCCCTGTCCTTGTTTGGTTTTAGCAGCACAAAGACTACTGCTGCTGAAGGGCTGTTTGAAGAGGTCAGCAAGTTAAACCCCGATATAGATGTAACAAACCTTGCTGATGGCAAAGCTCTCAGTTTTTGCTCCGCCTGGCTAAGAATTTTTGTAGTACCGTTCAGTGATGTTCCTGACGGCGTTGAAACGGAAATGGCCACAAAGCCCTGGTCTTCTGTTGGAATAAAGCCGGATTTTGTTGTATTTACCAGATAAACGGTTAGTAAAGTTATCAGTGCAAGTCCGCCCATGCTAATCCAACGGTGCCTGATAAGAAATTTTATGCCGCCAATATAGCGATTGGTAACGGCGCTAAAGCTGCTGTTAAATCCATCGAAGAATTTTTGTTTAAAGCTTCTTTTTTCTATGATGGTACCATCTTCTCTCGCCGCATGTTTATCCTTTAAAAATAAGGCGGCCAAAGCTGGACTTAATGTCAAAGCGTTAACCGCTGATATTATAATAGCTATTGCCATGGTAAAGGCAAACTGCCGGTAAAATATACCCGTTGAACCACTCATAAAACCAACAGGCAGAAACACGGCGGCCATTACCAGGGTGATAGAAATAATTGCCCCTGTAATTTCATGCATGGCTTCAGTAGTAGCTGCTTTAGGTGCCAGGCCTTTATTCTCCATTTTGGCGTGAACTGCTTCTACCACTACAATGGCGTCATCTACCACAATACCAATTGCCAATACTAATGCAAACATGGTAAGCAGGTTAATAGAAAACCCGAACAGGCTCATAAAAAAGAACGTACCTAAAATAGCCACCGGAACTGCTATTGCCGGGATAAGCGTTGACCGGAAATCCTGCAGGAAAATAAACACCACAATAAATACCAGTATAAAGGCTTCTATCAGCGTATGCTGAACCTGGGAAATTGATTCATCAAGGGCAGTTTTAGTACGGTAAAAGTTATTGTACTTGATTCCTTCGGGAAAGTCTTTTGATGCTTTTTCCATCAGCTTATCAATAGCTATCTGTATGTCGTTTGCGTTAGAACCTGCCAATTGAATAATACCAATACCGATACCGTCTTTCCCGTTTAAGTGCGTTACGCTGCCATAAGAATACGATCCTAATTCAACACGTGCCACATCTTTTACATGTAAAACAGAACCATCAGCGTTTGCCCGGATAGCGATGTTCTCATATTCCTCCGGCTTCGTAAGCTTACCCTTGTATTTAATAACGTATTCAAACACTTCTTTGCTGCGTTCGCCTAATTTACCAGGAGCCGCTTCCAGGTTTTTATCCTGTATAGCTGCCATAACTTCAGCAGGAGTTACATTGTAAGCCGACATCTGGCTTGGGTTGAGCCAGACACGCATAGAATAATCTTTAGTACCCCCAAAGATGCTTGCCGCGCCTACGCCTGGTATACGTTTTATTTCGGGAATAATGTTGATTTGAGCATAGTTGGCAACAAATGTCTGGTCATATTTTTTAGGGTCTTCAGTATATATACCAATCGCTTCTATGAAACTATTTTGCTGTTTGGTAGTGGTTATACCTTGTTGTACAACTTCGGCGGGTAACTGGCTGGTGGCCTGGGTTACGCGGTTTTGAACGTTTACCGCAGCCTGATCAGGATTAGTGCCCTGTTTGAAGAAAACAGTAATAGCCAATGAACCATCATTACTGGCAGTAGAGCTCATATAGCTCATGTTTTCTACACCGTTGATGCTTTCTTCAAGCGAAGGTGCAACAGAACGGAGCACAGTTTCGGCATTAGCGCCGGGATATACCGTGGTGACCAATACGGACGGTGGTGCGATATCGGGGAATTGTTGCAGTGGCAAACGTATCAGCCCCATTACACCTAAGATGACCAGTAAAATTGAAATAACTGTGGCCAATACAGGCCTTTCAATAAATCTTTTAAGCATTTTATTTGATTTTGATTGTCAGAACGGGATGTCTGAACCAGGATTTATAGGATTTTTTGGATTATTGGGAAATGGAAGAATAACTCGGTTTCTATCTTTCAAAATCCTTTAAATCCTAAAAATCCAGGTTCAGACAATAGTTTATCAGTTCAGGCTTTTTTGTAAAAAAGCTGAATAAAGTTTTCAACCTGCAAATTTGTTTTTAAACCTCTTTAGAGGATTACTTTGATGGCGCTGCCATTGTTAACTCCGCATTGTTTTTTACGGCTTCAGGATGAATTATTACACCGTCTGTTAAATGGTCTAAACCGCTGAATACAATCCTGTCGCCTGGTTTTACTCCTTCTTTTACAATATAGTTAGTGCCGCTTTTGCCGATAATGTCAAGAGGTTGTTTGCTTACTTTATTGCTGTCACCAACCGTGTATACAAAGATTTTATCCTGCACCTCTACTGTAGCACCCTGCGGCACCAGGATGGCATCATTGTGCTGCTCCTGCAATCTTATTTTGCCGGTATTTCCAGAACGCAACAAACTTTGTGCATTAGGAAAAATGGCGCGAAGGGTAATTGCTCCGGTAGTTTTATCAAACTTTCCATCTACCATATCTATTTTGCCTTTATAAGGATAGATTGTATCGCCGGGTAACACAAGAGATACGGCAGGCAACTTCTTCAATTTATCGTTGAGGGTATTGCCCTGGTTCTGCGTTTTGAAATTGCTAAAATCAGTTTCGCCGAGGGAGAAATAAGCATACACTTCATGCACATCCGAAAGCCCTGTCAGCGGTTCAGGGTCTGTTGGAGAAACAAGGCTTCCCTGTTTCTTTGGCAGCCTGCCGATAAATCCGCTTACAGGAGCTTTTACTATAGTATAACCCAGTTTTATTTTTGCCGAAGCAACAGTTGCTCTTGCCTGAGCCGCATTGGCCACAGCAATTTTTTGTGCCGCGTTAGCTGCTTTCAACTGGTAATCAGACACGACTTTGTTTTGCACTAAAGGAGTTAGTTTATCAATTTCCAGTTGGGCATTGGTGATGGAAGCCTGAGCAGCCTGCAGGCTGGCAGATGCGCTGTTAAGTTGTTCGCGGAAGGGCTGGTCATTTATTTTAAATAATGGCTGTCCTGCGTGAACATAGGCGCCCTCGTCAACAAAAATTTTGTCGAGAAATCCTTCTACCTGCGGCCTGATTTCAACATCGGTCTTTCCTTCAATTGATGCAGTGTAATCGTGACCTGTGGTGGCAGAGGCTGTGCCGATAGTAATAACTTCCGCTGAAGGCGGTGGTGGTGCAGCAGGCGTTGGCTGCTGTTTGCATCCAAATAAAAGGATGATGATGCCTGATGTAATAAAACTTTTCATAACTAAATTAAATTGTTTAACAGCGTTAATTAAATGGGTCAAAAAAACAGTTTTTCAACTGGTAAGGTATATATCGTTTGAGAAATCACTTCTAAAACAGAAACTTTGATTTAATTTATCCTCGCTTAAGTTCAGGTAATGATTGTTAATTCTTAAAAAAGGAAAGGAACTACGAGTACGAATTTTTTTCCATGTTTCAGTTTATTTTCAACTGTTGCTATTCGTTTTTCTGAGGTGGTTGCTTGCATATTTTTAAACTTTAATGGGTGAAAAATAATTTTATCAGACAAAACTATAAACATGCAATGACAACAGTATGTCAGCAGGTTTTCGCAATTTTCTAAAATTTGTTGATTTTAAATAATCATTTATCGTTTTCCTTATCTTATTTCTATTAGTTTCATTCATTGCAAACCTACTTGCTGTTACCGCAATTTCAAAGGTGCAAAAGCGGCAAATAAGGGGTGTTTTGCGCCATCACTTCTTAAATCTATTGGTCTTTTCATTTTATTAATTTTCACCAGCCAATTTTTTACTCACTCTGAAAAATGAGTTTTAAAATTCTTTTACTTATTTAAGCGTGTACTATTATTTAACAGCGTTAAGTTAAGAGCCAAAAAAAACATCAGAGGGGAATAGCTTTTATAATTCCATCAATTGCCTCTTTCAAAACCTGCTTATTCATTTCGTCAGAAGCTCCCTGGTTAACAAGATTGATAGAAACAAGGCCATGAACTACAGACCAAAAAGTATAATATCGTCTGCACACCTCGTCTTCAGAAAGGTTTTTTTCGTTCATCAATTGCCTGATAGCATCGGTAATTAACTTTGCCGGAGCTTCCGCTTCCTTTGTTTTTTGCATCCTGCAACAATTCATCTGCACTCCAAACATTAACTGGTATAGTTCCTTTTTCTTAAAAGCAAAGTTCCAGTAAGCCATCCACATTGCTTCGAGTTGTTCCGCCGGATTTTCATGTTTGTTCCGCGCCTCCTCCATTTCCTTAGCTAAATAGAGAAAACCTTTCTTGTTAAGTTCTGCTAATATTGCTTCTTTATTAGAAAAATATTCATATATAATGGGTGCAGTATACTCTATCTCATCAGCTATTTTACGCATACTTAGTGCCTGCCATCCCTCTTCTTTTACAATTTTATAGGCCGCATCCAATATGCTGGCTCGCGTTTCTTCTTTCAATCGTAGTATTCTGTCTTTGCTCGCCATTATTCTTATTTACACACTTAAATCGTTTAACACTGTTAAGTAAAGGTAAGAGAGTTTTTTTGAAACAAACAAATTTATTATAAAAAAAGAGAAAAATTTTTCTGCCTGTTCTTTTAATTGTGACTATTATTAGTGTTTTTAGAACTTACACACTACACCGTTTAAGAGCAACTAAAAATATGAGGAAAAAAATCAAATTAATATAACTAAATCAATATAACTATTATAATTGATTTTAATGAAAAAGTATCTGCCGCGAAAAAAGGAGATAGCTGCTTTACCTCACATTAACAGCAGACATTCTGTTACAGGAGCTCTATACTATCCTTTTCTAAACCCCCATGTAATTAAGACTGCCGCCATACCGCTGAACATTAAAGTAAGTAAAAGCTTTTCATTACCCACTATTTTTTCAGGTGTTATAATGGAAACGTACTTCTTTAATGTTGTCTTATAAGTTGCCGGATTAGATTTAGGTAATTCAGAATGGATCATAAAAGATAAATTATAAATAATTCTTCTCAATTTCCATTCCAGTGTTGCTCACAAGTTTTAAATCTATCTGTCTTTTAAACGCACTTATCTCAACAACAATACAAACTGCCATATTTTTTTACGCCAAGAACAATCGGTCTTTAATTAAGCATTGTAACTAAAGACATGAGGAAAGGGGCAAGAGTTCTACGGTATGCAGTAAAATATTGAAAAATAAGAAGAAACAGCGGGAGAAAATAGCGCTGCTGCAGTCGCAGGACAAAAAACGGCAAAGCGCTCAACCTGCTATTCAATTTTTGTTTATGGGTTATAGAAGGGGAGAGGCGGACATGCCCCTGGGATTCTGCTTTTAATAATTTAATGAGGTTAGCATGATCCATTGTAAAAAGCTCGTTTCAAAGTCATTTCAATAATTTCTTCCATATCAGCTTCACAGGGAATATTAACCTCAACTTTTGTTCCTGTGTCTGTTTAATTCATTTTTGCAAGGCATCCACTGTATATCGGATATTTCTTACGAAAGCTTCCTTACCCACATTACCTGCAGGTATTACAAGCCTATAATAAACCTCTCAGATACTGTCCTTTGCTATAACACTCCAGTCGTCATTACCATGGCCTTTAGCTATCCACTGATCCATTACAGCTGCAATAGCAGGTATGATGGTCAGGTTAGTTCCGGCTTCTTTTGCTGCATTCATCATCAGACCTGCATCTTTGCGGGCCATGTTTAATTCCCAGGAAGGCTCATTAAATTTGCCTTCTGCAATCTTTTGTAACCTTGCAGGAACCATTGCGCCAGGGTTCCAGCTATTAAAAAGATTACCAACCTCGTCAGCTTTAATACCGTGAGCTTTGGCAAGCGCCAGGGCATCAGAAAGCCCGGCTGTAAGACTTAACAAAAATAAATTTCCTGTTAGTTTGATGCCTGCCGCTTTACCTTCTTCGCCCCCAAAATTCATGAGCTTTCCGGTCATTTCAGACAGATCTGCCTCCAGCTTTTTAATTACGGATTGATCACCTGAAACCAGCATGAAACCGGTACTTTCAAGAGCATTTTGCGGACCCATAAACACAGGTGCATGCACATAGGTAAATCCTTTATTTTTCCAGGCCGCAGTTCTTTGGATAGCCCCTTTAGCAGAAGTGGTAGTATGATCTGCGATTATCGCCCCATCTTTAAATCCTTTGCTTGCCGTTTCCAGTACTTCATCTACAGTAGCGTCATCTTTGAGGGTAACATGAATAACATCTGCCTCCTGTACCGCTTCGTTTGCATTATCGAATGCTTTTGCACCATACGCTTCTAACGCTTTTGCTTTCGCGGGGGTACGGTTCCAAACGTGTATCGTTTCGCCTTTTTGCAGCATTGCTCTCACGAAATTTGAGCCCAGCAGACCCATTCCTAAAAACGCTTTCATAAATTTTTATTTTTTGTAAAGTTAAGCAGTAAAGCCTCAACCCTAAAGGGAGAAGTCATTTAGTTTAGATGTTTTACCACTACGAAGAGGTTGGATGTTGATAGAATAAGGACAATAAAAGTGGATTCAATCGCTCCTTGGGTATGTAATGAAAGGCATTGTTCTCTGCGGCACGCTTATAATACTTTAATTGATTAATCTGCCAATATTTTACTTCTTCGAGCAAGAGAAATATCTGCAAAAGGAAAATACTCATCTTCGGCTCAATAAATTTTTGTGAGGAGGCAGGCTGAGCTGTCAGAATTATTTCTTCCGACCATATCTCCGTTTAATACAACTACTATTAAAATTGCAGGAACTGCTGGATGTGATGAATACCATCCCTGCCAGGTAACCTGCGTTCTTCTGCACCATGACCTGCAAAAACAATGCAGAGAGGCAACCGGTATTTTTCTTACCTGCACGTGCAATGGCAAGCAAGGCAAAGCTTACACATGCATGATCGTCTGCCCCGGTGCATATTGGATCTGTTAGTATGGAAGCGTTACGCCATCATGATCCTGGCGGCTCAGTTAATATCTTAACAAAAAGCTTTTTTACTCCTCTGTTTTACAGGTAAAGAACACCGGCGAAGGTTAAACTTCTTTCAGCATTTATAAGAGAAATTCTTTTAAAATGAGATAAATGTATAACTGCTGTATTTTATGAGTTAACAAATTAATTTGTACCTTTCTTATTAAACCTTTTATTTTTCTAATAAATACTGTAGATAAGACCAGGTCTTTATGAATAAAAAGTTATTAAATATTTTAGTTTTATGCTTGGCTCTCTTAACCAGCTGTGCTACCAGGCAGGCCTTTTATGTCAGTCCTTATAATGGCAATCACAATCCCTATCACCCAATCCCGCTAAAGCAAGACTCTGTTAAGTCTGCTTCTTATGCCGGTTTATCCATATCTAACGGAACAGCTAATGACAATAAGGCTGATAAAACAATCACCTTTTTCACAAGTTTTTCCCGTGCTCATAATTTTGGAGATTTCCAGGGCTTTTATGCTGCAAACGTATCCCTGGGAAATTATAAAGTGGTGCCTTTTTCTGAGTATGAAAGTACAGGAAATTTTAACCCTGATGCTATAAACGAAAACGCAGGAAATAAATTTTTTGGAAGCACAGGAATTGACGGGGGAATTAACTTTGTCTTACCCATACACAACGGCGAATGGCGGGTGTTGGGAATAGAAACATCAGCACAGCAGGAGTTTGGAAAGTATGCTTCATTCAGAGAAAAACTGACTGATAAAGACGCAGATTTAATTGTAAGAAGCAACCTATTTGCAACTATTGGCGGATACACCGAATTAGCCGGAAAAATTTCGAATGGTTCAGCAGGTATAAGGCTGGCTGCAGGCACAGTGTTGGGAAGCAAGTATCATAACCTTCTTATAGTAGACCAATTCTCCGGAAAGAGGCTGAAATACAATTATATCAATGTTACTATTTTTCTTACCGAAAAGAAAGTTACCGGTTATCTGCAGGCAAATTACTCCGGCAAGTCTCAAGCTGGTTTTTTGGGAGTTAATTACAGATTGGGGAAATTGAAGTAAGAGATATTTTATCTGGCAATTTTTTATTCTAAAGTATTATAATAAAAAATGATTTGGGTACAAAAGAACTTGATTTTGTTCAACTATTTTATCATTTGCTCGTTTTGATGAGTCTTAGTTGTTGCCTCCCATGTAGTTTTTTTCCTCCAAATGTTTATTTATGCAGCGTAGCTGAAATATCTGGTTTTGCAATATTTTCTTTTGCTGCTCAAGTTCTTATCTTTTTATTCTTATCCCTATCGCGCGTAGTGCTGCCAGTTCTGCTTCAATAATTCCTTTTCTCTTTTTTGCTTCTTTATAAATATAAGTAAAAAACCCTTGAAAAGGTATAAAAGCAGGGCAAAGCTCCTGTTTCGCTTTAAAACGAATTGCTTTTGCAGCGGCAACCAGATGACTTTAATCATCTCTTAAAAGTTATAGGCAATACGGATACCTACGTCATTTAAGCTGCCTCCGCTGTTTGATATTCCCATATATTTTAATTCGGCATCAATATCAGAAGTAAATTTAAAACCTGCACCCGGAGAGTAAGCGAAGCTGGTACCTTGACCGTTTTTAGTGCCTGCAGCAGCCCCTAACTGGGCATGAAAAAAAACAGCAGGGGTAAAATAATATTTTACTCCTGCTAACAATGGCACAAATCCTGCGCCGCCGCCGCCATAAGACGATTTGAAAGTATAACGCAGATAGCCCGCACTCAGCGTTATTCCAAGATCTTTGTCAGGCATTATTTCATATTGCAAAGATCCGCCTATAACGGATGAATAGGGTTTGCCGTTTTCACCAACAGGTATACCAGCTTCAAGGCCAATGCTGAACCCAGATGCAGCAGTTGAACGTACAGAAGTATTTCTCCTGTTTTTTTGTGCACTAACTGTAATACATATTGCTGACAAGAGCAAGATCAGAAATGATGTTTTCATAATGATATTTTTATAGGATTAAATCAAGTTTGTATCCGAAACAAATGCAACTGTTATATAACGAGCCCCCTCCGGTAATAGTATGGATGACTGAAAGATTGATCTATTACAAAAGAATTATATCCCATTTAATGAAGAAGCAGTACACTTTAAGCTTTTAAATTAAAATTTTGGTAGGGTAATTGCAATTATGGCATACATAAAATCTTATCCATGAAAAAGAATAAAAATAAAATGTTGATACCCATGGGTATCTTAGCATTCTCTCTTTTGCTATCTGCCGATAGCTTTTCTCAAACCCGGAAATTGTCGGATGGTACAATTGTATATAAAGATGGTACAAAAAAACTTCCTAATGGTACTGTTATTTACAAGGATGAAACTAAAAAAGAAAAAAGTACCGCTGTAAATCTGCCTGGTGGAAAGGTAATATTTCCAGATGGGTCCGGCAAATCTCGTGAGAGTAGAATGCCGGATCGCCGTAATAATGGTAAATGGTTACCTCCCGGACAGGCTAAGAAAATATACGGCGGCAGTGCAAAGAGCTACGCTCCAGGTCAGCTACAAAGATGGAAAAACGAAGATAAAGATGGGAGAGAAGATAAAAGCGAACATAAAAACAACGGGAGAGGAAAAGGTCATAAAGCTTGATAAAAATCTCAACAACTTTAAAAGCTGTCATATCAGGCAGCTTTTTTTAATTAAAAAAGCATTGCAATTGATTTTACCTTTAATTTGGCTTCAAAGATTTTAAAGTTTACAGAAGCACTTTTCTAATCAATATTACTGCTGTTTGTTTATTATTTCCATTTCCATCACAATCTTCATCGTCTCCACACTTACTGCACAAACTCTTTTTAATAGATCAATCACTTTTTCTTTATAATCTGCAAATTTGTATGTGTTGCAATAAATTGATATCTCCAGCCAGAATTCATTCTTTCCTTTTGTATAGTCCTGTTTCTGAACTGCTGTTCAGTCAGCTTGGCTTCCACAAAGGGCTGTAGCAATAGCAGCAACATGTGTAATTCATATGTGTTTATTGTAAATTAATTTTTATTTTTACTTTTATGAGAAATATCATAAATTTTTATGCTGCTATTTTTGCACCCCTTAGCACAATTGTACTTCTTGCCAGTGTAAAACTACTTAGTAACTGTTAAAAAATAAACGATACATTTAGGGGCTAATTTTATAATTCCAATCGCCTCTGAATTCCTTGTTTGTCAGATTTATTTTTTTCAATGCTTCATCATCTACTTTTAATCCCTTTT
>JAABUS010005420.1_pt1 | contig 16790 bp, 10 predicted proteins | sample 5560161 | NCBI WGS metagenome assembly JAABUS01 (sample SAMN10711885, study PRJNA513376) | rock metagenome | isolation source: Antarctica rocks | place: Antarctica: Victoria Land, Trio Nunatak nord | collected 2016-01-04
TTGGAATCGGTCCAGGTCGACACCGAGCGGGACCATGCAGACCATGCCGTCATGGGCGTGACGGCGGCGTGCGAGGTCGTCTCGCTCGTCCGGGTTTCCGGCGATCACGGCATCGGCCTCGTCGATCAGCCAGGCTTCGACCTGCTCGCGCAGCTCGGGCTCGCGATGAGCCGCGGCGTTGACCGCGTTCTTGTGGAAGGCCGTCGTGTGGAACATCTGGACGAAGGGGATGTCCAGTTCCTGCTTGAGCCGTGCCGCGACGCAGCCGGACAGCCAGTAGTGGGCGTGGAGTACATCGTATCGGAAGCCGTTGCGCAAGATGTACGAGAGCATCGAGTCCGCGAAGTCGCCGGTGAGTTCGTAGAGGTCGTGCTTGAGAACGGGCGCGGCTGGACCGGCGTCGATCGCGATGACATTGACGCCGGGAACGTCGACGGTGACTTCCGGGGTGGACGGATCGGTGCGGCGAGTGTAGATGTCGATGGTCCGGCCCTGTCGGGCAAGATGCCGGGCGAGCTCGCGGACGTAGAGGTTCATCCCACCGGCGTCCTGCGTGCCGAGGGACGCGAGGGGGGAGGTATGGACCGAGATCATGCCGATTCGGCTGACCGGCGGGTCGATATCGTAGCCCGGCATTGCTGGGCCACGATACGCCGTCGGCGAGAGGCGCAAGGTCACGGGTAAATCGCTCCGGCCAGGGGCGCTGATGTCCGACCTGACCCTGGTTCCCGCGCGCGGCGGGTGTTCTGGATGGATTTTGACATTGGGCCCGAGGCCCGCGAGGGGGAGGCTGAGGCAGGCCTGCGAACCGATATGACCGGTACCCGCGGAGGGATTCGAACCCCCGACGCCCGCCTTAGGACGGCGGCGCTCTATCCACTGAGCTACGCGGGCATCGACTAATCCTTCGTCAGCAGCCAGCCGGGATGCTACCACAGCCCACCCCCGGCCGAAAGTCGATCCTGCCGGGTCCTCAGTCGCAGATTCAGGACCATCTACCCCGGAGCCGTGCTGCGCGGTCCGCCAGCCCAGTGGGCGAGGCACCGGACAGATGCTATACTCCGCCGTCGGAACGGGGAGTAGCGCAGCCCGGCAGCGCGCAGCGTTCGGGACGCTGAGGTCGGAGGTTCGAATCCTCTCTCCCCGACCACGATCAGGCGGGTGGCCTTCAAGGCCACCCGCCTGAACCTTTTCGGGGCACTCAAGGTCGAACAGGTAGGCTCCCAGGCACAACGTACGCTCCCTCGCGTGTATCGAGGAGCACGGCTGTCCCCGAAGGGCGACGCCATGGCTCAGGGCCTTCGTTTGAGGGACGCGAAATCGCGGCAAAGTCCTCGACCGGCTTGCCCACCGAGCCAGCTGCCACACTCGAGTCGTATGGGCGGCGGCTGAGTCGATGGCAACGGCGGCTGCGCGGGCGCTCGTACTCCCCGCCAACCCAACCACATCGCAGCGCGGTGACCGTCAACCGGGCGGGTGTGGTCGATTGCCCTGACCGGCAGCCACTGGTCCCCGCGGTGCGGGCTGGCGAGGGGACGCTCGGTCACGACCGACTTGGCGACGGGACGACGAAAACCCCGCTCCCGAACGGGAGCACTCTAAGGACGACCGATAATCCGTCCAGGTGTCAGACGTGTCGCGATCGCTAGCCCGGCCGACAAGGTCGGCCGCGTCTACGGCCCGGCCGGCGACCGAGAATCCCTGAAGACCGGGCTGGGCGGCGGGTCGAAATGGTGCATCGTCTGACTGAGGTCGCTCATTCGCTGCTGGACCTCCGCCATGGCATGGATGTCGCCGCTGGACTGGGCTGCCCGGATCTCTTCCTGCAGGTGGTTGAGGAGCGCGTTGAAGCGCTCCCGCTGGAGCTGGCGCAGCGTCTCCAGCGCCTCGGTCCGGACTTCGGCGGGATAGCGCTTCGGAATCATCCGGGGTGCCCGACCGCTCCGGTTCTCCTCCCGCTCCAGGTCGGTCTCCGGGCGGGCCTCTTCGTCGCCACCGACGGCGGCGTTGAGGAGCTCGGCGTAGTCCGCCAGCTCGTCCGGGAGCGCGATGATGAGGCGCTCGCCGAAGAGGCCGGCGCTCTCCGCACTCCGAAGCATCCGAACCAGTTCCCGGTTTCGACCGTTGTAGACCAGGTCATCCGGGAGCTGCTCAAGGACTGGCTCGAGGTAGGGACGGAACGCGACGAACAGGGCGATGAGGTAGCTCTCGTTGTCGAGGTCCCGGCGGCGTCGGCTGGGAACTGGCGCGGCGCCGAAGCGGGAGCCCGGCGGGAGGCTGGGACGCTGCTGTTCGCCGTTCCTCCGATCATCGGCGCCTCCACTGAACCGGTCGCCCTGGTTGCCCGGTACGCCAGCACCGCGACGGGGTCGGCCGTTCCCAGAGCCGCCGCGCGACAGCTCGGAGAGCACCGCCTCAGGCACCGTCCCAAGCTTTCGGGCAACCACCGCCGCGTAGTGGTGCAGCAGCACGCGATCGGGCAGCTGCCGGAGGATGGGAAGCATCCGTTGGACCGCGCTGGACTTGGAGTTGGCGTCGTCCAGGTGGACCGTCTCGGCGAACGCGTCGATGAGCCAGTCGATGACTGGCCGGGCTCCGGCGATGGCGGCCTCCCACGATTCGGGCGACCGTCGGATCAACTCATCGGGGTCCTTGCCGACTGGCATGGTCGCGATCCGGATCTCGGTCTTGAGGCGCTGCTGCGTCGAGATCATGCCGGGAGCCACGGCGATCACGACGTCGTCGTGCTCGATCGCGCCGGTCGCTGTCTCCAGCCCTCGAACCATGGCGGCCTGCCCGGCGGCGTCGGCGTCGAGCGCGAGGACGATCCGCGGGGCGTACCGCTTAACGAGGTTGATCTGCGCCTCGGTCAGTGCGGTCCCCATCGCCGCGACGACGTTGCGGTGACCGAACTGGTGGGCGGTCACCACGTCCATGTAGCCCTCGACCACCACTACCTCGCCTCGCTCCCGGATCGCATCCTTGGCCAGATGCAGGCCGTAGAGCAGCCCGCTCTTGTCGAACAGCGGGGTCTGCGGGGAATTGAGGTACTTCGGCTGCTCGTCACCGAGCGCCCGTCCGCCGAAGCCGACGATGTCGCCGTCCCGGTCACTGATCGGGAAGATCAGTCGGCCGCGGAAACGATCGTAGGTCCGGCCAGCCTCGTTGCGGATCAGCAGCCCGGCCTCGAGGGCAAGATCGGGAGGGAAGCCAAGCGCCTCGAGGTTGCGCAGGAGCGAATCCCAGCTGTCGGGCGCGAAGCCAATCCTGAACGTTTGCATAGTCGCGTCGTCGAGGCCACGACGGTGGGCCAGTTCACGGCCCCGCGCGCCCACCTCGAGCCCAATGGCACGCTGGAAGAAGCGAGCGGCGGCGGCGTTGGCGTCGACCAGCCGTTGCCGCTTGTCCTGCTCGGCCGGGTCACGAACCGGTGCGGTCGAGAGCGTGATTCCGGCCCGGCGCGCCAGCTCGTGGAGCGCTTCCCGAAAATCGACGTGCTCGATCTCCTGGTAGAAGGTGAGCGCGTCGCCGCCTTTGCCGCAGCCGAAGCAGTTGAAGGTCCCGGATTGCGGAAAGACGACGAACGAGGGTGACTTCTCCTGGTGGAACGGGCAGAGCCCCTTGAAGCTGCTACCCGTCCGCTTCAGCTGGACGTAGCTCCCCACGAGATCGACGATGTCGGTCTGCTCACGGACCTCGGCCACGGAATCGCGCGCCATCAGGGACCTGCTGTCGTCTGGCCAGCTACCGGCGGGGGGACGGCAGGCAAGCGGTTTGCGCGGAGGGATCGACGGACGGGATCGAGCTACCCGTTCAGAACGTAGACCGCGTGAGCCTCGATCGCGGAGCGGTCCGTGAGGGCGGCGACATGGTCGGTGACCTGGCGTGCGACGGAATCGGTGGCGGGAGAGACAAGTCCGGCCGGCCGCATCTGGTCAGGATGATCGACATAATGCGCGAATAGCTCCCGAACGATCCGTTGGGCCTGGATGGTATCGCGCCGCTGATTGATCGGAGTATAGACGCGTTCGTACAGGAAATCGCGGAGTGCGTCGGCAGCAAACCGGACATCGTCCGACAGGCGGATCGGGACGGAGAACGACGAGACCTCGGAGTGCTCGATGACGTCGATCACGAGGGTGTTGATCCGGGCAGCGTGGTTGGAACCGAGCACTTCGCCCACGAGCGATGGCACATCTGACCAGACGACCAGACCGGCCCTGAGTGCGTCATCGAGGTCATGGTTGATATAGGCAATTGCGTCGGACAACTTGACGACCTCGCCCTCGGCGGTCGATGGCGCCCCGGCCCGGCTGCCGGTGATCGTCTCCCGTCCCTTGGAGTGGCGCAGGATGCCGTCACGGACGGCGTCAGTCAGGTTGAGTCCGTCGCCCTCCTTCTCCAGGACGTCGACGACGCGCAGGCTCTGCTCGTTGTGGCGGAAGCCGGGGTACATCTCGGCCAGGGCCCGCTCGCCGGCGTGGCCGAACGGGGTGTGGCCGAGGTCATGGCCCAGCCCGATGGCTTCGATCAGGTCCTCGTTCAAGCTGAGCGCCCGGCCGATCGTCCGAGCGATCTGGGTGACCTCGAGGGTGTGAGTCAGACGCGTCCGGTAGTTGTCGCCGATCGGAGCGATGAAGACCTGTGTCTTGCGCATCAACCGGCGGAACGACGACGAGTGGATGATGCGGTCACGGTCACGCTGGAAGGCGGTCCGGACCGGACTCTCCTCTTCGAACCGTTGGCGACGGGCTACGCGAGAACGAGCCGCACCCGGGGCGAGAATGGCCTCGTCCCGAGCTTCGAGGCGGTCACGCACGGTCGAGGCAAGCCCCGCCGTGTCCTTTCGATCCGGCACGGAGATGATCCCGTCGTCGCTCAGGCGATGATGTCCAGTGGCGCCAGGCTGGCCATGAGCCGCTTGGTCCCGTGGCGCTCGAACGCGACGACGACCTCCTGATCGTTGCGCCGGGCTTCGACCCCGACGACCTGACCCTCCCCGAACTTGTTATGGAAGACCTTCTGTCCAGCGCTGTAGGACTGGATGTCGCGGGCCGGCTGGTCGTCGCGGCCGAATCCGCCGCCGATCGGTTTCGACGAGAAGTCGTCGGTCGGCGTCGGTTGAGCGCCGCTGTAGCGTCCGGCCCCGGCACCGTGGCCACCAAGGCGGTCATTAGTCGTCGCCCGGCCGCGAAGAGACGTCCGGTTGCCGCCGAAGCGGGGAAAGCTGCGCGACACGGTCGAGAGCGCCGATTGCGGGATGGATTCGATGAAGCGCGACTCGACGCCGGGGTTATAGCGGCCGTAGAGCTGCCGGCTGCTGGCGTAGGTCAGGTAGAGCATCCGCTGGGCCCGGGTGATGCCGACGTAGAAGAGTCGGCGCTCTTCCTCGATTGGCTGCGGGTCCTGGAACTCGGCCTCGACGGCCCGGCTGATCGGGAGGAGCCCCTCCTCCAGGCCGACGATGAACACCACGGGGAACTCCAGTCCCTTGGCGGAATGCAGCGTGATCAGGGTGACCTGTCCCTGTCCGTCGTCCTCCATCGAGTCGACGTCGGCGACCAGTGCGACCTGCTCCAGGTACTCCGCCAGCGCCTCGGTGGGGTCCGCCATGGCGTCGTAGCGGCTGAGGTCGGTCCGCAACTCCAGGACATTGGCCCAGCGCTGCATCTCCTCCTCGATCGTGCCGTCGAATGCGTTGCGGTAGCCGGTGGTCTCGACGATCGCGTCGAACAACTCGCTGAGCGTCGACGTCCGGGCGTCGTTGCGCAGTTGGAGCAGTGCCTTGCCGACCTTCGTCGCGGCCGTCTTCGCGGCGCCGGACAGAGCCGGAAGCTCGATGTCCGAATCGTCGGGCGGTTGGACGAAGGCGACGAACCCATCGGAGATCGGACGTCGGTGCGTCGTCGACCAGTCGCGGATCGCGTCGACCGCCTTGGGACCGAGTCCCTTGCCGATCGCGAAACTCCCGATCATTCGCTCCAGGCTGACGACATCGGACGGGTTGTGGATCAGCCGCAGGACGGCGATGACGTCGCGAACTTCCTTGCGCTCATAGAACTTGACGCCGCCGACGACACGGTAGGGAACGTCGCTTACGCGAAACGACTCCTCAAGGACGCGGCTCTGGGCGGTCGTTCGATACATGACGGCGATCGCATCGGGCCGGATGCCCTGCGACTGCATCAGTCGGCGAATCTCGGAGACGACGTACTGCGCTTCGTGGTTCTGGTCGGCCAACTCGCGGAGGGCGATCGCGTCGCCCTCATCGTTGGTCGTCGTCAGCTTGCGGTCGAGGCGCTGCTTGTTCTCGCGGATGACGGCGTCGGCCACGCTCACGATCCGGGCGGTCGAGCGGTAGTTGATCTCGAGGTCGATCCGGACGGCGTCCGGGTAATCGGACTGGAACTCCAGGATGTTCCGGATGTCGGCCGCGCGCCAGGCGTAGATTGACTGGTCCGGGTCGCCGACGACGAACAGGTTGCGCCAGCGGCTGGCAAGCGCCGTCACGAGGACGTACTGGACCCGGTTGGTGTCCTGGTACTCGTCGACGAGGATGTAGCGGAACTGGGTCTGATAGCGCTCCAGCACGTGAGGAGCACGGTCGAACAGCTCGATCGGCAGGCGGAGCAGGTCGTCGAAGTCGACCGCATTGGCCTCGCGGAGCAGGCGGGCGTACTGCTCGTAGACGCGGGCCATGACCTCATCGTCATGGGAGAGGGCCGCCTCACCGAACTCCTTCGGGCTGAGCATCTGGTTCTTGGCGGCGGAGATCCGGCTGCTCGCCCGGCGCGGGACGAGCTGACGTGGGTCCAGGCCGGCGGCCTGAATTGCTCGCTTGACAATGTTTTGCTGGTCGCTGTCATCGTAGACGAGGAAGTTGGGCTGGAGCCCGAGCCGGTCGGCGACGACGCCAGGGTTCTGGCGGAGGAGCCGGACACCGAAGCTATGGAAGGTACCCATCCAGAGACCCGAGATTTCGTCGCCCGCGAGGCGCTCGATCCGGTCCCTCATCTCGCGGGCCGCCTTGTTGGTGAAGGTAACGGCGAGGATCTGGTCGGCGAGGACGCCGCGCTCCTCCAGTAACCAGGCAATCCGGTGAGTAAGAACCCGGGTCTTGCCCGAGCCGGGTCCCGCCACGACGAGCACTGGACCCTCAGTCGTCTGGACCGCCCGGACCTGATCGTCGTTGAGGCCACGAACCAGCCGGGCAGTATCGGGACGGGTTACCTGATCGGCCACGGGAGTGCCTCCACAAACATCTGTTCTCTGCGGTTGAGTCTAGCATCACCCCGAGTCACCACCGGACGATCCGTATCGAATCCGTCCGACACCGCGCCGCACACACGAAACCTTGACGCCGCAACGGGCCTCACGTACCCTTGGCGACCGTGATCGCCCGGCGATCGCAGGCTGCGCCGACGTAGCTCAGCGGCAGAGCAAGGGACTCATAAGCCCTTGGCCGGTGGTTCGATTCCACCCGTCGGCACCCACACCAAACCAGGCGAGACGCCATGACGCGCAGGGATCGGACGGTTGTCGCGGGACGCGGGAACCACGGTCTGGAGCAGCGCATCCTCGGGGTGCTCAGAAATCCGGGGATTGGCCTGACCAAAGGGCCACTCGTCGTCGGGTTCTCAGGCGGGCCCGACTCACTGGCCCTCCTCGTGCTCCTGAGCCATCTCCGTCAGATCCTCGGCCGGGATCTGATGGCACTGCACGTCGATCACAACCTGCGCGCCGGGTCGCGGGACGAAGCACTCGCCGCCGGAAAGCTCGCCAGGGAGTTCGCTGTCCCGCTCCACGTTGAGCGGCTGGAGCCCGGCCTGCTCGCTCGGCATCCCGGCGTTGGAACTGAAGAGGCCGCGCGCCGGGAGCGGTATCGGGCGGCGGCGGCCTTCTGTGGCGCGGTCGGTGGATCGTTCGTCACCGCCCACCACGCCGACGATCAGGCTGAGACCGTCCTGCTGCATCTGCTGAGGGGGAGTGGTCTCGGCGGAATGGGCGGAATGCGGACCGTCACGTCGCTCCCCGTTCCCTGGTGGAACCCGACGACGCCGGTCAGGACGACCGTCCTGACGGTCGTCCGACCGCTGCTCGACACCCGGAGATCCGAGCTCGAGCGGTACCTGAGCGACCGCCGGCCCGACCTCACGCCGGTTCTCGATCCGACAAACCTCCTGGACGGGTACCGTCGGAACGCCGTGCGTCACGCCCTCCTCCCCGAGGTCGAGCGGACCTTCCCGGCGGCGGTCGAGGCGCTCAATCGTTTCGCCAGGATTGCCGCCGAAGAGAGCGACCTGCTCGACGTGATCGCTGGATCGGCCCTGGTGGCGGCGAGTGATCCATCCCGACGGCTCTCCCGATTGGCCTTGGCAGCCCAACCGGTCGCGATCGCGCGCCGGGTCATTCGCCGCTGGTTCGACGCACTGCGGACGGGGACCGAGCTGTCGCTGGAACGGGTCGAGGCGGTTCGTGAGCTGGCCGCCTCCGACAAGGATCGCTGGTCCGTCGAAGTTGGCGGCGGCTTCAGTGTTCGCGGCGACGGGGATCTGCTGGCTGTTGGGCCAGCACGACCGGGCGGCGGTCCGACGAATCGGTAGACTGCTCATCGGAACGTCTGTTGGCCGAGTGGAGAACCAGCCCCATGCAGGAGTCGCCGTCCGTTGCCGAGCCACGCGCCCATGGCGTTGCCAGCGTTCTGCTCGACGAAGCGACCATTCAGCGCCGGATCGCCGAACTCGCCGCCGAGCTGGACGAGTGGTACCGGCCGGTAAGCGGTCATCACCCGGTCCCTGGCAACGGCGAAGTTCCGCTGCTGGTCGGCGTCCTGACCGGGGCGGTGACCTTTCTCACCGACCTGATGCGGGCGATGACGGTACCGCTCGAGATCGAGTTCATGGCGGTTTCCAGCTACGGGGCGTCCACCGAGAGTTCCGGTGTCGTTCGTATCCTCAAGGACCTCGACCACGAGATTTCGGGGCGACGGGTCGTGGTGGTCGAGGACATCATCGACACGGGCCTAACACTGCAATACCTTCTGGATCTCTTACAGCGGCGGGCGCCGGCCGAGATCAAGGTCGTCGCTTTGCTCCGCAAGCACGAGAAGCCAGGCGCGGTGCCGGTGCCGGTCGATCTCGTCGGGTTCGACATCCCGGACGAGTTCGTGGTTGGCTACGGTCTCGATTACGCCGGTCATTACCGCAATCTGCCGTACGTCGCCGTGCTGAACCCCGGAGTGTTTGACGACCCCTCATAGGCTCGAAAGCGGCGTTCCACCGGCTTCTCGCCGTGTCCGATCGACTGCCCTGGCAACCCGCCGCGTCGGTCTCCGCAAGACCGGAGACAGGGAGATGTGTTGATCTTTCCTGTTCGTTATGGCACCTGACAGCATCGTATACTTTGGGCCACCCCACTCTTCGGCGTGTCGAATAATCCTTGTCGTGGGGACCGTACCGGAGGATCCGATGGGCAAAGCGAAGTCGCTTCGCAGCAGCTTTGTCTACGTCATCATCGCCGTGGTCGTGATCGCGCTGTGGTTCGCCTTTCTGGGCGCCGGCGGCCGGACCCGCGATCTGACGTTCAACCAGCTCGCCGCTGACATCGAGGCCGGGAGGGTCTCCCAGCTCGTCCCGCGAGACGGAAGCTCGACCGTCGAGGTGCGATACAACACGAATCTGCCCGATGCCGAGGTCCGTGTTCCAACGAATACGGACATCATCTCGGTCCTCCAGGCGTACAAGGTCGATCTGGAGAACGTGAAGGTTCAAGTGGATCCGGGGAGCCGCTGGGGCGGCATCCTCGGCTTCCTGCCATTCCTGTTGCCGACGGTGCTGCTGATCGGCTTCTTCCTCTATATGATGCGGCAGAACCAGGGCAGCAGCAGCCAGGCGATGTCATTCGGCAAGAGCCGGGCTCGGCTGTTCACGAGCAACCGGCCGTCGGTGACGTTCGCCGATGTCGCCGGCGTGGACGAAGCCAAGGAAGAGCTTCAGGAAGTCGTCGAGTTCCTGAGGTTCCCTGACAAGTTCGCCGCTCTGGGTGCCCGCATCCCGCGTGGGGTCCTGCTAGTCGGCCCGCCGGGCACCGGCAAGACCCTGTTGTCCCGAGCGGTGGCCGGTGAGGCCGGTGTGCCGTTCTTCAGCATCTCCGGGTCCGAGTTCGTCGAGATGTTCGTCGGTGTCGGCGCCAGTCGGGTCCGCGATCTCTTCGATCAGGCCAAGCGGAACTCGCCCTGCATCGTCTTCATCGACGAGATCGACGCCGTCGGCCGGCAGCGTGGGGCGGGGCTGGGCGGCAGCCACGACGAGCGGGAGCAGACGCTAAACCAGATCCTGGTCGAGATGGATGGCTTCGACAGCTCAGTCAACGTCATCATCATCGCCGCAACGAACCGGCCCGATGTCCTCGATCCGGCGCTGATGCGGCCGGGCCGGTTCGACCGCCAAGTCATCCTCGACCGTCCCGACATCCAGGGTCGGCGGGCGATCCTCGACGTCCACTCCCGCGGCAAACCGTTCGAAGACAGCGTCTCAATCGAGAACCTTGCCCGGCAGACCAGTGGCTTCTCGGGAGCCGATCTCGAGAACCTCGTCAACGAGGCGGCCATCCTCGCGGCGCGGCGGAACAAGAAGACCATTGGCGTCGCCGAACTGACCGAGGCGATCGACCGGGTGTTGGCCGGTCCGCAGCGGAAGAGCCGGGTGATCAGCGAGCGCGAGCGGCTGATGACGGCCTACCACGAGGCGGGGCACGCCTTGGTCGCCCGGATGCTCCCGAACTCCGATCCGGTGCGAAAGGTATCGATCGTCGCTCGCGGCATGATGGGTGGCTACACGCGGGTGGTCCCGGACGAGGACCGTCTGTTCATGACCAAGAGCCAGTTCCAGGACCGGCTGGCGGTCTTCATGGCGGGCCAGGCCGCCGAGACCATGGTCTTCGAAGAACAGTCGACCGGTGCCAGCAACGATATCGAGCAGGCGAGCGGCATTGCGAGGCGGATGGTGACCGAGTTCGGGATGAGCCGAACCCTCGGGCCGCTGGCGTTCGGCAAGAAGGAGGAGATGATCTTCCTTGGCCGTGAGATCAACGAGTCGCGGAACTACTCCGACGAGGTTGCCCTGGCAATCGATCGAGAGATCCGGGAACTGATCGAGGAGGCGCACGAGCGAGCGCGTGGGGTCCTGGAGGCGAACTTCGCGTACCTCGAAGCGATCGCGCAGTTGCTGCTGACGAATGAGACGATCGAAGGCGAGGAGATGGAATCGCTGTTCGATCGACCGCGACCGCGACCGGTGCTTGTTGGACCGCCGCACGGCCGGCCGTCGAACCGAATGCAGGAGTGGCAGGACCAGCCCGGCGACCTGCCGCCGAGTTTGAAGCCGTCGACCGAGCGTGAGAAGGACGGCTACGGTGGCAATCGTGGCGGGCTAAGGCCAACACCGGCGTCCTGAACCCAGGCGATACATGAGGGAGGGGGCAGGCGATTCGTCGCCTGCCCCCTCCCTCATGAGTTCTCGATAGGCGTCGGACAAAGGTGGAGGCTAGGAGACTCGAACTCCTGACCTCAACAATGCAAATGTCGCGCTCTTCCAGCTGAGCTAAGCCCCCCGGCGTCTGGCGCGCATCGAGAACCGAACCGTGTCGAGGGTGGAGACTGGGGGACTCGAACCCCCGACCTCTACAGTGCGATTGTAGCGCTCTCCCAACTGAGCTAAGTCCCCCAGGAACAGGCGGAGTATAGCGGGGGCAACATGCGTCGTCAAACGCTTGGACCCTCATGGCACCAAGGATTCTTGCTATCGAGCCAAGGAGGAGATGCGTTCCAAGACCGGGCTGTACGGGTTGGGATTGTGATATCATGTCGCCACTATCACGCGGGTGTAACTCAGTTGGCAGAGTGTCTGCTTCCCAAGCAGGATGTCGTCGGTTCGAATCCGATCACCCGCTCCCCTGACTTCCATAGTGACGATGCAACGCCGGACCTCGACGGTCCGGCGTTTCGCATTCCCAGATGGCCGGGGCTGGTGCGGTTCCGATCGACCCAGACGACTCGGGATTCGCGAAGTCTACACACTGTTGTGGCGGAGCCTGTGTCGTTGCGGTGCGCAGTCGAGGTGTGAGGTTGGTGGATCGGAATACTGGGGCCGACTGTTAGCGGAGAGCGGTTGCCCGTTCTACCAAGCAAGCTGTCCATCGCGATTCAGAAAGGCGCCCGTTGGACCGTCCCCGCCCATGGTCGCCAGGCGGACGATCGCGTCCGTTCCCTCTTCGACCGTCTGCGAGCCACTATGGCCGTTGAAATCCGTGGCCGTGTAGCCGGGATCGACCGCGTTGATTCGCATGCCGGGGAAGGCCTTCGCGTACTGGACGGTCAGCATTGAGACCGCGGCCTTCGAGGAGTTGTAGGCAACGTTGATGATCCCGAATTCGAACCGGGCAGGGTCGTTGACGACGCCAAACGAGCCTAGGCCGCTGCTCACGTCGACGACCACCGGGCGCTCTGATGCCCGCAGCAGGGGAAGGAAGGCGTGGGTCACGCGAACCGTGCCAAAGACGTTCGTCTCGAAGACGGCTCGCATCGCGTCGACCGTCGTCTCCGCGGCCCCCAGTCCCGGCCCAGCGATCCCGGCATTGTTGATCAGGACGTCGACACGCCCTTCGAGCCGAAGAATCTCCGCCGCGGCGGCATCCACCGAGACATCGTCGGTCACGTCGACGCGGACGAAGCGCGCTCCCAGCGCGTCGGCCGCTATCCGGCCGTTGCCCGCATCCCGGGCGCCGATGTAAACGGTGTGTCCGGCCTCGATCAGCCGGCGAGCGGTCTCGTAGCCGAGGCCCCTATTGGCCCCAGTGATGAGGGTGATGGTCTGCTCAGTCATGCTTGGTCTTTCTGCTTTCCTTGATGTGCTCGATGTCCTGGTCGATGAGGCTCCGGATCGCATCGAGCTGATCGATCGCGGCGTCGAGTTCATCGGCTCCGAACCGAGGCACCACTCGCTTCGCGAGGTCGTCGAAGCTGGATTCGATCTCGTTGAGGATTTCCCACCCACGGTCGGTCGGGGTGATGGCCTGTTTCCGACGGTCGGTCAGGTTCGGCCCATAGCTCGCGAGCTGGTCGGTCACCAGCGCATCTGCCAGCCGCTGAACAGCCTGCCGCGAGTTGCCCGTCGTCCGGGCGATACTCGCCACCGAGTCGTCGCCGAGAGAGATCACATAGAGCAGCCACCACCGCGCGCTGGTCTGTCCAAAGGGTGCGTTCAGGAGATCGCCCTGACGGAGCACGGCGCTGTTGATTCGGAAGACGGACTGGGTCATCCTGCGAAACAGGATCGCTTCAGGTGAAAGCATCATGCCCCTCACGTTCATCCATGATCGACGGAATGAGTGCTACGCCGCGGCACCCAGCGCTCGGGCTGATCCATGCCCATGAGGAGAAAGCATCCCGCGGTGACCGTGGGCGACGACCGGCGTTGAGGGTGACGCGAGATCAGTACAGGAGATTCGAGGGCCGTTCAACGTCGCGCGACCCCGCCGCTCACCCTTGGGTAGGCAGGCTGTGCCGAAAGTTACGCCAGGATGCGCGACCGCCCTGACCGTGACAAGAGCCATCACCAACGCCAATTGGTAGCAAGGTGAACATCCCAAAACCGATGTGGACATCCTGTGGCTGTGGGGTCAGGCCGGCGGCCTCGTGGAGGACCCGGCCGTCGATCTTCCAGGCGACCCGCCCCAGGGACCGGTTGATTTCGATCTCACACTGACGGAATACCTAGCCCACAGGGCTTCCAGCCCGCGAGAAGAAGAACGGGTCTTCGATGATACGGGTGAACGGATCCTTCTGGCCGGGAACGTCGAGGACCTCCTGCTCGGCGAAGAACCGGTCACCGGCCGAGATGATGGATAGGACCAGGTGCGTCCCTCCGGTCGTGTCGACCAGGACGAACGAGGCCAGCCCCTGTCGGTAGTCGCCGGAGCCATCGCCGATGTCGGAGCGGAGGTCGACCGCGAAGCGACCGACGCCGTCTGCTGGAAGGCGGAAGCCCTGCTTCGAGAGAAGCAGGTGTTTCGTGTTATCGAGTCCCTGATTGGTCGCGTCGCAATTCGTGAACTCGGGGACGTCTACGGTGATGACCCCGTTCCCGACGGCGGTGCGCGCTTTGGGCTCGAGACGAGGGCCAGAGCCGACGTCGAAGGCCTCCCATAGACGCGAGTCGAGCGTCGGTCCCTCGAACTCGTCGTACGTGATCCACCCCGCTTGGGCGACCTGATCGTCAGTCATACGTGATGGTCCTTCTTCGCTACGAAGATTAGTCAGCATGTTGTCAATCTAAGCGAAATGACAACGTGTTGTCAATGGCGCCTGGATTGACTGGCGTCTTGATGCCGGTCTTCCGCTTGAACGTGGCTACGACTTCGGACTATCCGGGCTGAGGAATTCGACATCGGCGCGCTTGCCAGCGTCGGTCGACCTGACGACGGCCAGGCGTACGTCCGCAAGCCAATCGACCTCCGGCCACCGCTGGACAACGCCCCGACGTGGGCGGAGGACCGAGACCGGCACGCGGCTTCCTGGGTCAGGTGACATGACCCACCTGATACCGGACGGCAATCGGACGCTTCCGTGGTCTCCCCGCCGGGGACCCGCTCGGCTGGCCGGACACCCGCGGCGCGATACGACCCGGTGCTGATCGAGCAGTCGACACACCGTGCCCGAGAGGGGAGACGGCACTGGCGTGCTTCGTCCTCTATGGACTGACACCCTGTTCATCCTTCCAGGCGCTCGCGGTACCATGGCGATCCTGTGGATGGTCGACGCGTCCTTCTGGAGCATGCCCGTGGGCGAGACGATCCTGGCTTTCATCCCGACGCCACCACCCGTCCGATCGCGGCTCGAGGAGGCCGGCTACGACCTCCGTCGCATTCAGGCCGTGGGCGGCCGAGCGGCACTCGTCGCCAACGGTCAGGATGCCCGGATCGCGCTCACCAACGGGGAAGGCGGTCTAAGCGGCGCGGAGATCGACTCGCTTCCGAATCTGGAGTTGATCTGCGCGATCGGTGTTGGCTACGAGGCGATCGATCTCGACATCGCAGCCGTCCGAGGGATCACCGTTACCAACGGTCGCGGGACCAACGATAGTGCGGTCGCCGACCACACGATGGCTCTCATGCTCACGCTGGCGAGTGGGATCGTTCCGGCCGACGCGATGGTACGGGCGGGCGACTGGAAGTCGTTCGCCCTTGGAGCACCGGCGTACCCCTTCGCCGCGCGGCGTCGCGGTGTGCACGGCAAGCGGCTGGGTCTTCTCGGGCTCGGCCAGATCGGTTCGAAGATTGCCGCTCGCGGACACCTCGGGTTCGAGATGCCGGTGGCGTACCACGCCCGGAACCCGGTCGCGGGCAGTCCGTACCGGTATCTCGCAACGGTGCGGGAACTGGCGGAGTGGTCCGACTTCCTCGTTTTGGCGGCGCCGGGCGGGGAGGACACCCATCACCTGGTCGACGCCGAGGTGCTGCGACGGCTCGGTCCTGAGGGCTTTCTAATCAACATCGGCCGCGGGAGCATCGTCGATACGGACGCCCTGATCGAAGCCCTCCGATCCGGCACGATCTGCGGCGCTGGGCTCGATGTCGTCGAAGGTGAGCCGGACATTCGGGCTGACCTGCTTGATCTCGACAATGTCGTCCTGACTCCACACATGGCTGGCCGCGGGCCCGAGCCGCTGGAACTGATGGCTGAGCTGCTCATGAAGAACCTCGCCGCCTTCCTCCACGGCGAGCCCGTACTGACGCCGATCCTGCTGCCCGCCGAGATGGCACGGTGACTCCGCTACTGGCCGATCGCCGACGCCGGACCGGGCGTGTCGGAGCCGCGTAGCGCTCGATCGGGCCTGTCGCGGACGCTGTGGAGCCGGTAGGATGACCGAACGGGGCGACGCACCCCGACCTGTCATCGACCGATCGCGGCGATGTGGGATGTACGTGACGCCCGTGGCCTCACAGGAGCACTCGATGAGCGAATCGTTCACGGCACGCGGCGTCATCTCGCGAGAGCCAGGCCAGCCCGGAGTGGTCGAGGAGTTCCAGATCGACCCGCCGGGTTCTGGCGAGGTCCTCGTTCGGATCCTCGCCAGCGGGGTATGTCACACCGACCTGTCGGCGAAGAACGGCGTGTTCGGCACCGATCCTTTTCCGTGGCTGCTTGGCCACGAGGGTAGCGGGACCGTGGAGCGTCTTGGGGAAGGAGTCACAAACGTCAGGGAGGGCGACTTCGTCATCCTGGCCTGGCGGGCGCCATGTGGTGAGTGCCGCTTCTGCCTCCGGGGCGAGCTCGCATTCTGCGCCAACTCCCTCAACGCCAAGCCGCGGATGCGGACCCATGACGGCATCCAGCTGACGCCGGTGCTCGGGATCGGGACATTCTGCACCCACACGGTCGTCCACTCGCACCAGTGCATCCCGATCAGCGACGATCTGCCGCCGGTCCAGATGAGCCTGATCGGCTGCGGTGTGATGACCGGGATCGGTGCCGCGCTCTACGCCGGTGGGGTGAAGGCGGGCGAGTCCGTCGCGGTGATCGGCTGCGGCGGCGTCGGTGATTCGGCGATCATGGGCGCGAAGATCGCGGGGGCCACGACGATCATCGCCGTCGACATCGACGAGCGGAAGCTGGCCTGGGCCCGTGAGTTCGGTGCGACCCACGCGGTCAACCCGAACGACGGCGACGCCGTCGAGGCGATCAAGGCGATCACCGGCGGCTTCGGGGTCAACGTCGCGATCGAGGCGGTAGG
>JAABUS010005422.1_pt1 | contig 16783 bp, 15 predicted proteins | sample 5560161 | NCBI WGS metagenome assembly JAABUS01 (sample SAMN10711885, study PRJNA513376) | rock metagenome | isolation source: Antarctica rocks | place: Antarctica: Victoria Land, Trio Nunatak nord | collected 2016-01-04
TCGATCTGCGGGCGCGACTCGAGCGCGTCGAACCGCTTGAGCTCGCAGAGGACGAGCGGCGCGTTGCCGAGGAGGTAGAGGCCGTCGTAGAACCCCTGGCGGGCGCGGTCCTGCCGGGTGCGCAGGCGGCGGAGCGCGAGCCTGCCCTGCTCGAGGAAGTGCTCACCGTCCGCCTGGGTGTTCGAGCGCGGCGGATACCCCAGCGCCCGCATGTCGGCCTCGAACAGCTTTCCGTGGACGTCCGCCTCCGAGTAGGAGCGCTTCTCGCTCTCGGGGACGTCCTGGCTGGGGAGATGGATCGGCATGCACGGCGGGCACGACCCGAAGCCTGACCGGCGAGGCGGCAACTCTTCAAGCCCGCTCTGCCCCGCCTTCGCGCCGTCCTCGTGCCGATTCTCTCACTCCCGCCGGACCGCAGGCCGCGGGTCGGCGCTACCGCACCAGCCCGAGCCGGCGCACCGCGTCGCGCTCGTCGCGCAGCTCGGTGACGGTGGCGTCGATCTTCTGCCGCGCGAAGTCCTCGACCTCGAGCCCTTCCTCGATCTTCCAGTTCCCGCCCGACAGGCGGACCGGGAACGAGGAGACGATCCCCTCGTCGACCCCGTAGGCGCCGTCGGAGCGCACGGACATGGAGCGCAGGCCGTCGGAGCCGTGGACCCAGTCGCGGACGTGGTCGATCGCGGCGTTCGCGGCCGAGGCCGCGCTCGAGGCTCCGCGGGCCTCGATGATCTCCGCACCGCGCTTGCCGACGCGCGGGATGTACTCGGACTCGTACCACCCCTGGTCGACCTTCTCGGAGGCCTTCTCCCCGTTCACCTTCGCGTTGAACAGGTCCGGGAACATCGTCGGGGAGTGGTTGCCCCACACGCAGAGATCCTGGACGTCGCCCACCCCGACGTCGAGCTTCTGCGCGAGCTGGGCCACCGCACGGTTCTCGTCCAGCCGCGTCATCGCGGTGAAGCGCTCGGCGGGGATGTCAGTCGCGTTGGACTGCGCGATGAGGCAGTTCGTGTTCGCCGGGTTGCCGACCACGAGGACCTTCACATCGTTCGCGGCGTGCTCGTTGAGCGCCCGGCCCTGGGGCTTGAAGATCTGACCGTTGGCCTCGAGCAGGTCGGCGCGCTCCATTCCCTTCGAGCGCGGCCGCGCGCCCACGAGCATCGCCACGTCCACGCCGTCGAACGCCTGATCAGGGTCATCGAAGATGTCGACCGACGTCAGCAGCGGGAACGCGCAGTCGAAGAGCTCGAGCGCGGTGCCCTCGGCCGCCTTGACGGCGTCGGGGATCTCGAGGAGGCGCAGCTCGACCTCCTCGTCGGGGCCGAGCATCTGTCCCGAGGCGATGCGGAAGAGCAGGGCGTAGCCGATCTGGCCGGCGGCGCCGGTGACGGCGACTCGGGTGGGCATGGATCTAGGTCATCTCCTTGGCGAGGTTCTGGTCGATCGCGTCGAGGAACTGCTCCGTGGTCAGCCACTCCTGCTCGGGGCCGATGAGCAGCGCCAGGTCCTTTGTCATGTGCCCACCCTCGACGGTGGAGACACACACGCGTTCGAGGGCCTCGGCGAACTCCGTGACCTCGGGCGTGTCGTCCATCCGCCCGCGGTGGGCGAGCCCCCGCGTCCACGCGAAGATCGACGCGATGGGGTTGGTCGAGGTGGCCTCGCCCTGCTGGTGGAGACGGAAGTGCCGGGTGACCGTGCCGTGGGCGGCCTCGGCCTCCACGGTCCGGCCGTCGGGGGTCATGAGCACGGAGGTCATGAGCCCGAGCGAGCCGAAGCCCTGGGCGACGGTGTCGGACTGCACGTCGCCGTCGTAGTTCTTGCACGCCCACAGATAGCCGCCCTCCCACTTCAGCGCGGCGGCGACCATGTCGTCGATGAGGCGGTGCTCGTAGGTGACCCCGGCGGCCTCGAAGTCGGCCTTGAACTCCTCCTCGAACACCTCGGCGAAGATGTCCTTGAAGCGCCCGTCGTAGGCCTTGAGGATCGTGTTCTTCGTCGACAGGTACACGGGCACCCCGCGGTCGAGCCCGTAGCGCAGGGAAGCCCGCGCGAAGTCACGGATGGAGCCGTCGAGGTTGTACATGGCCAGCGCCACACCGGCGTCGGGGAAGTCGAAGACGTCCACCACGATGGGTTCACCACCATCTTCCGGAGTGAAGGTGAGGGTCAGCTTCCCGGAGCCGGGGATGCGCAGGTCCTCCGCCCGGTACTGGTCACCGAACGCGTGACGGCCGATGATGATCGGCTTCGTCCAGCCCGGCACGAGCCGGGGGACGTTCGCGATGACGATCGGCTCGCGGAAGATGACCCCGCCCAGGATGTTGCGGATCGTCCCGTTGGGCGAGCGGTACATGCGCTGGAGGCCGAACTCCTCCACCCGCGCCTCGTCCGGGGTGATCGTCGCGCACTTGACCCCCACGCCGAACTCCCTGATGGCGTTCGCGGCGTCGACCGTGACCTGGTCGTCGGTGGCGTCCCGGTGCTCGATGCCGAGGTCGAAGTACCTCAGCTCGACGTCGAGGTAGGCAAGGATCAGCTTGTCCCTGATGAACGACCAGATGACGCGGGTCATCTCGTCGCCGTCGAGCTCGACCACGGGAGTCCTGACGGGGATCTTCTCGGCCATGGAGGCCGGGAGGCTATTGCCCGTGCGGCGGCGCCAGGCTCGCGCCCGTGCGCCGATCGCTCATCCTCTCCACGACCGTGGTCGCGGTCCTCCTGACCGCCTCCTCGGCCTCCGCCGCGGCCGTGGTATCCCCGCCCTTCGGGCATGTGCGCTTCGTCCGCGCGGGCTCCGGCTTCCAGTCACGCTCGCGTCCTCACCGGATCACCGTCTACGCCACCAACTCGCCGCGGCCGCTGTCCCGCCGGACGATCCGGCGTCGCGGCTACCTCGCCTTCGTCTCCTTCCGGGTCTACAGGATCCATGTGCCGCGGTCCCGCGCCGCCGCAGTCGCCACGCTGCGCGAAGGTTGAGGCGTGACGCGGAGGATCTGCACCCGCGCGATCACGCGTGGGTGGGCCGCGGCCCCTCGCCGCGCCCGGGGGCCAACGCGGCACCGAAGTCCGCGAGGGACGGCGCGGGCGGGCGCCCCGGGCAGTCGGCCGGTCGGTCGACCGTCGCCGAACCGGCGCGGTACCCCATGCGGGCCAGCACGGCCTCGCCGCCGGTGATCAGGTACCCGCCGCTCTCGTCGCGGCGGACCACGCCGTCGGCGGCCAGCGCGGCGAGCGACCGGCTGACCGACGGTCGCCGCGCGGCGACCAGGCGGGCGAGCTCCTCGTGAGACAGGCGGAGCGTCAGCAGCAGGCCGTCGGTCGTCGGCCTCCCGAAGCGGCCGGCGAGGTGCGTCAGCATCGCGACGAGGCGCTCGTCGAGCCGCGGGGACTGCAGGATCGCCCGTTGCTGGGCCAGGCGGTGCGTCCGGGCCCCCGCCCGGCCCACCAGCCGGGCGAGGATCTCCGGCCACGGCGCCGCGTTGACGACGACGCGCTGGTCCAGGAACGCGAGGTGACACGGGCCGAGCGACCGGCGCTGCGTGTCCGTCGCAAGGCCCGGGGGGAGGTCGGCCAGCGTCCAGGGCTGGACGAGGTCTCCGGGCCCGAGGAGCTCGGTGCTGCGTCGCTTTCCTACGAGGACGTCGCGCGCGACGAGCCCGTCGAAGATCAGGTACCCGAGGGAGCCGGCCTCCCGGACTCCGAACGACCCGAGCCACGGCCCCGGCCGCACGGCGAAGGTGCGGACCGTCAACGACGCGCGGGCACGCCGCCGGCGCGTCGGCTCCAGGTCGGATCCCAGCTCGTGATCGAGTTCGAGCAGCGGCACGCGGCCGGGTGACTGGATGTACATGCCATCGATGACGTCCGCAGTCTCGACGGCAGGCGCTCGGCGGGTGTCATCGTCCTGTGACGTCCCACCCGGCCCGGTCGTCTCGACCCCGGACGGTGGCCCGGCGACGCCGATGCGCTCGTCGCCGGGCCCTCGCGACCCGCCTCAGCCGTCGGTGTCGTGACCGGCCCCGCCGGCGACCTCGCCGGGAGCCAGGATGCGCCGGTCACCCGGGTAGGGCATCCGCCACCCGTGCGACTGGTACCAGATGAGGCGATCCATCTGGGCGGGGTTGGCGTAGTCGGCCTTCGCGTCGGTCCCGCCAAAGCGCTGACGGCCGCTCCAGCGCACCCACACCCGGCGGACGTCCCTAGCGCGCGCCGGAACGGTCGCACGCGTGGCCCCAGGGGTCGCCGCGCGGGCCGCCGTGGACGGCCCGGACCCGCACTTGGGGGCCGGGTCCAGGCCCTCGGTCAGGGGCACCCGGGCGGGCTGAGCGTTGTAGGGCGTGAGGTCCGGCTTCGACTTGAACGCGGCGCGCATCGGCGTCGCGGCCTGGTCCTTCTGGTTCATCGGCCTCATCCCGAGGATCTGCTCGATCGTCCGGACGAGGTTCAGCTGCGTGTAGTACCGGCTGTCGACCTTCCCGCGGACGGCATACGGGCTGATGATCTGCATCGGCCCGCGGTGACCGTCGACGTGGTCGACGCCATTCTGCGTGTCGTCCTCGATCACGAAGATCGCGGAGTTCTTCCAGAACCGGCTGTGGCTGATCGCGTCGACGATCCGGCCGAGCGCGAGGTCGTTGTCGGCGACCATCGCCCTCGGGTACGGCTGGCCCTTCTTGACCCCCGCGGTGTGGTCGGAGGGCAGCCACATCAGGTTGAGGTTCGGCAGCTGCCCGGTCCGCTCCGCCTCCTTGAATGACCGCAGCCAGATGTCAACGCGGTACTGGTCGGGGACCTGGAGGTTGAACGGCGGGTAGTCAGGGTCGGTGATCCGCCGCAGCGACGGGATCGGCGACGACGTCTGGTAGGCGTCGGTGGGCACCGGGAGCGGACCGCTCGCCTTGGCCTCGAGGACCTGCGAGTCGCAGTACCACTGCGACCAGGACGGGAAGCCCGTTCGCTCCGGGTCGGTCGCCTTGAAGGACGGGTTGTACTCGCCGAAGACCCGGGTCGTGCGCCCGGCGGCCTCCGCCGCGTTCCACAGGAAGCCGTCGCGCTGGTGCCCGAGGGCGTCGGCGTTGGATCCGTAGCTGCGCTCGTACTCGCCGAACTGCGACTCCACGTACTCGTTGTCGTCGCCCTGCATGAGCCAGTTGTGGCCCTCGGCGGAGTTCGTGCCGATGTCGTACGCGTTGTCGAACAGCGTGTAGTCGTCGACCAGCGCGTGGGCGTTCGGTGTCACCTGCGCGCCGAACTGGGCCAGCGACGGATCGCCGTCGCCGCGGCGCACGTCTCCGAAGACCTGATCGTAGGAGCGGTTCTCCTTGTCGATGAGGAAGACGTGCTGGATCGGCGACCGGCCGCCGAGGCGGTCGGGCACGGGCTTGGGCGGGGCAGCGGACGCTCGCTTCCCGGGATGCGGCTCGCGATCCCACCCGTTGTTGCGGAACACCTGCCGCGTGTAACGCTTCATCTGCGAGGCCCGCGGCAGCGCGAAGGTCGTCAGCGACCCCGTGACCTGGTGCGTGTTGGAGCCCGTCGCAGGAGTCGTGCCCGGACCGGCGTCGATCGTTCGCGACGGGCCGCGCGATCCGATGCCGCGCTCGTTGGTGACCACGATCGTGTTGTCGCGCCGGTGGTCGGTCACGACGCCGGCCGGGTAGTAGTCCGTCGGCAGGAGCCCCTTGTAGCTGACCGGGGCACGGGGCTCGTCGAGCTCGTAGAGCGCGAGCGCGTTGGCGCGACCCAGACTGACGAGCACGTGGTGGTCGTCGGGCATCGTCACGGCGTTGGGGTGGTAGCCGACCGTCGCCCCGGGCAGCGGATCGGTGGCGAACGTCTGAAGGACCTCGCTCGTCCGGGTGTCGAGGATCGACACGCTGTCGCCGCCGGTGTTGGTCACGAACAACAGGTTCCCGTGGCGGTAGAGGTCGGTCGGGTGCAGCCCGACGTCGACCGCGTCGGCGTGCCCGTCGGTCAGGTTGACTACCGACACCGTGCCGGTGGTCGACGCGCCCGTCTCGGGATCGGCGACGATGCCGGTGCCGTAGGAGTCCAGGGCGAAGTCCGATCCGGTGGCCGGCCGGCCGCCCTCGTTGGACACGTAACCGCGGTCTCCGACCACGGCGACCTGCCGCGGGGCGTTGCCGACCGGGTACGTGCTGAGCAGCTTCCCGGTCTTCGGGTCGAGCACGCCGAGGGCGTTCTGGCCGTTGAGCGCGACGTAGAGCTTCGAGCCGTCGTCGGAGAACGTCATGCCGGCGGGAACCGCGGACTTGCTGCCGTCCTTGGGCAGCGACACGAAGGTGGGCGGCGCGAGCGTCCCGTCGCTCTTGACCGGGAAGCGATCGAGGCCGTTGACCTGCGGTACCCACAGCGTCCTGCCGTCGGGCGAGTACGCGGGACCCTCCTGTCCGACGCTGTTGCTGTCCATGTGCACGTCGGCGTCGGCCGACTTCCCCGCCTGCTGGACGACCGTTCCGGACGTCAGGTCGGAGATCGTCAGCGCGATGCCGCCGCCGGCGGTCAGGGAGGCGACGAACCGCCCGTCCGGGCTGAGCGTCGACGAGAGCAACTTGCCCCCTTCGGTGAGGTGACGCTTGCCGATCGGGCTCACGGTCTGGTTTGACGGCAGCTGGATCGCGTCGCCGTGACGCTGCCCGACCTTCGTGGTGCCGAACGGGTCGGTGACCGCCGCCGCCGCGATTCCCCCGCCGAGCAGCACCGCGGCCAGCGCCGCCGTGACCGTTCTCGACGCCCGTGACGACTGTCGTTCCCTCTTCATGTCTTCCCTCTCGCGTTCGTTGACGCCCGCCGCCTCGGGCGGCCCCGGGCGAAACGTAGGTCGCCGCCGCGGGGCGATCGGGCGACGTCCGTCACCTGGGTTACCGGATCCGGATCGGGACGCCGCCGCAGTGCTCGCGGAGCGGACCGCGGGCCCGCCCGCGGGGCGTCTTCGGCCGATCGTGCCGACCGCAGCTCGGCTGGATCACGGTCGGGTCACGGAGCGGCCGATATTCACCAGCGATCCTCGATCCGCGTTGATGCTGCGGTCCCTCTGCTCGCACCGGTGGATCCCGGCTAAGCCGCGATCGGGTTCTCCCACCGCACTTCACGGAAGCGCGCGAAGTCCGTATCGGCCGAGACGACGGTGAGCCCGTGCTCGAGGGCCAGGGCGGCCAGCTGGGCGTCGGGCACGAGGTTGCCGCGCACGTCATGGCGGACGACCAGCTCGCCGAGGACGCGTCCGTGCCCGGGGCCGGGCTCCGGGATCCAGGACGTCGGGGCGGCGAGCCAGTCCATGATCCGCTCCCAGGCGACGGACGGTCACGGCCTCCGAGCATGGCCTGCACTGCCTGCCCTGGGAGAACGACCGGCCGGGCGCGCACGCGCGCGCCGCGCTGACGATGACCTGGGGGCAGTGCGAGGCGGGCCACGGCTGCCCCGTGACCATGACGTTCGCTGCGGTGCCGGCGTTGCGGGCGGAGCCGGGGGTGGCCGACGAGTGGGTCCCGCGGCTGCTCGCGCGCGCCTATGACCCCGAGCTGCGCGCGGACAAGGCGTCGGCGAAGTGCGGGATGGCGATGACCGAGAAGCAGGGCGGCTCCGACGTTCGCGCCAACACGACGCAGGCCGAGCCGCTGGGCGACGACGACTGGTACGCGCTCACGGGCCACAAGTGGTTCTGCTCGGCCCCGATGTGCGACCTCTTCCTCATTCTCGCCCAGATCCCCGAGGGCATCACGTGCTTCGCGCTGCCGCGCGTCCTGCCCGACGGCGAGCGCAACGCCGGCTTCCAGATCCAGCGCCTCAAGGAGAAGCTCGGCAACCGCTCGAACGCCTCCTCGGAGGTCGAGTTCCAGGGCGCGCTCGCGCAGCGGGTCGGGGAGCCCGGACGAGGGGTTCCGACGATCATCGGGATGGTCGGCCACACCCGACTGGACTGCGTGATCGGCACGACGACGAACATGCGCCTCGCGGTGGCGCACGCAACGCATCACGCGGCACATCGGTCGGTGTTCGGTAAGCCGCTGATCGACCAGCCGCTCATGCAGCAGGTCCTCGCCGATCTCTGCATCGAATCCGAGGCCGCGACGCTCTCGGCGCTGCGCCTCGCGCGCGCCTACGACGAGGGCGACCGCGCCTTCGTGCGCCTCGGCACCGCAGTCCTCAAGTACTCGGTCTGCAAGCGCGGGCCGGCGCATGCCGGGGAGGCGCTGGAGGTGCTCGGCGGCAACGGCTACGTCGAGGAGTCGGGGCTGCCGCGGATCTACCGCGAGCAGCCGCTGAACTCCGTGTGGGAGGGGTCGGGGAACGTGATGTGCCTCGACGTGCTGCCCGGGCTGGCCAAGGAGCCCGCGTTGCTCGGGGGCTGGTTCGACGAGCTCGACGAGGCCCGGGGAAACCGACCCCGTTACGACGCCTTCGTCGCCGGGTTGCGCGACGAGCTCGCCGACCTCGAGGACGTGGAGCGCCGGGCCCGCCGGGTCGTCGAGAAGCTCGCACTGGCCATGCAGGGCTCGCTGCTCGTCCGCCACGGCCTGCCCGCCTCGGCCGACGCGTTCTGCGCCGGGCGCCTGGCGGGCGATGCCGGCCTGGCCTTCGGGACGCTCCCGCCGGGGATCGACGCCCGGGCGATCGTCGAGCACCACCGCGCCCGCGCAGGGCCTTCGTCGAGGGCGGCGGCGAAGACCCGCCAGGTGCTACACCTGCATGCATCTCGCGCTCCGACGTTCCCCTCACCCACCCCGAGCGGGTCGTCTTCGGAGAGGACGGCATCACCAAGGGCGACGTCGTCGCCTACTACGCGGCCGTGGCCGACCGGATGCTCCCCCACCTGCGCGGCCGGCCGCTGACGCTCGAGCGCTTCCGCAAGACGATCGCCGACGGCGGCTTCTACCAGCAGGGCCGCCCCGAGCACTTCCCCGGCTACGTCCCCCGGATCGACGTGGTCCGCGCCAGTGGCGAGATCGGCCACCACCCGGGCTGCGACTCCGCCGACGCGCTCGTCTTCCTCGCCAACCAGGGCGTACTGACCTTCCACGGCTGGGCCGCGCGCGAGCCCGACCTCGAGCACCCCGACCGGCTCGTGCTCGACCTCGATCCGGCGGACGAGGACTTCGCCTCCGTGCGCCAGGCGGCGTTCGCTCTGCGCGACGTGCTCGAGGACCGCGGCGTGCACGGGCTGCCGCTGCTCACGGGCTCCCGCGGCCTGCATGTCATCGTCCCGCTCGACGGCTCCTCAGACTGGGAGGAGCTCATGGCGTGGACGAAGGAGCTCGGCGCCGCCCTGGTCAAGACGGCGCCGAAGGAGCTGACCCGCGCGTTCTACAAGTCCCAGCGCCGGGGGCGCCTCTACGTCGACACCGGCCGGGCCCGCCGGGGCCACACGGCGGTCATCCCGTGGACCGTGCGTGGCCGCCCCGGCGCCCCGGTGGCGACGCCGATCACGTGGGCGGAGCTCGAGAACCCGCAGGTCCACGCCCGCTCCTTCACGCTGCGCACCGCGCTCGACCGCCCCGCCGATCCATGGCGCCCCACCGCCTGATCTTCGGCGCCCCCGCGGTTAGCCGGAGAGGCCGTAGACGGCTCCCAGCTTCTCGCGCAGGTAGGCGAGATAGGGCTCAGGGTCGAGCTCGCCGGTGCCGCCCGTGGCGTGGGCGAGCGTCTCCCGGGGCGTCCGCGTACGGCCGTGGCGATAGAGCCGCTCGGTTAGCCAGCCGCGCAGGTGGCGCGTCTCGCCGTTCGAGAGATCGTGGTCGAGGTCAGGCAGCGCGGCGCGGGCGACGTCCCAGATCTGGCCGGCCATGACGTTCCCCAGCGCGTAGGTCGGGAAGTAGCCGATCGCCCCACCGGACCAGTGCACGTCCTGGAGGATCCCCTGCGCGGCGTCGGGCACCTCGAGCCCGAGGTACTCCGCGTACTTCGCGTTCCACGCCTCGGGCAGGTCGTCGAGGGAGACCCGGCCCTCGAGCATGTCCTGCTCGAGCTCGAAGCGGATGATCACGTGGAGGGAGTACGTCGCCTCGTCGGCTTCGACGCGGATGAGCGACGGCGCCACGCGGTTGACCGCCGGGTAGTAGCGGTCGATGTCCACCTCGGCGAACTCCCGGGGGAACTCGTGGCGGATCTGCTCGAGCAGCCAGCCCGAGAACGGCCGGCCCCGACCCACGAAGTTCTCCCACAGCCGGCTCTGGGACTCGTGCAGGCCGAGGGAGACGCCGCCCGCGAGCGGCGTGCGGTCCAGGGAGGGGTCCGAACCCGACTCGTAGAGCCCGTGCCCCGTCTCGTGCAGGGTGCCGAACAGCGCGGCGGGGAGGAAGCCCGGCTCGTAGCGGGTGGTGATGCGGACGTCCTGGGTCCCGTAGCCGGTCGCGAACGGGTGCACCGTGGGATCCAGCCGCCAGGAATGGGAATCGAAGCCCAGCCCCTCCGCCGCACGCCGGACGAGGCGCTCCTGGCGCTCGACGGGGAAGTCACCATGGAGCGGCGAGTCGTCCACCCGATCGGCGACCCGGGCCACCTCGGCGATGAGCGGCACGAGCCCGTCGCGCAACTGCGCGAACACCCGTGAGACCTCTACGGAGGTCATTCCCGGCTCGAAGTCGTCGAGCAGCGCGTCGTAGGCGCAGGCGGCCTCGGGAAAGCACTCCGCGTAGCGCCGGCGGAGCTCGAGCACCTTGCCCAGGTGCGGCTTGAACGCCTCCCAGTCCGAGCGGCGGCGGGCGTCGGCCCAGGCCTCGTAGGCGATGGCGGTCGTGCGCGCCAGCTCGGCCTTGAGCTCGCCCGGCACCCGTCGCGCCTTGTCCCAGTCCCTGCGCGTGACGCGCAGCAGGCTGGCCGCGAAGGAGTCCTCGGGAGCGTCGGGCTCCGCCGCCGCCTCGTCGAGCAGCCGGCCCACCTCGTCGGAGGCGAAGCGCTCGTGGGTCAGCGTCTCCAGCGTGGCCATCGCCTCGGCGCGCAGCGCCGCCCCGCCGGGCGGCATCATCACCTGCTGGTCCCACCCGAGGCCCGACGCGACCGACTCCAGGTCGGACACCTCGCCGAGCCGGGTTTGGAGCGCGTCCAGAGCGACGGTCATGCGGTGTGCGACCATAGCCCGGCATGCCCCGCCGCTCGGGCTCGATCCGCCTGGTGACCGTCCTCGGGGTGCGCGTGGGCGTGTCGCCGAGCTGGTTTCTCGTCCTCTTCCTGCTGATCTATGTGCTCTCGGGCCAGTTCCGGGAGTCGCTGGACGCCTCGAACGGGGTCGCCTTTTTGACCGCGGTCGCCGCCGCGCTGCTGTTCTTCGCCTCCGTCGTCGCCCACGAGCTCGGACACGCGCTGGCGGCCCGGCGCGAGGGCATCCAGACGGAGTCCATCGACCTGTGGTTCTTCGGCGGCCTGGCCCGTCTGTCCCGCGAGGCGCGCACGCCCGGTGAGGAGTTCCGCGTGGCCGTCGCGGGGCCGCTGCTCACGCTCCTCGTCGCGGTGGTGTGCGCGGGCCTGGGCTTCGCCCTCTACGGCGCGGACGCGACCTGGAACGCGGGGCGCTTCGCGCGCGGCACCAACGTCGTGACCGAGCTGCTGGCCTGGCTCGCGCTCGTGAACGTCGCCGTCCTCGCGCTCAACCTCCTGCCCGCCTACCCCCTCGACGGGGGGCGGATCGCGCGCGCCGTCGTGTGGCGCTTCACTCACGACAAGGGCAAGGGGACCCGCGCGGCGGCGCACGTGGGACGCGCCTTCGGCTGGGCGATCGCCGCCGCGGGCATCGCGCTCGTCTTCCTGGGCGACCTCTCGGGGATCTGGTGGGTGGCGATGGGCTTCGTGATCGCCGGCGCGGCGCGCGGCGCGCTGCTCCAGTCCGCCGTGCAGGGGCGGCTCGAGGGGCTGCGCGTGGCCGACGTGATGGACTCCGAGCCCGTTTCGGTCGGCCACGAGTGGCCGCTCGAGCGCGCCTGGGACGAGGCCTTCGCCCGCTACCGCTTCCCCTGGTTCCCCGTCGTGGATGCCGTCGGGCGCCTCGTCGGGCTCGTACGCGAGGAGCAGGCACGCCCCGGCGGGGAGGCCTCGGTGGCCTCGGTCATGGAGGCCTCCGGCCCGTGGCAGGTGCCCGAGGACGAGCCGCTGGAGGACCTCCTGGGCTCCGAGCCGCTGCGCCGCCTCGGCGCCCTGGTGGCCGTCGACGGCGACGGTCGCCTGCGCGGCGTGGTGACGCTCCCGCAGGTCCACAAGGCGGTGGCCGCCGCCTTCGACGGTCCCGGCGCGCCGGTGTAGCCCGGCCGGGTCGGAGTCGGCCCTTTGCCATGATCCTCCGTACCCCTCCGGATGCCCGCTCACGACGTCCTCATCATCGGTGCCGGTCTCGCCGGCCAGCGCGCCGCCCTCGCGGCCGCCGACCACGGCGCCACCGTCGCGATCCTCTCCAAGGTCCACCCGGTGCGCTCGCACTCCGTCGCCGCCGCGGGCGGGATCAACGCCGCGCTGAACCCCGAGGACACGTGGGAGTCCCATGCCTACGACACCATCAAGGGCTCGGACTACCTCGGCGATCAGGACGCGATCGAGATCATGTGCCGCGAGGCGCCGGACGAGGTCCTCCACCTCGAGCACATCGGGGTCACCTTCCATAGGTCGCCGACCGGAAACCTCGGCACCCGGGCCTTTGGTGGCGCCTCCACGGCCCGGACGTACTACGTGGCCGACATCACCGGCCAGGCGATCCTCCACGTCCTCTACGAGCAGCTCATGAAGTACCACGAGACCGTGGACCGCTTCGAGGAGTGGTTCGTGACCTCGCTGCTGCTCGACGACGAGGGCGAGTGCGTGGGGGCGGTGGCGCGGGAGATCCGCACGGGCGCGCTCGAGCTCTTCTCGGCCAAGAACGTCATCCTCGCCTCGGGCGGGGCGGGACAGTGCTACCGGCCCACCACGAACGGCCTCATCTGCACCGGGGACGGCATCGCCCAGGCCTACCGGGTGGGCGCCCCGCTCATGGACATGGAGATGGTCCAGTACCACCCCACGACCCTGGCGGAGAACGGCTTTCTCATCACCGAGGGAGCACGGGGCGAGGGCGCGCAGCTCTTCAACTCCGACGGCGACCGCTTCATGGAGACCTACGCCCCCAACAAGGTCGAGCTCGCCTCCCGCGACGTGGTCTCCCGCGCCGAGCAGACGGAGATCAACGAGGGGCGCGGCGTGGGCCCCGACGGCCAGGGCCTCTGGCTCGACATCACCAAGGTCCCGCGCAAGCGCACCCTGGAGGCCCTGCGCGAGATCGTCAACATCGGGCGGGACTTCGCCGGCGTGGACATCACCCGCGAGCCGATCATGATCCGCCCCGGCCAGCACTACATCATGGGCGGGGTCAAGACCGACGTATGGGGCGCGACGCCGATTTCCGGCCTCTACGCCGCGGGCGAGGTCGCCTGCGTCTCGGTCCACGGCGGCAACCGCCTCGGCGCGAACTCCCTGCTCGACACGCTCATCTTCGGCCGCCGCGCCGGCGAGCACGCGGCAGAGCGCGCCGCGGGCATGCCCGCCCCGACCGCCGCGTTCGAGCGCCGCATCGTCGACGAGCAGCGCGAGATCGACGCGATCATCGCCCGCGAGCACGGCGGCCGGCGCGTGTCGGCCATCAAGGCCGAGCTCGGCAAGACCATGAACGACCACGTCGCGGTCTACCGCGACGCCGAGGGCCTGGCCCAGGCCCGCGAGATCATCCACCGCCTCCAGGAGGAGGCGCGGACCGCGTGGATCGACGACCGCGGCACCGTCTTCAACCAGGACGTCCTGGGCGCGCTCGAGCTCGGCTACATGCTCGACTGCGCCGAGGCGACCGTCGTCGCGGCGCAGGAGCGCAAGGAGTCGCGGGGGGCGCAGTTCCGCACGGACTTCCCCGAGCGCAACGACGACGAGTGGCTCAAGCACATCGACATCTCGCGGAACGGCGGCGTCGAGCCCGAGGTGACCTACTCACCGGTCACCATCACGAAGTGGCAGCCCCAGGAGCGCACGTACTGACATGAGCGAGTTCAGGCTGAAGGTGCGGCGCTACTCCCCGGAGACCGGCGCCGCCGCCTACTGGGAGGAGTTCACCGTCGAGCTGGATCCCCACCTCTCCGTGCTCGAGGGGCTGCTCCAGGTCAAGGCCGAGCAGGACGGGTCGGTCGGCATCCGCTGCTCGTGCCGGGCGGCGATCTGCGGCTCCTGCGGGGTGATGATCAACGGCAAGGCGGGGCTGGCCTGCCACACCCACCTCGAGCACGCCGCGGCCGACGCGCCCGACGGCGGGGCGATCGTCGTCGAGCCCTTCGACAACATGCCGGTGGTCAAGGACCTCGTGGTGGACATGGACGCCGTGCACTGGGCCAAGCAGCGGCGCGTCACCCCGTGGCTGATCAACTCCGAGCCCGTCCCCGAGCGGGAGTACATCGTCCCCCACGAGAACATGGTGGACGTCACGCAGTCCATGGCCTGCATCCAGTGCGGGGCGTGCAACGCGGCGTGCCTCTCCATGGAGGTCGACCCGCTGTTCGTGGGCCCCGCGGCGCTGGCCAAGGCCTACCGCTTCGTCGGCGATCCGCGCGACGCCCAGCAGTTCGAGCGCCTGAAGGACCTCGCCGAGGATCCGCACGGCATGTACGACTGCACCCACTGCTTCGCGTGTATCGACGCGTGCCCCAAGGGCGTGGCGCCGATGAACCAGATCATCCGGCTGCGGCGCATCGCCACCGCCGACCACGAGATCGACGACCGCAACAACGGCTACCGCCACGAGCACGCCTTCGTCGACAATATCCGCGCAAACGGGCTGCTCCACGAGGCCGACCTGCTGACCGACTCCTACGGGGGCAAGCTCAACCCGCGGGCGGTGCCCGTGCTCATGGGCTCGCTGCCGGTGGTGGCGCGGGCGCTCATCCGCCGCAAGATGACTCCGGGCAAGGCCCTGCTGCACCCGCACCGCAAGCAGTACAAGGGTTTGAAGGAGTACTTCGACAAGGTCCACGAGCGCGACGAGCGCCTCGAGCTCAACCTCTACATCTCGGGCTACGAGGACGAGGAGGACGACAACGGCGCGGGTGACGAGGAGCCGGTCTCCGCCGCGGCGGGTTCGGGCGGGGAGGGCGGGATGTCGTCCGCCTCGGGACCGAACCCCACCAAGATGGACGACGGCGAGCAGGTGGGCGGATGAAGGTCGCGTACTGGCCGGGCTGCGTGAGCCGCGGGTTCACGCCGGAGCTCCACGGCTCCATGGCGGCGGTGGCGCCACTGCTCGACCTCGAGCTCGTGGAGCTCGAGCGCTCCTCGTGCTGCGGCGCGGGGGTCCTCGCCGAGCACAACCAGGAGCTCGCCGACACCCTAAACGCGCGGACGTTCGCCCTCGCCCAGCAGACCGATGGTGCGATGATGATGAACGTCTGCTCGACCTGCCAGGGCGCCCAGTCCGAGTGCCAGGAGCGCCTCGACGCGAGCTCGGAGTACCGCGACGTGGTCAACGGCAACCTCGCCGACGAGGGCCTGCACTACGAGAAGGGGGTCGTCAACAAGAACTTCCTCTGGGTGCTCGTGGAGGACATCGGGCTCGACGAGCTGCGCGCCCGCGTCAAGCGTCCGCTGACCGACCTCAAGGTGGGCCCCTTCTACGGCTGCTACATCGTGCGTCCGCGCGACCGCCTGGACATCTCGCCCGAGCAGCCCCGCGACAAGTACCTCCATCAGGTCATCGACGCCCTGGGCGGCACGGTCATCGACTACGCCGGGGTCTACAAGTGCTGCGGCTTCCCCGTCATCACGATGAACCAGGAGGTGTCGCTCAAGCAGGCGGGCCGGCACCTCGCCGACGCCACCGATGCCGACGCCGACTGCCTCGTCGTTCCCTGCCCGCTGTGCCACCTGAACCTCGACCTCCAGCAGCCACTGGCGTCCAAGACCGTCGGGCGGCCGCTGGAGATGCCGGTCCTCCACCTCCCCCAGCTCGTGGGGCTCGCGCTCGGGCTCGAACCGGATGAGCTGGAGATGGGCAAGCACATCGTCAAGCCCACGTCGGTGATCGACTGGACGGAGTCCGTGGTCGGGTCGGTCGGGGAGGCGGTCGGTGCCCGCGCCGCGAGCGGCGGCGGTTGATCGGCGAGGACCCCGACCCGCGCTTCACCTTCGCCAACGAGCGCACGTTCCTCGCGTGGAACCGGACGGCGCTCGCGCTCATCGCGGGCGGTCTGGCCGCCGCGCAGTTGCTGGACACCTCGACGCGCCTCGTGCTCGCGGTCCCGCTCATCCTCTTCGGCGGCGTGCTCGCCGCGGTGAGCTACCGGCGCTGGCGGGCGAGCGAGCGCGCCCTGCGGCTGGGCGAGCCGCTCCCGGGCTCGGTCCTGCCCGCCGTCCTGACCGGAGTGATCGCCGTCGCCGCGGTGGCCGCGCTCGTTCTCGCGATCGTGCACGTGCTCACCCGGTGACGGTCGACCGCCGGGCGTTCATCGAGCGCACGGCGCTGGCGTGGAACCGGTCGGCGCTGGCGCTGGCGATCCTCGGGGCGCTCTCGCTGCGGACCGCGGAGCGGACCGACCAGCCGGTGCCGGGGGAGGCGCTCGCGGCGGTGCTGTTCGCCGCGGCCGCGTGGGTGTGGATCTACGGAGAGAAGCTCTACCGGCGCCGGGCCGCGCGCCCGGCGCCGGAGGCGCGCGGCCGCGCTTTGGGGCTGCTGACGGCCCTCACGGTGCTCGTCGCCGCGGCTTCGCTCGCCCTCGCGCTGGTCGGCTGACGGCCGTGGTGTGGGCGGGTCCGGGGGAGGCGACCAATCGCG
>JAABUS010005423.1_pt1 | contig 16779 bp, 4 predicted proteins | sample 5560161 | NCBI WGS metagenome assembly JAABUS01 (sample SAMN10711885, study PRJNA513376) | rock metagenome | isolation source: Antarctica rocks | place: Antarctica: Victoria Land, Trio Nunatak nord | collected 2016-01-04
ATCTTTACTAACTCCGGTTATTTACTATAAATAATAATATTATTTAAAAGGATATTATTCTTTACCGAAGTAATTACTTCTATTAATAAAATAGAAGGCCGGGAACTAATTAGGTTCTCTATATCTTTACCCCTTAAAAATTATTTAAGAAGTAATAAATTAGAGCTAACGGTAACTATATTATTAAAAACATTTTTAATAAAAGTTTCTTTATACTCTTAAAGAGGCCTTTATATAGCGAGCTCGCGAACGTCGTTATCGTTTATAATAATATTATAATAACTATTAAATTAAACCTCGACTATTTAGCCTAGCTTTATATTCCTAGGGATTTTAATATATTTATCCATTTTATTCTTTATAAGTATTAATTTTATTCTATCGTTAACGATTCCGGTAAAGAGGTATAAGTTAGTATCTACCGGTTTAAAAAAGTAGTCTCGTACTAATAGATTAAATTTATAGACTTCGATAATTACCGTAGTTTATAGGGGGATAACCTTTATTTTCGTAATATATACCGGCTAGTTCATACTTATACTTTTTAAATAAACGTCGATAGGGTACTCTATATTATAGCTACCGATATAGGCGATTTACCGAGATACTAATATATTAATCCCTTTAAGAGTTATAATATCTATATTAATAAATATATTTACTTTAAGATTATCTATAATATAGACTTCCTTAAAGGCGGTTTCGGTTATTATTTTATTACCGCTTTTATCTTTCCCGGGGAAGTATAAAGAGGTAACGATATATTTAAAAATAATATAATAGTTAATATTAATACCAGTAATTTAGAGTAGGGTTACTATAGTACGAATTCTAACTTTTAAAAAGAAACGTACTATAAATTTATAATTAGCGATAATTACTTTATAACTAGTATTCTTATAACCCTTTTTTACTTTAATTCTAGGGTTTAAATCGACCCGAATATTAATATACTAGTATTTCCTAAACACTTATCCTATTCCCGTATTTTTAGAAGAGTCGTAGTTTAATTTAATAATAGGCTTCTATTTTAATAATTCGTTATTCGTTTTAATTTAATAATAGATTTCCGTATTCTTATTTATTACTAAAGGCTACTTATTTTTCTAAATAATATTTATAATTAAATATTTAGGGTAGGAGGTTTTAATAAGGTTCCTACCTAAATTTTAATTTCTAAAATATATATATAATACGTTTTTAGAAGAGAATAACTCTTTATAAATATAATACTCGACTTATTTAAATGAATCGATAATAGTTATTTAATAACCGGTTATTTCGTTTTATTTATTATAATAATCCTTTTACTACTAATCCTAGCTCTATTTATTAACATAATTAATATTAAGTATAAATTATTCTTTTATTTATAACTCTATAATACCGTTTTCTTAAGAGTGGTCCTTTTATACCTCGGTTCTATAGTAAATAATTATATACTTAGGGGGTATTTACTATTACCCGAAATAATTAAAATTATAACTACCGGTTATAGGCCCGCGGTTTTCTTAGCGCGGTTAATAATTAAAGCGATTTCTATTTCTAAGAGGGAAAGGTACGTTTCTAGTACTATTATTAATAATCTATAATTAAATAAATAGTAGTTGAATTTAACGAGGCTACTACTATATTTAAAGAATACTTAATATATTTTAATAAACCGAATTAATGAATTAATAAAAAGTAGTTTAAGGTAATTAGTTTTATTATAAACGGAACCGGTTAAGTTATTAATAATTCTATTAATTTTATTATAAACCCTTTAGCTTAAGAGGCGGTAGAGGCCTAATTATTTTATTACTTCGTATTATTCCTAGCTAGGCTTCTTCCTTAATATTAAATAAATTAAGGAATTTATTTAATAAGACACTAGGTTTAGGCGGATTAATAAAAGATTTAAAATTAAAACTAATATAATCGTAGATTATAAATATTTATTAATATATATTAGGAATATCGGCGGCCTTAGTTAAATTAAATATTTTATTTATATACTACCTAGGCGTTTTACTAATATATATTTAAATAAATCTATATTTATTAAAACGAAGTTTATATATAACTTCTAGCGTCTTTATTTTAAATCGCTTAATAAGACGATTTATTTATTTAAGGCTAGCGAAAGTACGTATTAATACCTTAGTATTAATATTTAGTTTATTCGAGAACTATTTAAGGGCTACTCCCTTAAGATATAAAAATAGAAACTTTTATACCTCCTCTTCGCCGTATTATTTAATTATATCGTTAACGCGATCCTTAAAGTCGAAAACGTTTTTATATATAGTATATTTTTTTATAATAAATAGGTTATCTTTCCTATCGCCTTTAAAGTCGAAGAATTTAATCTCTTCGAGTTTTAACTTATTCTAGGTGTTTACCCTAGTACTAGTACCGTCTTAACTAATTAAGTTATTTATTTTTAATAGGCCTTAAGGTCCTATTAAGTCTTTCTTTATCCTAATTACTAATCTAATAATAAAGGCCTAAATTTCTAGCGATTCTATAAATTATATTATTTATTCGGAATTTATAATAGGTTACTCGGGCTTAAGAGGAGTTATAATTTCTTTATCTTTAAATTCGTCCTCTAAAGATTATTCTTTTTATAGGTATTAACGTAGCTCTTTAATATCCCTTCGGAAAATACCGATAAACGGTATTATAAATATCTTATTTATAGCCTAGGGTAGTTATATAGTAGGTTATTTAAACTTAATATACTCCGAAAGATTATTATTAAATTACTTCGCTTTCCGGCCCCTCCTTAATAAATATTAAAGAGGTATTTTAATAGGAGGATAAAGAGACTATATAATTATCTAAATAACTATTTATTTAATATTAAAAGTAACTTTTACTTATTTTAGGATATATTTACTTAATAGTAGGAATTTTTATAAATAAAAAATAAAATTAATTATAGTAAAGCTTAACTAAACTTCTTCTAGAGTAATAACTAAAGTAATAATTAATAATAAATACTAAAAGTAGTAATACTAGGCGAATAATAAGAGTAGTATTAAAAAACTAGTATTCTAGTATTCTTTTTTCTATAGCGGAAGCGTAAGAGATATAATTAGTAATATATTTACTAGGCTAGACGTTTACCTAATAAATAACTTATTAAAATAAATAATTATATTAATAAAAAAGAAATAAATAAAGGGACGTTTTAAATACTTAATTAATATTTATTATAAATACCCTAAATAAAAAAGGTATTGAATAGGTTATTTTAATAACTTAATAAAGAGTTTAAAAGTATTTATTTAAGGTAGTAAAGTACGGTACGGAAGCGCTAAATAAATATAACGTAAATAAAACTCGCTATCGATATAGAGTAAATTATTTTAAATATAGTAGTTAATAGGGAGTATATTAGCCGTTTTAGGGGTTATTTTATTATTTATAATTAATATAATCGTTTTTACTAATGTAGAAAAAGTATAGTTCTATATTAATATTACCGTTACTACTATTTAACACGGGGTTAATATAATAGTATATAGTATAAAAGATATTAATTATTCTATAGAGGATTTGGCCCTAATATATTAGAATCCTAGAGTTACCCTAGTCCCGATAGGGCTAGCGGTAGGGCTTAGCCCGCCGTTTTAATAAATATCTATAATAATACTCCTACCAAAGTCTACCCCGTGATAAGTATATTTCGTACTACGCGGTAATAATTAAGTCTCTATAAGACCGTAAAATATTATTAAATTAATACTATCGAAATTTATAGGGTAAGAGTATACGGGGTAATACTCGTAAATTTATAATAAAAAAAACTCTCGTCGATATACCTACGCCGACGGAGTTTAATATTTATAAATATTTATAGGAGCTCTTCGCTAATTTTATTATATTATATTATATTAATTTAAAAAAACTATTATTTATTAATTTAGATACTAGTAAAGAGTAGGGATTCGGTATATATATATATTATATTAAAAATAATAATATTACGGAAGTACCGAAATAGAAGTCTCTATAACTTATTCTCTTCTTATTAAGGTAATTAATATTTATTAAAATAAAGTACTAGCCTACCGAACTAAAAATAACTAGTATTATCTAGGTTATAAAGAAGATTCGATATTTTATTAAAGTAACTAGTAATATTATAATTATTTATACCGATTATACCTCTACTATAAATATAGTATAGTAGACTTCTATAAATACTACCTCTATTAAGAAATTAAATCTTAGATTAATCTATACGTCCGAATATTTATAGAGGTTTCGAATTAAATTAAAGTATAAATCTAATAAAGTGAATATCGTCCTAGATATTTTATTACATTTTATTAATCGTTTATACCGCCTAGAAATAAACGAGTTAATCCTTAATATACTATTAATTTTTCTAGTTAATATTATCGCCGTTAACGACGATTTTAAAGGCCGTATACGTAGTAGTTACGAAATAGAAGTACGTTAGGTTAAGATTATAACTATAATAACGAGGAATACTATACTCGGTGAGAATACGACTAGACTACTATATAAACTTATTAACGGTTTACTTTACTTCGACGATATCGAATATAAATATAAACTTCGCCTATATTTACCGACCGCTCTAGAATATAAGGTATTCTAGAAAGTATATAATAATATAGGGTACCCTAACTACGCTAGGACCTACGAGAAACTCGTAAATAACGTCTATATATTTAATATATTAACGAAATTATATAAATACTTTAGATACTACCCCTACTATTAGCTACACTAAATATTAAAGTATTAATTATATAAATTACTATAGCCGATCTACTTACCTACTAGGCCGTTCTATATAATAATTATTAACTTTATTCTAGTATTATTAAAGACTTCTATAAAGGAGGATTACGTTATATTTATTATATATAAATTTAGTAAAGTAGTAATATTAATTATAAACTAAACGGATTAGAGCGGGCCTTAATAGGCCTACTTATTATTAACTCGATTACTCTTATTAAATTAGGGTCTACTAGCCGCTATTATCTCTAATCGAGATCGTCGGTTCGTCGGTTAATTATAGAAATAAATTATAAATAAATTTAAAGTCGATATATTATATTTAATTATTTATTACCTTTAAATTAATAGTTAGTTTAAAAAGTTAAATAAGATTATCGAGATTATATTATATTATTTCCTTCTTATAGTTAACTGTAATAAATAACTAATAATACTACTATAATTATCCGCGGTATTGAATAATTCTATTAAATATAGTAGCACGCGCCTAGTATTAATAAAAATCTTATACGACTTTAAAATTAAAGAATTATTAGATTTACTACGAATTAATAATCTTAATTTTAATAATCTTAAGGTAGTTAATATTCTAATTACTTTTACGAAAATTTTTAAGAATATTAAATCCCCTAGCCTAAGAGTATATTACGGTATTATAGAAATTTTCCGAGGAGATGTGTTCCCTACTACCGTCTACCGCCTTAAATATATTAATATTTAAAACGTTATTACCTTTACTTTAATTTATATAAAAGAATAATACGACGTTTATTATAAGTTAATATTCTTTAAGGTCGGTGATTTAATATATTTATATTTATACCGCGGATATTAAATAACTAATATACTCTCGAAGAAAATAAAGTAATAATTTATAGGCCCGTTCGAGGTTATTAAAAAAATCGGGAGACTAGCGTACCGCTTAAAGCTACCCTCTACTATAGTTATTTATAACGTAGTCTCGGTAGTTTACCTCGAACTAGCGATAATACCTAACGTAGATCTCTACGGAAGATACGCTATAGTACTATTATTAATTATCGTCGATAACGAGGACGAATAGGAGATAGAAAAGTTATTACGTAAACGATAATATCGATTCAAGAGGGCGAAGAACGTTACTTTATAATATCTAGTTCGTTAGAAGGGTTATAGGCCCGAAGACAATAAATAAATATTTATAAAATAACTATAATATATACCTAGTATTATTAGGGAGTATAAGGAGATTTACGGCTAGTTTATTAATATAATATAAATAATTATTTAGCTTAAACGAAGTTATCTACTATAATAATTTCGGTTTAATAGAATTCTCTTTCTACTAGCGCTTCCTTATACCCTACTATATAGTTATACTATCGGGGCGATAACTTTATTTATTTAATAATAATTAATACGGTTATATTAATTTTATTATACTAGGTTAGTTCCTTAGTACCGAAGGCTATTTATTATTCTAGTTCGTTAACACCGAATACTTAACTAATTAATTAATTATTACTATTAAATATATATTATAACCTTGTCAAAATAGGATCCCAGGTTCTTTTCTTATATTAGAAAACTTTTATTTATTTATTTATTTATTTTAATCTTTCTAAAAGTCTTTATTTATTAACGAGATTTTAATAATATTGAAAAATTCCTTTAAACTTAATTAAATAATATAAAAAAGATATAAAGCGCGATAAATTCTAATATTTATTAAAAAGTTTAATTCGTTATAAATTTCGCGAAGCTCGTATTTAAACTCCTTTTTTATAATTATAAATTATATACTCTCCTCCGCGGATATTATCTCGAGTAATTAATATATTATAGTATTATTAAAGGCGTTATTTATAATAATCGATATAATACGATCCCTTAAATTATAACGACGGATAATAATATTTAGGTACTCGATTAAACTTTTATTATTATATTTACTTTTTATAAATTTAAAAGTTAAAAGTACCTCGTAATATTATTATCGCTAGTCGATAAAATATATATTTATAATTATATAACTCTACCGGTTTTTAGAAGATTATAAATTTAATATAAAAATAATTTTAATATTATCGTTAAATAAATCTTAAAGGAGAAGAGATTAAATCTTTTAATATTTCTTTATTATATAATTTTTAATTATTAATATAAAAGAGAGAGTAAATTCAATATTAAGATATTTAAATACTCGTTATATATTAATATTATTAATAAATCGTAAAGAGAGTTTCAGCCCGATAATTATTTATATAAATTATTTAAAGAAATTCTTTTAAATTACTTCTTAATTATTAAAATTTAATATATTAACATTTTTTTTAGTCCTTTAAATTATATAGTTAAGAATTTATATTAATCTTTATATTTATTATTTAAAAAAATAATTATATACCTAGTTTTTAAACGAGAGTATATTTTAAATCGGTTTTATTTTATATATTAAAACTTTCCTTTTATATTTCTTTAATTCGAGGTACGTTTTTATATTATTTATAATATTAATCTTTAATATTATATAATTATATTTTTTATAAATATTCCTCGGCTCTCTAGTATTTATTATAATATTATAATCGAAATACTCCTATTCTAAAATTAATTTTTACGAGGTTTATAAAAAATTAAATATTTAATTCTTTATTTTATTAATTTTATATTTCCTCTTTTAGTTATAATACTATTATTATAAATAAAATTATACGAGGAGATTAATAATTATTTCTACTTTATATATATAATAATAATAGTCGCTATTTTTAATTATAAGATATTCGGTAGAAACTTTTATCGTAAATAAAATATTTTAAAAGATTATACCGGGAGGAGTAAAATATTAATTATATATAAAGTTCTTTAGAGCGAAACTACTACTTTAAAATATTTTAAATACGAATTATATAGATAAATAAAAAGAGTAGGAAAATAAAAGAATTTAATAATTATATTATAATTATATAATTTATCTAGATAAACTATATTTTATAATCGAGAAATACTTTACGATAAAAATATTTAATAAAATATAATAATAAAATAAATTTATAATTCTTTTATATATAATAGGTTAGGCTACTCGCTATAATAATTATAAATATATATTTATCCGATATTCGTACCCTCTTTCGTAAATTCCTACCGAAATTTAATTAAATCCTTATTAATTAATATTAATAATTATACCTCTAGTTATTATAAAAAGTATAGTTAATATTAATATTAAATTTCTTAATAGTTTATATAATATAGTAATAACTAGCCGGGGCTTTTAATCTCTTATTAATTAACGAAGTTTAAAAGTAGTAAGAAAAATATTTAATATATATAAAATTCCTTTTAAAAAAGCTCGAGTAAAGAAAATCGCGGTATAAAATAAATAACTAAAGAATAATAGTAAATAAAATCTCTTTATATTAAACTCGAATTCGCTAAATTTATTAATTATTATTTTACGAGAAATTAAATTTCTTTAAAAAATAACTAATTTTTTAATCCCGAAGTTATTCTTTACGCGCTTTATCCGCGAAATTATATATATATTATATAAACGTTATTTTCGGATTTAATTTACGACGTTAAACGTGTTATAGGAAATTATAAAAACGATATTAATTAAAAAATTTATAAATAAATTATAAATTATTTTTATTAATATAATAATTAACTTCGATTATAGTATTTAATCTTTACGCGATTTATAATAAACGAATTACTTTAGCCTCGAAGGATATATAATAGTTTTAAATTTATTAAAATTATAAAATACGTAAAATATATCGATTAAATAATAATTAAATAAAATCGTTTTTCCGAATTTATTAATATAAATAGAAATATTAATCGAGATTCTAGTTAATAACTTTGAGTCGTTAATTAATACTAATATTCTAAATAGTATTTTCGAGATATTATTCTCTTATATATATACTATAGAGAAATAATATATAATATACTATATAGATATAAATATAGATTAATATAGTAACGGTAATAGATTATAGAATAATAAGGACCCGCTAAGCTTGGCGCGCTAGTATATAATATAATTGATACTATAGTATCTATTGGCTTCAGTTGAAGTCCGTTGATACTAGCGTGGTAATTGTAGTTCTAATAATAAATACACTATCTTTATCTATTGTAATTTTTGTTACACACCGTTCCCCGCAACCTCGCCGTGAACTCCTCTACATGGACCTCGTCTCTTCTAATACAAGCAGGGTCCTGACTCACGTGATTGCCGACAAGCCCCAGTTCAAATAAATCCAGCCCTTTTACTCTCTTGAGCGGCTGCACCCACTCGTCCTTCACGTCGATCGTAGGTGTCCAAATCGAATGGTAGGTCGCCATACGCAATTCCCTCAAAGCAGGCATCCGCGTCGCGAGCACGGTCCAGAAACGCAAGAACGTAGCATCATCGAAGGGTGCTTTAAAAGCAGGCTTGGTAATTTCATCTCGAAGTGGGGGGAAGTCAGCCATCCAGAGCACGTGAAGGGATCTCATCGAGGCTAGGCCTTTCGGAGGGATGGCTGCCGCGAGGAAGACGAAAGCGCTGAGGTCATTGATGTCGAAGGTGTTCAATCCGTACAGAACGGGAAGTGCTTCTGTGTAAATTTGCCGACAGGTCCGTAGTAGGGCAACGGGTATTTTGGATGGCGGGGTGGGAACGTGCTGGGGAACGGGTGATGTACCAGCATGAGGGCAGCAGACACGGGTAAAGTCCGTGACGGTGGGACTAGTGCAGCAGATATGCGTGATTCGGTGGGGGACAAGCAGGATATGTATGACTTGCTGACCTAGCGCATAGGCGTATATTTTTCGCCGGATCTCGAGCGGTAATTTGCATAGAAGAGGCGAGGATGCGTTGGTTGCTGGGTTGTATGCGACCGAAATCTCTTTACGCTTATGAGACGCTTGGTTTGGGATGTTCGCATTGCGCTTCTTCAGCTGTTCACGAGGGTCTTGAGTGCATCTTCTCCCCGACTGAATCAAGATGACGAGTAAGTTGATAAGGGTTTGAAGACATTCGGGCAGCATTCTAGGCAGCAAGAATGACAGCGACCTGCAGTGTGTTACTTTAGTTGCCAGGAGCGACGCGTATACAGCGCGGCGGTGTGCTTTGGAGTAGTCTAGGCGCAAGCCTTAATTCTTATAAGGTTAATCGAGACGTTTCTCAGACACAGCGGCCGCTGTTCACGTAGCATGTGAGGCTGAGTGTCTGGTACCGCTGTGTCGGAACACTCTACGTTAAAAATACAGCTTAGTCATACTAGAAGGGTTCACCCCCGACTCGGTCACACCCCTGACTCGGTCACCCTGCTCTAACTCCACAACCGTGCGCTTTAATACTATGATTACGCGTGCAAAACTGTAGTAATTACTATTTTCTATTATTTTTTATACCAGGATCTACGTTCATACTATTATACTTCGTAAGTTATATTAAGTGGATCATTTGGCCCCTAAGAGATCCCTAAAGCTAGGCCCCGGAGCGAGAAAACTTATAGTTCCAGGTACTCAGCCCTACAGAGTGACCGAGTCAGAGGTATGACCGAGTCGGGGGTGAACCCTTCTATACGGTAATCAAAATATCATGGAAACACACCAGACGCAAATTTCAACGACAGGGCACATAGTGGTCTGTGCAGCACGGGTTGAATTTAAAGCGATAGAATTTCATTCTACCGCCACTTGATGATGGAAAACCAGCGCCTTTGGGCCTTACTTTTGGGGACGGATAGAGGGAGACCCCACTTTACTAACGGGAGACCCTTTACAGAGACCCCATAGATATTAATAATAATAACGTCGTCGACGCCTATATTTAACGCTATTATCACCGCCGTTATTATAAATATATCTATCGTACTAGTTACCCTCGCTACTATTTTACTCGTCGTCGCTAACCCGCGCCCTTAAAGTTATCTCTATACCCCGAGTAAATAATAATTATATTATAATTAATAGAATCTAAAGCCTAGAAAGAGTATGGAATATAATTATAAGATATATAACTACGTTATTTCTTATTTAGTATAAAATAGGCCTAAATTTAATTTATAAATTAAAATAAAATAGGATTAAATAGAATATTAATATTTTAGAAAAATCCTCCTATTAAGCCGAGAGTAATTATTTAACGACGACGAGGTAATACTCGAATATTAATAAAGTTACTAAATATACGTTTTATAAACTAATTATATATTATAAAAATATATTAAAGGTAAAGTTTAAAGTCTTTCTTTTAAATACTTTTATACCTCGTTATCGTTAAATAAATATCGCTTTTTTATTCTATAATAGTAAAAGCGACTATAATTTATATTATAAATATTCTTTTAAATCTTTTATATTATTATTTAAATAACTCGTCCGCTTAATTAACTCTCGGTATTATCGGTATTTTTATCGTTATCCTATTAATTTTATTAAATTAGCGCCGCTCTTTACCCCGATCTCTTCTTTTTAATTTTATAATTTTATAATATTACTCCCGATTTCTTATCGCTTTAATTAGAGACTAGTTATTTTCGGTCTCGTCCCTTTATTTACGAGTACCCCGTTTATAATCTCTTTTTTATATAGTTAACTCGAATTAAGAAAACTTTCGTTTTATAAATATATTATATATTAACGTCTCTCGCTTCGTTTTTTTAGGCTTCCTTTTATTTATTTTTAATTTTTATATTAACTTTAGAGGCTTAATTTAAATATCGTCTAATATTAATAAATCAAGTTTCTATTAATTATAGTAATATTTAAATTTTAGCGGCGACTCTAGAGTATATAAAGTTTCTTATTACTCGTATATATATAGTAGTCCTATAGTTATTCTAAAGACGCTAGTATATCGTAGTATATATATCGAACCGCTTTTTTTAATTCTCTTATACTACTAGTATATAAATTCGATCGTTAATAGATTAAGATATCCTATTAAATATCTAAATAATAGAATCCTATACTTTAATAATAAATTAATCTTTTTATTCTCGTATATCGTACGGATTTCTAAATTCTTATAGTCGATAAGGTCGCGAATTTTATTAACGACGTTTTATTAATTATTAGTAGAAGTATTTAATCTCTTTTTAAATCTTTAGTATTTACTTTTATTTATTAAAATAATCTTTTTTCTAAAGTATAATATATAATTAATCTAGTAAATAATTATTTTAGTCTTTTTACTACTATTTAGATACTCTTTATATATATATAAATATAGTTCTTCTTTTTAATCTATTTACTTTATTTCTTATAACTCGTCGTCGGCCTAAATAAACTTTATTTTATTATTAACTTTAAGAACTTTATATTATATTAAATACTATAGTTTTATACTTTCTAGATTACTAGTAAAAACTTTATTAACTTTATTATTAATATTTTTATATATATTATTAATATAGTATATAAATTACTTTAGGAAAGACGTTTTTAATAACCGCGATTAACTTATCGTCGTTATTAATTAGAAAGACTTTTCTATATCTAGCCTCCTATTCGTTATCTATTTTATTTTTATTATATACTTTTTAGTATTAAATAACCTTATTTAAAATATATATAATTTATTTAAATTACTCGTATATCTCTTTCCAAAGAAAAGCGAAGCCGATATAGAATATTTTATTATATATAATTATAGAGGTAATAATTAATAAAGGTATATTATATTTATTCGTTTTATATATAATATCTAGGAAAAAGATATAGTAGTAAGACTTTAATAAAGCCTCGGATTTTTTATAGAAAAATATTAATCCCTCTAAAACGTCGTCGCCGTTTAAGGTATAATATATTTATAATTATTCTTTATAATCGAATTTATCGAATAAAATTATAAACGGACTTCTCCCCGTTAGCCTTACGTCTCGAAGGTTTACGTGTATATTATATATATCTCTTATATTAAACGGGTATATAGGGTCTTAATAACGAAGTTTAATTATAATTTTATAAATAAATAATCGCCGTCGACCCTCGTTTATAATCTACGATATATTTTCTCGTAAAAACTTCCGTTAAATCGGATATACTTTAAAATTAATAGGGAGGTAGTTATATAAATAACTTTTTATTTTAAATTACTATAGATTATATTCTTTAATAGCGGCCCTAAATTATTAATAATCGGTTTTTCTAAAAGTACGTTATCGTTTACTTTTATCCGTAGTAATAACTTCTTTATATTTACTACTCATATTATATTTCAGCTAGTATTTCCGAATCTTATTATTTTTATCTAACTTCCTACTACCTCTAACTACTATATAGTTTTATTTTACGATAAATTAATTTAGAGCGGCGACTAACTCTTTAAATAAAATATAAATATTATTAAAAAAAAATATATAGAACTTTATAGACCCTCGAGAGGATAAAGATAAATAAAATAATATTAAATATCTTTATATAGGATCGTCGGAGTTATTTATACTCTATAATATTAATACCGGCGAGATAACTAGGCCCCGACGACGGCGTACTAAAGATTTATCTCTATACTACGGTATTTTTATAGGAAGAGGGCGTACCCTAATAAGCGTTAGTATATCGAATATAATATTATATATACTACGGTAAAGTATACTAGGTAGAGTAGTTAATACCGTCTCTAAAATATTATAAAAGATATTAAACGTAGAAGGACTACTTAATACTTATTAATTTAAATTTCTAATTATTTAATATATAAAAGAGAGGGAGGGGGTACGACGTCGGTTAATATAATTTATTCAATAATAAATAATGGGGTAAAATAGTAGAGAAAATAGAGAAATAAAATTATATAGACTTTAACTCGTTAAATATAGATTATAGAATTAAAACGAGACTAAGTCTTTATAGGAGCTCGCTTAATATAGATTATAAGACTAGAGTAGCGCTAGGCCTATTTAGTATCTATAGAGTCTCTATAAAGAGTTTTTTATTAATAAAATAAAGTCTCCCTCTATCCGTCCCTTTACTTTTATTACTTTATATAAATATAGGAACTAAACCGACTACCTATAATATACGCGCGGGCTAGGAAAGCGTCTAGGTACACTAAACTATATATTTACTCTTATTAATTTAATTATATAATAACTCTAAAGTTAAATAGATTATATATATAATTATTTATTTATTATCCTCCGGTTATATTTAAGACGCCGTATAATATAAAAGTAGTTTTATACAATTAAATTCTACGTAATTTACTCTTATTAGTGAATCGGAGGTAAATTTATAAATTAGGAGTAGAAGGCTAATTTATAGTAATAAGGCATTTACTAAGGGAAGTGTACAATCCGTCCTAACTCAATAGACGTCGCGAATGTGTCGAAGCGCTTGATTCCTATCCCTAAGGTAATCATGGTCTGATTATTCTCTAATAGATTTGGATTCTTGTTATAAATCGTGGTAGGCAATCACGTGGCAACCTTTCCAGGTACTAGAGTAAACGATCGACTGTTGTCCAGCCAGCACAATTGTCGCTAAAATAGCGGGCTTTTCCGCGACAACAAACGCAGCTAAAACACTAAATTCTCCGCTGCTCAAGAGGCTTCAAGAGCTGATTGAATCACAAGGGGGCATCTTCACTACTTACCAATCCCCTACACACTTCCATCGTCCACATGGACCCAGTCTTCCGTTTCCCCGCTTCCCCAGGCACCCCTCTCTTCCCCGTTTCCCCCGAACGCGCAAACCGACAACAACTCCCCCAATCGCCCTCCCTCCCCTCCCTCCAAAACAACCCCTTCCTCACCCACTCCCGTGGCAACTCCGATGTCCAAGGCAAAGTCGCCCAATTCAACAACCTAAGCCGCGAAGCCGCCCAGCGCCGAAAAGACAACGAAGCGGCCCTCAACCGCGCAGTCTTGGGCCGCGAAGAAGCGGAGAGCGAGACTCGAAGAGTGAGAGAGGAGAATAGAATTCTGCGCAAGGATGTTGAAGAGGGACGGGCGAGGGAGAGAAGGGTGGGCGAGAGGTTGGAGGGGGTTATGGAGCAGTTGGGAAGGGTAAATGAGACGAGTGTGCATGAGAAGGGGATTTTTGAGAAGGAGGTGAGGAGGGCGAGGAAGGAGGCGTTTAAGAGTAGTAGTGCGCTGGTAGGGTTGCAGGAGGAGTTGAAGGGGGCGAGGAATAGATATACGCTCATGAGGGAGGAGGTGGATGTGCAGAGGAGGAAGGTTGGGGATGAGGAGCAGAAAGTTGGGGTTGTACTGGGTCAGTTGGGGGGGTTGCAAGAGGAGCTGGAGACGTTGAGGCTGCAATATCAGGTTGTCGGAGCGGAGAGGGATGCCCTGAAGATCAATCTTCAAGATGAGGAAGTCGCGAAAATCGCAGCGCTAGGAGCAGTTGCTTTGCCTGCATCGCCAGAAGGCGACGAATTTGCTTCGCCTAAGAAAAGAAGCCATAGGGAAAGCCTGAAGGAGAATGTGGACCCAGAGGCACCAGAAGTCGAAGACCAGTTGTCCATGCTGAAAGAGCGATTGCGAACGGAGAAGCGCATGAGGCTCCGAGCAGACGACCAAGTCCACTTCATGAAGATGGAATGTCAATTCCAGTGCTGCTCGTGCCGAGTAGCTGAGCGACAAGGCGTGGAGTACGTCCACGACAATACTATGGCACAGCAGATGTCACAGATGGCAGCCAACATCGCCAAAGAATACGAAGCACCAGCAATGGAAATTGATCCAGAGCCAACCCAATTACAATACCAGCGGTCTTCCACACCACCAGCACGACCATCACCATCACGCCAAACCACCGAACAACTCCTTACCTTCTCCCCCACAACAGGAACATTCTATAAAGCGCCCTCACCACTCCGGCCCTCATCCCCAGAACAGCCTTCCGCACCTCTCCAGCAGGCAACGCCCGTGTTCGAACAACCCCTCGAAACGACAGAGGAAACACTACCCATTCCATCCATATCACAGGTCACAAACGTCCCAACCTCTCCCATAATGCAAGCAACACCCTCCTTCACCTTCCCCCTAACCCCTCGTCCCCTTCCCATCCTACCACCTCGGACGATCAGCCACACCACAACGATCCCGCTAAAATCAGATGATTTCTTCAGCCCCGCGCCTACTACGCCTGGGGGTGTGAGTCGGGAAGAGGCGCTGGAGCAGATTAGGCAGCGGAGGGGACGGGCGAGGAGTATAGCTGCTGGAAATGGGACGCCGAGGAAGCCGATGGTGGAGGTGGGGTTGAGGAGGGATATCAGTGCGCCAGGGAAGTATTGAGTGGATAACAGGAAGTTTGCAGAAGATTGAGAAGCTTGCTAAAATAATTGGGGTTGCGTGGAGATGACTGAATGGGAGATTGTATTGTATGCATTGATACACAGGTGTATTCGTGCTTTGAGCGGTAAAATGCTCTCCGATTCGATATTTGTCAATACCGTCAACCATCATCTTGCCACGCGTTGAAAACATGTTGATCGCATACTCGATCGTCTTGGATGTCAAACTCGAACGTAGGAATCTACCTCTATCGTCTCTTAATTCTAAAGCTTCGTCTCCTCATCATCTACCGAAAAGATATCATCCACACCCAGCGCCTTCCACCTCCCAACCCCCTTCTCAGCCTCATCTCGCACCTTCCAATACCGCCCATTAGTCTTCCAATACTCTTCCCCAGTCACCTCATCTTTAGCCTTACTAAACCATTTCGGTTGGAATTCCTCCCCTTTAGCTTCTCGTTCTCGCCGCTTGGCCCGCTGCTTCTCTTCCACGCGATTCTTTTCTGTGGCAGCAAGATCGTACTCGCCATCTTCCATAGCGCGCTGGTCAGGACGCAACCGGGTATCGGTGGGCGGGAGATAAGGTCGTAGGTTTTGCGGGAGAGATTGGAACGTCACGACGAAGGGGGTGAGGTTGAAGGGGATGTTGGGTGGGCGGGGGTGCGCTTCCCAGACGAGGAATGCTTGGGAAGAGCCGGGTTCATGGGCTTTGGCACCGCCGGGTGCGAGGACGCTGTCCTCGAATCCTGGGGTTAGGCGGGCGTAGATCTTGTCATTCCAGC
>JAABUS010005424.1_pt1 | contig 16778 bp, 21 predicted proteins | sample 5560161 | NCBI WGS metagenome assembly JAABUS01 (sample SAMN10711885, study PRJNA513376) | rock metagenome | isolation source: Antarctica rocks | place: Antarctica: Victoria Land, Trio Nunatak nord | collected 2016-01-04
GCACCGAGGCTTGGTCCCAATAGATGTGCTCATGCACCAGCTTGCCGTCGCGGAACTGCACGATGGCGACGAGCGGCACCTCGACCCGGCGGCCGGTGGGCAGGACGCCCGGCAGCATCCAGTCGACCTCGGACGTGTGGGTGAAGCGGAAGATCATCTCGTCCACCAGGCTGTCCGTGCCCACGGTGCGGCTGACGGGGACCAGCTCGGTGTCCGGCGGGTTCCGCCCGATGAAGTGGTCGCGGTAGAAGCGCCGGAGCTGGTCGTGGCCAACGCCGCCGGTCATGGTGGGCACGTGGTTGACGTAGGGCTCCTCCACCATGGTCGCCATGGTGGCGTCCAGGTCGCGGGTTTCGAACTCGTAGCGGCAATGCTCTTCCCAGAGTGCGGCCAAGTCATGGTCAGCCATGGAACCCCTCCCTTTGAGTATTATACTTCGGGAAACGCGCCTCCGTGGCAAGGCCTGCCGCTCCGCACGTTCCCGCGTGAAGCCGGAGGTTGGCGCGCGCCGGGTCCGGTGCGATAAACGGTTGATGCGAGTCCTGCACCACCTGCCGCTGTCGCCCTTTTCCCGCAAGGTCCGCCTGGCGCTGACCGAGAAGCGGCTGCCGTTCGAATTGCAGCTGGAGAAAGTGTGGGAGCGGCGGCCCGAGTACTTCGCCCTGAACCCGGCCAACGAGGTGCCGACGCTGGTCGAGGAGAACGGCCTGGTGATCCCGGACAGCGGGACGATCTGCGAGTACCTGGAGGAAGCCTATCCCGACACCCCGTTGCTGGGCACGACGCTGGCGGAGCGGGTGGAGGTGCGGCGCCTGGTCGCCTGGTTCGACAACAAGTTCGCGCGCGAGGTGACGGCGAACCTGTTGGGCGAGAAGTTCATGAAGCGGCTGATGGGCCGGGGCAACCCGGACGGCGCGTTGCTGCGGCAGGGCTATGCGAACCTGCGGGACCACATGGGCTACATCGGCTGGCTGGCGGAGCAGCGGACGTGGCTGGCGGGGGCCACGCTGTCGCTCGCGGACTTCGCGGCGGCGGCGCACCTGTCGGCGCTGGACTTCGCGGGCGACGTGGACTGGTCGGTGGCGCCGGCGACGCATGACTGGTACGCGCGGATGAAGTCGCGGCCGAGCTTCCGGGCGCTTCTTGCGGACCGGGTGCCGGGGGTGATGCCGCCGGCGCATTATGCGGATTTGGATTTCTGAGGCGGGCCGGCGCCGGCCTTGCCGATGCGGCTCAGGTGAGGGAAGAAATGAGAGCGCGCGGACCAAAGGGAATCGGCCAATGACCACGAACGGCGTCTCCGATCCGGCGGCGGACCTCCTCGCCGCGGTGGACGGGCGCCGTTTCGCCTGCGTCCTGGCCGACCCGCCCTGGCAGTTCGTCAATCGCACGGGAAAGATGGCGCCGGAGCACAAGCGCCTGAGCCGTTACGGGACCATGGACCTGGCTGCGATCTCGGCGCTGCCCGTAGCGGCGGTCAGCGCGCCCACATCGCACCTGTATCTCTGGGTGCCCAACGCCCTGCTGCCCGAGGGCTTGCAGGTGATGAGGGCGTGGGGGTTCAGCTACAAGAGCAACATCGTCTGGCATAAGCTGCGCAAGGACGGGGGCAGCGACGGGCGGGGCGTGGGCTTCTACTTCCGCAACGTGACCGAAATCGTGCTGTTCGGCGTGCGGGGGAAGAACGCGCGCACCCTGCAGCCGGGGCGAACGCAGGTGAATTACCTTGGCACGCGCAAGCGCGAGCATTCCCGCAAGCCCGACGAACTCTACCCCATCATCGAAGCGTGCAGCCCGGGACCGCGCATAGAGTTGTTCGCGCGGGGCGCGCGCCCTGATTGGACGGTATGGGGCAACCAGGCTGATGACAGCTACGAACCAACGTGGAAAACCTATTCAAATCATTCCCGTGCTGAGCGGGACGAACCAGGGCTATTCGACTGAAGTGTCTCCCTCCTCGATCAGACGTTCGATGAGTGTTTCCGGCTCCCCAAACGTCACCAGGCTTGCAGGCAGGCCGATCAGGAGCAGCGGGCAGGGATTGCCCACCCCACGGTGAACGCGGTCTTCCAACTTACGCCATTGTGTTGTGGCAGCCCCGAATTTATCTTGGACGAACGCGGCTGCCCACGCTTGTGAAAACGTCGTTTCTCCGCGTGTCCGGCGGGCATACTCCGCAAGCTGCCGCCGGGTTGGGTTCAGGCCGATGCGTTCCAAGTCAGATTTCCCGTTTATTCCCTTTTCCGTTGCGAACCTGAGAACTATCGCGCGCATTTCGTCTTGAAGGGAAACGCCGCGCGTGATCAGGACGCCAATTGAGATTGCGCCGTCGGCGTGCAGGCGTTTGTAGTTTTCCAAATCGCGGTCGAAGAATGGGTCTTTGTTGTTCCATTCAATTTCCAACGCGACCACGCCTGCCGGGAACCGGGCGATGTGATCGACCTCATGGGAGATCGACTCTCGCTGAATTCCATCAATTGTCCTCTGAATTTCAAACTTGTGCTTACGCCACCCGTGGTCGTGCAATGCTCGCCTAAGCCGCTGGGTGCCCTTGGTTTCGCCGCCGCCGGACCCGATGATTTCCTCGATGGGGATAGTTGCGGTCGCCAAGATGGTTTCGAGCTGATCGGCCACTTCGGCGAAATCCACGCTTAGGATCGCCGCCGCGTGCGAGTGGAATTCAATCTGGAAACCGGCGGTGCGGAGGGAATCGAGCATGCCGTAAGCATAGTTGGAGATCCCAACTCGTCATCCCGTCTTGTCCATGCCGGCCCTGTGCCCGCCCTCGGGTCAGGCAAAAGACCAAGGCTGCCGCGGGCCGCCCGATCGCCTCCTTGACGCTGGCCGGGTTCACCCGGGCGGATATGGCGAGCGGGCGGCTCACCGTGCAGTACGGGCGTGATGCGGCGAGCGCGAGCGATTACCTGCATGGGTATGACAACCGCTGAGGCGCGGTCGGGATGGCTTCGTGCTACCCTGAAGGCGGGCCGGGCAGGCCCCGCCGCATTGGAGGACCGTGATGGCCATTGGCTACGATCAGGACGTGGTGGCATGGGCTGCTGAGCAGGCGCGGCTGATTCGCGCGGGCCAGTTTGACCAGCTCGACCTTGAGTACATCGCGGATGAGATCGAGGACGTGGGCAAGAGCGAGAAGCGTGAACTGGCGAGCCGCCTGGCCGTGCTGCTGGCCCGCCTGCTGAAATGGCAGCATCAGCCCGCGCGGCGATGCGCGAGCAGCGCAAGCAGGTCCTGCGCGCGCTTAAAGAAGCGCCGAGCCTCCGTCCCCTGCTGAGCGACCCGGACTGGTCCGACGGCGTGTGGGGCGACGCGGTGACGCTGGCGATCAGCGAGACAGGCTTTGATGCTTTCCCCGAGGCCTGCCCCTGGCCTCTTGCGGACGTGCTGGCCGAGGGCTGGCGTCCCGCTTAGTCGGTTGGGACGAGGAGCTATAGGCGTCAATACTCACCAAACTTCCCAATGAAAGCCAATTAGACAAAATGAAACAAGATAAGTCATGACTGTATAAATAAAACAAGACATATATAACTGGACCCAGTCGACGCGATCCCGGCGACGCCCGATAGCGTGCGCTCGGGCAAACGCAAGAACGACCTGTCCGTGACCTGCGCCAAGGACGGCTACCAGACCGCGACGGTCGCGCACCCGCCTAGCTTCGGCGCCGCGACGTTCGGCAACATCGTCGCGGGCGGCGTGATCGGCGTCGTGGTGGATGCGGCCTCGGGCGCCAACTACACCTACCCCGACGACATCTGCGTCGACCTCGCGGCCAACCCGGCGCCGGCCCTGCCGCCCGTAGCGCTGCAAGCCCCGCCGGGCGGCCCCGACGCGCCGATCCGCCTGATGCCGGTGGCGGCCCAACCCGAAGACCAGCCCCTGCGGATCAGGCCGACGAAGATCTCGGCGACGCCCGGCCAGTTCCCGCGTTAGGCCCGGGCGGCACTCCCCGCGGCCGGAACCCGGAGCACGGGCGGTTCACCAGGTCATTCGCCACCCACCCGTTGAAAGGCCAAACGGCCGCGCGGCTCAGCGCCACGGCCAGGTGGTTTCTGAGAACCGCCGTGAACAACAGGTTAAGCAGCGCGGCCTCGGCGGACACAAGGGTATTTGCCGAGACCCAGTCGAGCAGCAAGGAATTGATGGCGATGACCGGCCCGTACCACAACAGGTAGATCGTCTTGTTGCTCCGAAGCGGCCCACGCGCATCCGCGGCTGGAATGCAGGGTTCGCCAGGGGCAAGCCCGCGTGGCCGCTCCGTTTCAGCGTCGCGCGTCGCGCATGCCGCAGGGCGGCCGTGCCGCGGCAGGGCGGCTGAGACTGAACCAAGCATGATGCCACTCCTTCCGGGAACCAGCGGGAGGGCTGTAGCGGCGATGGCGCCTGGGTTCTGTGATCTATGTCACAGCCGGACGGCCCGTGCCCGCATCAGCGCCTCATTCCAGCAGCCATCGCATCGAGTGCCTGAGCGCCGCCGTCCCGTCCCTCTCGAACCAGCGCCCGTGGGCGAAGATCACCCGCTCCGGCCCCAGCGCCAGCAGCGTCTCCACTGCCGCCGCCGCCGCCCGGCGCTTCAGCTTGACGATGGCCCGCAGGTAGGCCGGCGGCATCCCGTCCGGTGCAACCATGCCGAGCAAGCGCATCGCCGGGCGCACCGCCGCCGGCAGCTTGTCCGCTTCCAGGTTCACCACCAGGTCGGTCAGCACCAGGTCGGTCAGCACCAGCGTGCGCGTCGCCCGGTGGAACAGCGCCGCCTCCCGGAAACCCAAGCCCCCCGGCATGACCATGAGGCCGAGCGCATCGCCCCATGCCTCCGGCGCTCGGCCGCCCAGGTCGTGGTCCAGGCGCAGGCCGCTCTTGCGCACCGGGCGCCGGCGGCGGAGCCCGGGGGCGGCCCAGGTCACGGCCTCCGGGCAGGCGCGCTGCCACGCCGCGAGGTGGATCCAATGGGCGAAGCTGGGTGCGACCAGGTGACGGACCGGGGCGATCTGCTGAAGCTGCTCCAGCAGCGCCGGGCTGAACCGGGTGGGGGAGTGCAGCAGCAGCCCGCCGGGCAATCGGATCGCCGTCATGCGCGCCGGCAGCACCCGGCCCATCGCGCCGGGCAGCAGGCTGTCGATGATCCACACGCCGTCCGCGACGGGCTTGGGCGTGTCGAGCGGCGGGTAGCCGACGCGGGCAGGGCCATCGTGTGCAGCAATGGGCGGGATGCGGGCTATCGGGCGCCTCCTGTGTCCGGGCTGCAACGGCGCGGGCGCGGGTTGGATGCAGGGCCCTAAAGCCGTGGGGACGCACGGCGGGCGGGGCGTAAGGAGTCCTTGACCTCGTGCGGTCACAATTCGAACACGGCGGGATGTAACCCTCGCCCCCGGAGATCAATGTCCTTGACCTATTCAGCGGTATCGGCGGATTCAGCCTCGGACTGCACTGGGCCGGCATGCGGACCGTCGCGTTCTGCGAGGCGGCACCCTTCGCGGGCCGGGTGCTTGCCCGGCACTGGCCCGGCGTCCCCCTGTACGGCGACATCCGCACCCTGTCCGCCGCCCGGCTGCGCGCGGACGGGGTGCCGCGGCCAAACCTCCTATGCGGCGGCTTCCCGTGCCAGGACGTCAGTCTCGCCGGGCGCGGCGCCGGGATCGAGGGTGCCCGTTCGGGCCTGTGGTCCCACATGGCGCGCCTGGTCCGTGAGTGCCGACCGGACTGGGTGGTGGCTGAGAACGTTCCTGGCCTTCGAGGCCGGGGCGCGGACCGGGTGCTCGCTGAGCTGGAAGCTGCGGGCTACGCCTGCTGGCCGCTCGTGGTGGGTGCTGTCCATGCCGGCGCGCCGCACCGGCGTGCCCGGATGTGGCTGGTGGCGCAAGCCGCTGCTGCCGACGCCGGTGGCGCGGGACTGGAAGCATGGCAGCGCGGGCCAGCGGAGCCGCCGCCGGGCCTGCCAGTTGAACGACGCAGTGGGTGGGCGGCTGCACCCGGCATTTGCCGAATGGATGATAGGATTCCCGTTAAAGTGGAGCGAACAAGGCGAATGCGTATTGAAGCGCTTGGGAACTCGGCCGTTCCGACAACCGTTGCGATGATCGGGCGCGCTATAATCACGTTATCGGCGTGAAAAGAGTGTTATTAATGTAACCCAGGTCACAAACCCATGTAGATTGCAATTGTGGGTTTTATGGCGGCGTGTGCCTATAGGGGGCCTGGGCTGCCCCGGAACCAGGCCGGTGAGGACGCAAGATGGCGGTGAAAACAGATTTGGAACCCTTGTTGTCTCGGTTGTACGAGGCGGCGCTCGACCCCGGCCTGTGGCCGCAGGCCTGGGCGGAGGCGACGGCGGCGGGCGGGGTGGCCGCGCCCACGCTCGTGGTGATGGCCGACAATGACGGGGCCGCGCCGCTCGCCGCCCCCGGCTGGGGCCGGCACGCCGTGAAGCCGGTGCTCCCGGTGGTGGTGCAGGCGGCGGCCCCCTATGCCCGGCCAGAGCGCGCGGCCCCGCCCCCCGTGACGGAGGCGGAGCGGGAGGTTGCCGCCCAACTCACGGCCCACCTGCGCCGGGCCGTGCGGCTGCGGGCGCGGCTGGCCACGGCGGAGGCGGTGCAGGCGGCGAGTGCGGCGGCGCTGCAGGCCGCGGACACCGGGGTGATCCTGGTCACGGCCGGCGGGCGCATCGTCCACGCCGACCCCGCCGCGCGCCGGTTGGCGGACATGGTGGGGCTGCATCTCGACAGCCGCCGGGGCGCGCTGCAGGCGCTCGACCCGGCGGCGACGCGGCACCTGCAGGGCTTGGTACATGACGCGGCGGCGGGCGGCCTCGGCGGCGACATGCTGATGCGGGCGGCGGACGGCTCCGCGGTGGCGCTGGCGGTGTGCCGGATGACGCCGCCGGACGGGGGGCCGGCCGAGGACGAGGCGGAGCGTGGCCCCGGCCAGGCGCTGCTGACGCTGCGCCATTTGGGCCAGGTGCCGAACAGCCCGCGCCGGGTGGCAGCGCTGTTCGGCCTGACGCGGGCGGAGGCGGACGTGGCCATCGCGGTGGCGGCCGGTCAGCAGGTGGCGGCGGTGGCCGCCGGACGCGGCGTATCGGCCAGCACGGTGCAGGCGCAGGTGCGCTCCGCCATGGGCAAGGCGGGGGTGCCGGGCCTGCCGGAGCTGAGCCAGCTGCTGTCGCGGCTGGGGTAAGGATCGGTGGGCGAGGAGGCCGGCCTCCTCGCTGTCAGCCTTGCGCCGGTCAGTGCGTGGAGGCAGCCCCATACGTCCGGAACCGCTCGCGCGCCTCGGCCATCTGCGCCGGGGTGAGCAGGCGGGGCGTGCCGGCGGCGCGGGCCAGCAGGTATTGCCGGGCCAGCATCTCCAGGTCAAAGGCCGCCGCTACTGCCCTGTCCAGCGTCGCTCCGGCGGTGATCATGCCGTGGTTGGCGAGCAGGCAGGCGGTGCGGGTCCGCATGGCCGCCGCCGCCGCTGCCGCCAGCGCCGGGGTGCCGAACGTGGCGTAGGGAGCGCAGGGCACGTCGCCGCCGCCGAAGGCCGCAATCATGTAGTGGAACGCCGGCAAGGGCTCAGCTAGGCAGGCGAGCGCGGTGCAGGCGTCGGCGTGGGTGTGGACCACGGCGCCGGCGCCCGGGTCGGCGCGATACAGGGCGGCGTGCAGCGCCCACTCGCTGCTGGCGCCGGGCGCCGGGGCGTCGAGGCCGGTCGCGACGAGGTGGGCCGGCTCGATCCGCTCGGGCGTGGTGCCGGTGGGGGAGATCAACATGCCATCCCCGAGCCGGACGCTGACGTTGCCGCTGCTGCCTTGGATCAGGCCGCGGCGGCCGAGCGTGCGGTAGGCGCCGCAGAGGGCGGCCCGGGCTTCCTCCGTCACTCGGGCTCCGTCACTCGGCGGCTTGCTGCTTCAGGCGGTCGCTGAACAGCTTGCGAAGCTTCGCGACCTTCGGGTTGATGACCGCGCGGCAGTAGCCGTTCCAAGGGTTGCGGGCATAGAAGTCCTGGTGCTCGTCCTCTGCCCGGTAGAAGGCGGTGAGCGGCACGACCTCGGTCACGATGGGGTTCTCCCACACATGGGCGGCGTCCATCTCGGCCTTCACCGCGCGGGCGGTTTCCGCCTGTTCGTCGGAGTGGGTCAGGATGATGGAACGGTACTGCGGCCCGGCGTCCGCGCCCTGGCGGTTCGGCGTGGTCGGGTCGTGCAAGGTGAAGAACACGCGCAGCAAGTCGGCGTAGCTGACCTGGGCCGGGTCAAAGGCGACTTGCACGACCTCCGCATGGCCGGTGCGCTTGCCGCAGACCTGTTCATAGGTGGGGTTGGGCACGGTGCCGCCGGCATAGCCGGAGACAGAACTATGCACGCCGCGCAAGGAAAGAAACACCGGCTCCAGGCACCAGAAGCAGCCGCCGCCCAGGGTTGCAATCTCGGTTGTTGCAGTTTCGGTCGTCATGATCGGGCTCCTTTGTCAGGGATGCCTATAAATGGCGAGATCGCGAGGGATCTCAAGGCAAGGCAGGAGGCAGCCCCAAGCCCGGCACAGGACGGCCGGGAAGGAGGCGTGCTGCAAGGCGCCGGTAGAAAAAATGAAATATCATTAAATAAAATTTAATAGTTAGAACCGTACTAGTCTTAGAAATAGCGTGTAATCATCCGTTGGCAACGCCTGTGTGCCTTATCAGCGAAACGGAATATTCTGGTATTTAAGATCGTTGCAGAAAAATAGCAATTCGAAGCCAGAATCAAAGGTAGAACGCTTATGGCTCATCTCTACTTTTTCTAAGCAAGTGAAACTGTCATCAGGAGAAGATGAATGACGACCAAGCGTCTGCCTGCGGTGTCCCCGCCGGCCGTTCCGATCAAACGACGCCGCCCGCGCATGTCGGCGGTCCTTGCCATGGCCAGGCTTGGCTGTGCCGCGTCCGTCGGCCTTCCGGCCGGCGCCTATGCGTAGCCAAGCCCCAACCCGACCTCGAACCCCCAGTTCCAGCAGTTCACGAGCTTCCTCGCGAAGTCGGGTCCGCTCACGCCGCTGCTGTCGCGGCCCGTCCCCGGGCTGGGCCTGTTCACTTACAATGAACTCGCGATCAGCAGCTATGCCGGGTTCTTCTCGGCCCCGAGGACGCCCGACCAGTGCCCCGGCTTCTCCGTCTGCCCGGTTATCGATTTTCAGGCCGTGATCAACTATGATCCGCAGGCGTCCGAGGTCAATAACAACATCGCTCAAACCGAAGCCCAGACGCTCGCCGAGATCGCGGCTGGGCCATATCCCAGCCTGCTGAACGGGCCGCTTTCGACCTTGGGCAAGGCGATGCTCTATGACGTCAACCTGTCGTCCAACGGCCTCGCTGCCTGCGCAACCTGCCACGTCGCGCGGGAAGGCTTCTCCGGCGGCGTCTCGACCTTCAACCTGCTGGCGGTCGACAGCCCCGGCGTGATCGGAGAGCGGATCAACAACCGCAAGCCGCAGACATATGGCTACGCGACGTACGCGCCGGTGCTGAGCTACCGTCCCAGCACGGGAGACTTCGTCGGCGGCAACTTCTGGGACATGCGCGCCACCGGCCTCGTGACCGGCAATCCGGCCAGCGACCAGGCGCTCGGTCCGGTGGTGAACCCTTCCGAGATGGCCAATCCCGACGTGGCGTGCGTGGTATGGCACATCGCGCAACGCCCCTACGCTGCGCTGTTCGAAGCGCAATTCGGAACGGGAAGCCTGTCCGTTGCATGGCCAGCCGACACGGCGAGCATCTGCTCGCAGCCCGGCGGCCAGGATGCCGACACAGCGCAGCCGGTCAACCTGTCCGGCACGCAGCGTACCCAGGTCATGGAGGCTTTCAAGAACTACGGCCGTGCGATTGCGGCCTATGAGGCGAGCAGCGAGGTCAGCCCTTTCACGTCCAAGTTCGACTACTATACGAATGGTCAGGCCAGCCTGTCGCCCACCGAGAAGCAAGGATACAACCTGTTCATCGGCAAGGCGAACTGCTCGTCCTGCCACGCTGCCTCGGGGCCGCAGCCGCTCTTCACCGACTTCACGGCCGTCAACCTGGGCATCCCCCGGAACAACTCGCTGCCTTGGTATAACGAGAATGTGGCCGACAGTTACGGCTTTGTCGCCAACCCGGCTGGCGCGGCTTTCATCGACGAAGGCGTCGGCGACTTCCTTTCCAAGTCCGGCAACGCGGACTGGATGAGCCGCGCCGAGAACTTCATGGGCAGCTTCAAGACCGCGACGGTGCGCAACGCCGCCCAGCAGAGGCCGGGCGTCTCCGTCAAGAACTACATGCACAACGGCTACTTCGAATCCCTCAAGCAGGTCGTGCACTTCTACAACACCGCCGGGGCGCTGCCGACGTGCCCGGCCTCTGCCGTTTCGCCGACGGGGATTCCCGTGATCGGTCCGGTCGGGACCCAGTGCTGGCCGGCGCCCGAGGAGCCTCGCAACGTCAACCGCAAGCAGCTCGGCAACCTGGGATTGTCGGACCAGGAGGAGAACGCGATCGTCGCTTTCTTGGGAACGCTCAGCGACGGCTACACGCCGTAAGGCGGCTCGTGCACGGCCATCCGGTGGGGGGCCGTGCCATGCTGCGCCACGGGGCCACGGCGCCGCGCGGCGCCATGGCAGGCCCGGGACGGATGGGGTAGTCTTCGGGCCATAGGTGCAAGGTGGGGACCATGCTGGACAAGGCGCTGACGGAGCTTGTAGGGACCGTCATCCGACGGCAGTTCTCCGATGCAGTCATCCACGCCGTGGCGGTCAAGCCGGACGTGGACCATGACGGCGACGACATCCTCCGGGTGACAGTGGTGGTGCAAGACGGCATTGAGAGGCTTGATCCAGAAAAGGTGCTCGACGCATCGGGCAATCTTTGGTCCGAGTTGGGAGATGCCGGGATCGAGAGCTTTCCCATTGTGAGTTATATGACGAAAGCAGACGCGGCGAGGCGGAGTGAATCCGTCTGACCTCATTGAGACGGCCAGTGCCCTTCTGTCGCCGGCGGGGGGCAAGCCGACAGAGGCAAGCCTGCGCCGGGCCGTCAGCTCGGCCTACTACGCCCTGTTCCACTGCCTGGCCCATGAGTGCGCTAACCTGCTGATCGGGGGCAGCGGCTCCGACCGGAGCGAAGCCACTTGGCGGCAGGTTTACCGTGCGCTTGACCATGGACCGGCCAAGACAAAGTGCAAGAAGCGAGAGATGATCAGGAAGTTTCCTGAAGAAATTCAAAGCTTCACAAAAACCTTTGCTGATTTACAAGAAAAACGTCATAGCGCCGACTATGATCCCTTCGCGCAGTTCACCGAGTTGGATGTCAGCACCAATATCGCTGCCGTTGAAGCTGCGATCTCCAGGTTCAAATCGGCCCCGATAAAGCACCGCCGCGCGTTCTGCGCCTACGTCCTCTTCAAGGACCGCAACGACTGAACCCCCCTCACTCCTTCACCGCCCCGGTCAACGAACTCACGTAGTATTCCACAAAGAACGAGTATAACAACGCTACCGGGATCGACCCGAACAGGGCGCCGGCCATCAGCGCGCCCCATTGGTAATCATCCCCCTGCACCAACTGCGTCAGCACCGCGACCGGCACCGTCTTCTTCTCGGAGGACTGGATGAAGGCCAGCGCGTAGATGAACTCGTTCCAGCTCAGCGTGAAAGCGAAGATGCCGGCGCTGATCAGGCCGGGCACGGCGAGCGGCAGGGTGATGCGGCGGAGGATCTGCAGCCGGGTCGCGCCGTCGATCAGGGCGCATTCCTCCAACTCGTACGGGATCGACTTGAAGTAGCCGATCAAGAGCCAGGTGCAGAACGGGATCAGGAAGGTGGGATAGGTCAGGATCAGCGCCATCGGGCTGTCGAACAGGCCGAGCTTGAACACCATGGCGGCGAGCGGGATGAACAGGATGGACGGCGGCACCAGATAAGCCAGATAGATCGACAGCCCCACCCATTGGCTGCCGCGGAAGCGCAGGCGCTGGATGGCGTAGGCGGCCAAGACGCTGGCGAAAATGCTGATCGCGGTCGCCGCGGCGGCTATCCCCATGGTGGTCATCAGCCATTGCGGGTAGTCCGTGTCGAACAGCAGCGTCTTCACGTTCTGCAGCGTGGGCGAGTGGACCCAGAACGGGTTGTAGTCCTTGTAGTTGTAAAGCTCGTTGTTCGGCTTGAACGTCGTGACCGCCATCCAGTAGAACGGGAACAGCAGCACGACGATGAACAGCACCAGCGGCACATAGACCGTCACCACCCGGCGCGGGATGCTGTCCCAGGATAGCGCGCCTTGGCGCTCCGCCCGGGCTTTGGCAATGGGTTCAGTCATTGCTTTCCCCCTGCTGCCACTTGCGCCGGGCGAGGCCGAAGTAGCTGATGAGCGTCGCCGCCACCAGGAAGGGGATCATGGCGACGGCGATGGCGGCGCCTTCGCCCAACTGCCCGCCCGGGATGCCGCGCTGGAAGGCCAGCGTCGCCATCAGGTGCGTCGCGTTCACCGGGCCGCCGCGGGTGATGGCGTAGACCAGTTGGAAGTCGGTGAAGGTGAACAGCACGGAGAACGTCAGCACCACCGACAGCACCGGCATCAGCATCGGCAAGGTGACGTGGACGAAGCGTTGCCAGGAGGTCGCCCCGTCCAGCATCGCCGCCTCGTATAGCGAGGGCGAGATGGTCTGCAGGCCCGCCAGCAGGCTGATGGCGACGAACGGGATGCCGCGCCAGATGTTGGCGGCGATCAGGCTGAGCCGCGCGTGCCAAGGGGTGCCGAGGAAGTCGATGTTGCCCTCGATCAGCCCGGAAGCGCGCAGCACGTAGGAGATGATCGAGAACTGCGGGTCGTAGATCCACCAGAACGCGATGGCCGACAGCACCGTGGGCACGATCCACGGCACCAGCACCACCGCGCGGACCAGCGACTTGAACGGGATGCGGTCGTTGAGCAGCAAGGCCAGCCACAGCCCCAGCCCGAACTTCCCCACCGTGGCGAGGCCCGTGTAGAACAGCGTGTTGGTGACACTGAGCCAGAAGATGCGGTCGTGCCACAGGCTCTCGAAGTTCTCCAATCCCACCCAAACGCCCGCCCGCCCGATCCGCGTGTCGGTGAAGGCCAGCCACAGGCCGAGGCCGAGCGGGTAGGTCAGGAACACCAGCAACAGCGCCGCCGCCGGGAACAGGCACAGCGCCGCGAGGAACCCCCGGTGGTCGAACAGCCGGATCAGCCAGGTGTCGCGCGGCGGCGACCAGCGCCAGGGATGCGCCGCCGTCTGCGCGCTCGCCGGGGCCAGGGCAGCGCCCGGCAGGACCGCGTTCTCGCTCATTGATGCCCCGTCGCCTCCGTTGGAGGCAGTATGCGCGGGCCGGGGGGCATGCGCCACAGGACTTTGCCGGGCCGAGCGTTGCGGAGTAGGAACGGCGCCATGCCGCGTTTGCTCGCCGTCTGCACGCTGCCGCCCTGGCCGGTCCGCGACGGCTACTCGCTGCGCGTGGCAAACCTGCTGCAGCGGCTCGCCCGGCGGTGGGAGGTCACGCTGCTCGCGCCAGGCGAGCCGCCGCCCGGCGTCGCGCGGCACGTCCGGCTGGCGCTGGACGGGCCGGGCCTGAGCTACCCATGGCGGTTCGACAACCGGCCCTTGGCGGCGGCGCTCGCGGCGCTGCTGCCGGACGCCCGCCCGGACCGCGCGCTGGTCTGGCCCGGCGCGGAGGACGCCTGGCTCGACGCGGCGCCCCCGGTGCCGGCAGTATTCGACATGATCGACTGCAACCCGCGGGAGTTCTGGACGGAGGCGCGCGCCGGGTGGGGCGCTTCCTGGGGGCGGGACCGGCTGCGCCCGGCGCGGGAGGCCGTGGTCGCCGCCCTTCATGCGCGCCGGGCGGTGCGCGGGTTCGCGTACACGGTGTGCGCGGGCGGGGCGGACGCGGCGTGGGCGGCGCGGCTGGGGGGACGGGCCGTGCATGTGGTGGCTAACGGCGTGGCGCTGCCGCACGCCGCCGGGGCGCCGGATGCCGCCGAGCCGGAGGATCCGCGGCCCACCGTGATCTTCGCGGGCACGCTGGACTACGCGCCCAACGTGGACGCGGTGGCGTGGGCCGCAGCCAACATCTGGCCACGCATCCGCGGCGCGGTGCCGGACGCGCGCTGGGTGGTCGCCGGGCGGCGCCCGGTGGCGGCGGTGCGGGCGCTCGACGGGCGGGACGGGGTGGAGGTGCGGGGGGAGGTGCCGGACATGGCGGCCGAACTGCACGCCGCCTGGGTGGCGCTGGCGCCGATGCGGACCGGGGTGGGGATCAAGAACAAGGTGCTGGAGGCGTGGGCCTGCGCCCGGCCGGTGGTGATGACACGGCGGGCGACGAACGGGCTGGCGCTGCCGCCGGGCCACGCGGGGCTGGTGCAGGACGGGGCCGCGCGGCGGCGTCTGGGGTGGGCGGCGCGGGCCATGGCGGCGCGGGAGTTCACGTGGGATGGCGCGGCGGGGCAGATGGACGGGCTGCTGCGGCGGGCGGGGGCAAAGTAGTTCTGCCCGGTCCTTCGTCAGGCCGCTCCGACAGCCCGGCGGGGACGGGTCTGGTCGCCCCGCCCGGCCAGCAAGCCGTCGATGGAGACATCCTCGTCCAACGCTTCCCAATGCAGCCCGCGGCTACTGATGGACACCTGCTCGCGCTGCTCAGCCGACGCGCGCAGCAGGCGCGGGAACCAGGCCAGCGGGACGCCCAAGGTGCGGCCGTCCGAAAGCTCCACCCCCATGCTGGCCTGGTCGAAACGGACGGCGTTAGGCCGCACTGAAGAATTCATCCCATCCCCTCGCGATCTCCCGGCGCTGCTCGATAAACAGTGTCACCGCCGCAAGACGAGGGCCAACCCCGCCCCCACCAGCACGCCGCCGCCGGCGCGGTTGAACCCGCGGCGAACGGAAGGCCGCCGGACCAGCGACGACACCCGGCCAGCCAGCGAGGCCCAGAGTAGCACGCTTGCCGAAGCCATGGCGACGAAGCTTGCCACCAGGATTACCGCCTGCGGCAGGAACGGTGCGGACGGCGAGACGAACTGCGGCACGAAGGCGACGAAGAACGCCATGCCCTTGGGGTTCAACGCCGTCACGACGTAGGCCTGGCGGAAAGCGGCGCTCGCCTTGAGCGGCGGCGCGGCTTCTGCGGACACGGGCGCCCGCCAGAGCCTCACGCCGAGGAAGATCAGATAAGCTGCGCCGATCCACTTGAGCAGCGTGAACGCCGCCGCCGAAGCGGCCAGCACCGCCCCCAACCCGGCAAGCGACAGCGTGATCGCCGTGAGGTCGCCGAGCGCCACGCCCGCGACCAACGGCAGGGCATGGCGGCGTCCGGCGCCCAAGGACTGGCCAATCACCATCAGCACGGTCGGGCCCGGGATCGCGAGCAGCACCGCGGTGGCCAGGAGGAAGGTGAGCCATGTGTGAAGCGTCATGCCGGCCACGCTGAGGCGTGGGCTGTCCGGCCGTCATCCCGGCGAAAGGCGCCAGGATGACGGCCGGTGATGGACCCAGCTAATCCGCAGCGCCGCCAGTCCGTCCCATCCCAAAAAGAGGGGACGGCTGGCCGAGGCGCCCGCCGCGTCAGCGCGCCCGGCTGTCCGGCGTAGTGACGCCCACGCCGACGTTGTTGCCCAGGGCTTTCTGGCCGCCGCCGTTGTTCGAGGTGATGCCGGTGTCAAGCCCGGGCGTCGTTACGGTTTGCGGGCGCTCCGCCCGCTGTTCCGCGGGCGTGCAGGCGGCCAAAGCCAGGCAGGCGAGGGCGAAGGCCGTGAAGCCCCGAGTGTTCGTGTTCATAAGGATTCTCCTTGGTTCAGCGTTCGTGCCCAACGCCCGCAAAGCCATTTTGTTCCCCGCTGGTGGGCGGCGCCGCGCCGGGTCAGGACCGGTAATACCGCTTCGCCCGGCGCTCCGCCTCGCGCGCCGCATCCTCTGGCGTGCTGTCGCCGGTGCTGGCGGAGGCGACCATGTCGACCATCACGTAGTCGGCCATCACCGCGCCCGACTGCTCGGTGATCGCACCGGGCCAGGCGTACCAGCGGGAGACCGCCATGGTGTCCTTGTAGATGCGGATCTTCGGGTCGCCGCTCCACACGGCGCTGGCCTCGTAGGCGCGCAGCGGCTGGCCCCAGTAGCCGAAGCTGCCGGACAGCCAGGCGTCGTACTGCGGGGCCTCCATCATGTAGGCCAGGTACGCCTTGGCCGCATTTGGATACTTGCTGTGCCGGAACGCCATGGCGTTGATCGCAAGCGCGCCGTTGGTCAGCACGCCCGCCGGGCCGACGGGCATGGGAGCGTGGTTCATGTCGGCCCCCTGCGCCGCGATCTTGGGGTCCGGGCTGTTCTTCGCCGAGTAGTACAGCGACACGCCGTTCTGGGTCACGCCCAGTTCCCCCGCCAGCATCGCCTTGTTGTTGCTGGGGTCGAGCCAGGAGTTGGTGCCGGGGATGAACGTCTCGTACAGCGCGCGGGCGTATTTCAGCGCCTCCACGGTCTGCTTGCTGTTGATCGTGACCCGGCCCGCCTCGTCCGTCATCGCGCCGCCGTGCGCCCAGACCAGCCAATGGCAGTAGGCGTTCGCGTCCCCCACCGCGTGGCCGAGCGCGAATCCCGCCGGGTGGCCCGCCGCCTTGAGCTTGCGGCACAGGTCGAGGAACGCGTCGGTGGTGGCGGGGAACGTGTCGAACCCGGCCTGCTTGACCCAGCTTTCCCGGTACACCATCGGCCCGCCGCTGGCCCCCATGGGGATGGCGATCCATTGGTTGGTGCCGAACTTCTTGCCGTATTTCTC
>JAABUS010005425.1_pt1 | contig 16777 bp, 12 predicted proteins | sample 5560161 | NCBI WGS metagenome assembly JAABUS01 (sample SAMN10711885, study PRJNA513376) | rock metagenome | isolation source: Antarctica rocks | place: Antarctica: Victoria Land, Trio Nunatak nord | collected 2016-01-04
GGCCTTCGAGCCAGCTGACGACGGGGCTGAAGGTGCCGGCGAGGACGAGGGCAATGATCAGGATGAGGATGATCTCCCAGAGGCGCGCGATGAGCAAGATACCCGCGATGATGGCGAGAATCAGGAGGATCGAGCGCGGGGCGATCTCGAAGCGCACCGTGCGCACCGGCGGGTCGTCCCCGCCGTCGCGACCAGTCACCGCCCCGGAGATCATGCTTGGCCGATCCGCCCCACCGTATGGGTGTGGCGCAGCCGCACGGTTCGTCGGTGAGGGACCCATCCGCGTCTGTCCTTTCCCTACATGGGGAGAACAATCCAAGTGACCGGGCAGGATTCATGCCATCGGGACAATCAGCCAGAAGCAACAGCCGCTACCCCATGCCCCATCACGCGCCACGGGCAGCGCCGGAGGGGGGCTGCTCTCCTCCCTCATTCTGTCGTTTCGCCACGCCAGTTTACGCGCGAGTATCGACCTCGCCGTGCCAGACCTCCTGCAACGACACGGATGCCGCGACGTGATCGAACACCCTCCGCCGTATGAGGCTGGGTCTTCCGCCTTCTCGCTGAAGCAATCAGAGGATGCCAACAGTTAGACTTCTGAGCGATCGTCTTTCGCCCCCCGCTAAAGGAGTCGACGATGTGCTCCTCTCAGTTGCTTGCGCTTTTTCCATATCTGCGCGGGTTCCGTCTCGATGCGATGCACGTCGCCACGGACGGCGTCACCCTCGATCTCCATGCCTTGTGCCGCTCCGCTCACTGCCCGCTCTGCGGTAAGCGTGCGACGCGGGTGCAGAGCAGCTACCTGCGCACCATGCGCGACCTGCCATGCGGCGGCTTGCCTCTGACCCTCCGCGTGCGGGTGCGTCGCTTCGTTTGTGCCACCAGCATCTGTCCGCGGCGCATCTTCGCCGAACAGTTCCCCGATCTTGCTGCCCCACGTGCGCGACAGACCGCACGACTGCGTGGCGCATTGCAGCGGGGGGGCCTCGGTGGTCAAGCAGGCGCTCGTCTCGCCGCGAAGTTGGCGATGCCGATCAGCGGCAAGACCTTGCTCCATCTCGTCCTACAACTGCCACTGCCCTCCATCGATTCGCCGCGCGTCCTGGGAATAGACGATTGGGCATGGCGGCGAGGATACGGGGATACCATAGCATGGCAAAGCCTCCATGGGTCAGGACGGATTCGACACCCAGAGCCTATCCCCGAAGGCTTTGTCCTTTCAACCATGTTGGTGGGTATGCGTCAGTCATAAGACGAGGTGTGAGAGGGCGTACACGAACGGATCGTACGGGGGCTAGAGCGCGCCGCCATCTCTGGTTGCCAGACATCGTGCGACACAGCAGTATCTCTGCGGGGCCGGTTGGTGCATGCTTCACCGCATGCGAGTATCAGGAGATACACGCGGGGTCGTGTGTTGGTGGGCGAGGAGGAGTGACCATTTTTCTCCCACTCCCTGCGAGGATCGGTGTCCGATGCGTACCTCACCGCCGCGTCTCTCATCATCTTTTCATTTTTGACCCCATCTCCCCTCAGATTGCGGGTGTAGACTCTCGAGTGATGCACCGGACTCGTCGCGATTCCCGGCGCATTCCGGTTTACCCGCACCGATCCGTGAAGGGGCACATGATGGTACCCGCTCCCGCTCCCCCCGATACCGCCCAGCCGACCGTGCTCCTCGTCGAGGACGAGGAGACGATCATCGAGTTCCTGACCATCGCGCTCACCTACGAGGGCTTTGTGGTCCACGCCGTGCGCGATGGGCGGGATGCTCTGCCCGCCTTCGCACGTATCCGTCCGCAGATTGTCCTGCTCGATGTGATGCTCCCCGGCGTGGACGGGGTGACACTCTGTCGCGCGCTCCGCGCCCGCAGCGAGGTGGCGATCCTCATGCTCACGGCGCGTGGCGAGGTGGAGGACCGCATCGCGGGCCTGGACAGCGGCGCGGACGACTATCTGCCCAAGCCGTTCAAGTTCGCCGAACTGCTCGCCCGCATGCGCGCCCTTCTCCGCCGCCACCAGATCACCGTTGGCAGCCGCCTCGCGGTCGGCGACCTGACGATGGACCGGGCGACGCGGGCGGTGACCGTTGCGGGAAACGACGTCCCGCTCACGCCGCGCGAGTTCGACCTCCTCGAATACTTCATGGCGCACCCCGCGCAGGTGTTGACGCGCGACGCGATCCTCAATCGCATCTGGGGCTTCGAACAGGCGGTGGATACGAATGTCGTGGATGTCTACGTGCGCCATCTGCGCGACAAACTTGGCGACGACCGCCGCGATCGTATCCAGGCGGTGCGCGGCGTGGGGTATACGCTCCGGCCATGAACGCGTTACGGCATGCCGCCGCCCTGCCGCTGCGGGCGAAGTTCACCCTGCTCATGGCGACCGTCGTGGTGGCCGCCCTGACGCTCTTCGGCGTCGTGCTCTCCTTCACCCTCCATCGCGTGCTGCTCGACAGCACCGCACGGAGCCTGCGCCAGTCGGCCGCCGCCGCGATCAGCGAAAAGTTGAACGGCCCCGCACCGAAGCCGCCGAAGGGCGGCCAATCGCTGCCGGTGCCGACGATTGATCAGGGCACCGCGCTGGCACCCGCAGACACGAAGTCGCTGTCTGATCTCGCCCGTTTCCTCTCGACGCGGGATACTGCTGCGCGGACGACCGACGTGAACGGGGAGACACGCGGCGATGGGCCGACGCTCGTCGGCGTCACTGCCGTCCATGCTCCCTTGCTCGATGCTGCGGTCTACCGCGCGGTCGCCGCGAAGAACACGGAGCGCCACCTGCAACTGGCGACACCGGACGGCCCCGTGATGGTCGAGTTGATCCCACTAACGCGCGCCACCTCGGCGCAGACGATCGGCGTCCTCCAGTTGAGCACGTCGCTGGGGGACGTCAACGACCTGCTGGACCGTTTCCGCGCCTTGCTCCTGGTCGGCACCCTCCTCACGCTGCTCGTCACCGTCGCGCTCACCGTTCTGATCGTGCGCGGCCTGCTGTCGCCCCTGCGACGCATGGCGGCGACCAGCGACGCGATCGCGGCGGGCGATCTCAGCCGTCGGGTGTCAGTCCCGCCCGGTGGCGACGAAGTGATGGCGCTCGCCCGCGCCTTCAACACGATGGTGGGCCGCCTCGATGCCGCCTTCGCGACCCAACGGCGCTTCGTCGCCGATGCCTCGCACGAACTCCGCTCGCCGCTGACTGTGGTGAGCGGGGGCGTGGAGATGCTCGTCGCGGGGGCGGAGCAGGCCGACCCCTCCACGCGCGCGCGGCTGCTGCGGGTGATGAGCCATGAGACCGTGCGCATGGGACGCCTCGTGGACGAACTGCTGACGCTCACCCGCTTCGACGCTGACCCACTCCACACGTTGCAGATCGGCTCGGTGGATCTCACCGCCCTTGCCCGCGAGATCGCGGAGGAGACCCGCCTCCTTACTGACGGTCAGATAGTAGCCCTCGATTTGCCTCCGCAGGGGGCGATCCTTGTCGCGGGGGATGCCGACCGGCTGCGCCAAGCGCTCCTCAACCTCTGCGCCAACGCCCGCGCCTACACCCCGCCGGGCGGGACGATCACTGTCGCGGTGCGGCATATCGAAGGGGGCGCGATCCTCACCGTCGCGGATACCGGCGTGGGGATCACGCCCGACGCGATCCCGCGCGTCTGGGAGCGCTTCTATCGCGCCGATCCGTCGCGCGCGCGGCAGCCGGGGCAGGGTGGTCTCGGCCTCGGTCTCGCCATCGTGCGCGCGATTGTCGAGGCGCACGGCGGCAGTGCGACGATCAGTAGCGCACCCGGCGGGGGCACCACCGTGACCCTCACCCTCCCTGGCGCGCGTTCTGTCCCGCCTTCGCCCGCACCCAAGCCCCTCGCCGGCGGCTGACGACTGCGGCGAATCGTCATTTTTCGCCACCCGTCCTTTCAGCGTCGCTCGCTATGCTCCTTTCAAGAGGCCGAATGACGGCCCATTGAGCGAAAGGAGAAAGCCGCGCGACAACGCCTCCCCGCACAGCACCGCTCGTACGCATCGATGACCCGTCGGCGCGATGCATGGACGCAACCCTCGTCCCAAGCCACGCCGACCATTACGTGAAAGGAACATCCTGTGAACACACACGCACTTCCACGCCGATTCCCACGCTGGCGCCGTTGTCTCGCCGGCGGGATGCTCTGCCTGACCCTCGCCGCCGGGAATGGTGTCGGCGCGCAGACACCAGCGAACGGCACCGGGCCGATCCCTGTCAATGGGCTGGCGAACGCCGGCGCGACCACGACGATCCAGAACCCCGGTGTCGTCAGCTGGGTCCACATCGGGGACCTGCACATCACGACTGCCGATCAGCAGAACTACAAGGACCTCCAGACGATCATCGCCAACACGAACCAGTACCTGAAGAACGGCGTCAACTTTGCCGTCCTGCCCGGCGATAATGCCAACGACGACACCGAGGCCGAGTACCAGCTGATCAAGCAGGCGACCGACCAGTTACAGGTGCCGCTCTATTCCGTTCCGGGCGACCATGATCTCAAGAGTGGCCTCACGAACTACAACAAGTACATGGAGCCGGTCAACTACCAGAGCTTCACGGCGGACAAGTACCACTTTGTCTTCCTCGACGTGATGAGCGGCATCTCGAACGACGAGAAGACCTGGCTCACCAATGACCTCGACACGGCGGCGAAGGCCGGTCTCAAGAGCGTGATCGTCATGCACTCGTACACCGTCGCGTCCCAGCTCCAGGACGTGATCCAGCGAGACAATGTGATCATGGTTGACTCCGGGCATACGCACTACAACGATGTCGCCAATGACGGACATACGATCTACGCGGCGGGTCGGAACACCGGCCAGGTCACGGAGGGGCCGGTCGGCTTCGACATGATCAACCTCGACAACGGCGTCGTGAGTTGGAAGTTCAAGCCGCTCGGCTCGTGGCCGTTCGCGATGATCACCGCGCCCTCCGACGAGCAACTAATGATTGACGGCACGCAGGTCGTCCACGGCACGACGGACATCCGCGCGAAGATCTGGGACGACAAGGGTGTCGCGGCGGCGACGATGTCCATTGATAACGGCACGCCGATCCCGATGCAGCAGATCGGCACGACCCAGATGTGGAGCGTCCCGTGGGACTCGACGACTGCGGGCGATGGCGAACACCGGCTGACGCTCGATGTCAAGGGCGCGGGCGGCAACACGACGGAGGATAAAATCACGGTCCTCGTCAACCAGTCTGGCACCACCCAACTCCCGCAGCGCGCCTTCGGCCCGACCGGTAACTCGCTCGGCGCCTACGTGGAGAAGGGTCTGCTCGGCAACCACACCGCCGCTTCGGGTGGTAAGGGCGCGGGCGGTAAGGGTAGTCCTGGCGGCAACGACGCCCCCGCCTGCTCGCCGACCGCAACCCCTGCCACGAACACCGGGGCCGCGACAGCCACGCCAGGCGCGACCGCGCAACCGTCGGCGAGCGCGACGACGCAACCCACGGCGAACTGCGCGCCCGCCGCGCCAAACGCGAATCAGGGCCAGCCGGCGGGCGGCAAGGGCAGCCCGAAGGGGCAGGCTCCGGCGATGCCCTCCGCCAGTAAAGGTGCGCAACCAGGCCAAGCCCCGGCATCCGGCGGCAAAGGCGCCGCCGGTGCGAAAGGACACGGCGCGGCGACGGTCTCCGCAGTCAACGGCAATCGGGTGACGGTGAAGTACGCGGACGGCACGACGCAGACCGTTATGGTTGCCGCGAGCACACAGATTATCAAGGAGGTGACGGCGAGCACGTCAGACCTGAAGCCGGGTCAGACGGTGGCGATCGGCGGCGTGAATGGGACGGGCGACGGGCAGACCGCCGCCACGATCGAGATCCCGCTCCCGACACCAACGGGTGCCACGCCCGCGTCGTCGAGCACCGCTCCATCCGGCACACCGACCGCGCCACCGGCGATCAACGGTCCCGTGGCAACCCCGTAAACGGCGCGAGACAGGCCGGCGAGTGTTCGCCGGCCTGTTCATCGTGCGCGGGGATCGCCCTCGTATGTGCACGGTGCGGTGGGGAAATCCTCGTGGGATAGGGTAGCATGCATGCGGCAGTGTCGCAGCCGTGACAGATCGTGACGGGTTATATCACGAATGGCTTCTCGGATAGGCAATTTGATAGAGAGAGTGGGCAAAGTGGCTTGCAATAGAGTAAAATACCGCACAATATGACTAACCTCGTCCTCAGCGTAACCATTTTCCTCGCCACCCTGCTGCTAATCTTCCTCCGCCCGAAGGGGCTGAGCGAAGCGGGCGGGGCGTGCATCGGCGCGGCGGCGATGGTCGCACTCCGCCTCGCCACGTTCGGAGATATCGCCCAGATCCTCGTGCAGACCGCCAACGTCCTCTTGTTCCTGCTCGGCATGATGGTCGTCACGGGCATCGTCGAGCGCGCCGGCGTCTTCGACGCGCTCGCGATCGCGGCGGCGCGCCTTTCCCGATGACGGCAGGCTGCTGCTGGTCAATGTCTTCCTGCTCGGCACGGTCGTGACCGCGCTCCTCTCCCTCGATGTGACGATCATCGTCGTCACGCCGATCGTCTACGCGCTGACGGAGAAGCTGGAGATCGACCCGCTCCCGTATCTCTTCGCCTGCGCCTTCGTCGCCAACACCGCCTCGCTGTTCCTGCCGATGTCCAACCTGACGAACATCCTCATCTACGACCTGCTGCACCTCTCCTTCCTGCGCTTCGCGGCGGTGATGTTCCTCCCCAATCTCGCGGCGCTCGCCGTCAATATCGGCGTCTTCTTCCTCATCTTCCGCCGCTCCATCCCGCGACGATTCGCCACGGATGCGCTGACCGAGGGGGCGCGCCCGCGAGGATTCGCCGTCGCCGCGGTCGGTCTTGTCGCGGTACTGGCGGGGCTATTCGCCTTCGGCGTGCTCGCCCTGCCGCTTGCCATCCCCGCGTGCGCGTGCGCGGCCGTCCTCGGGGTCATCGCACGGTCGCGCCATCGCCTGGATCGGGCACACCTCATGGGGAGTGTCAGTTGGTCGCTCTTCCCGTTCGTGCTCGCGATGTTCGTCATAATGCGAGGGCTGGAGCGCGTATGGCTGCCACACATCCCCGCGCTCCCGACCGGGCACGGGCTCGGCACGCTCCTCGCGGTCGCCGCCGGGACGGGCGTCGGCGCGAACCTCGTCAACAACATCCCGATGATCGCCGCGATGATCACCCTGCTGCACGCCACCGGCCCTGCAATCCCGGACCATCTCGCCTTCGCCACGCTGATCGGCACGAACATCGGGCCGAGTGTGCTCACCTTCGGCTCGCTCGCGACGATGCTCTGGCTCGCCATCGTGCGCAAGCGTGGGGCGGAGGTCACGGCCTGGAGCTATACGCGGGTTGGGCTCCTGACGACGCCGCCGATGATCGCGGCGGCAACGATCGCCCTCTGGTTCGCCCTCCGCTTCATCCCGTAAGCGGCACCAGCTGCGTGTAATGCCAAACGACGCGTCGCTGGTATCGCCGTCTGCCCCACATCACCGTCATCCATAGCGACAAATAATCCTGAACATTATCGCCAGGAAGCGGTTCTCCCGCTATCTCGATGATGCCGAGTGGCCCATTTCCTCGCTACTGGGTGGACCAAAACACGCATGAGATGCGATGCGGTCACACAAATCGGTGCCGACTGATGGGGCCGTTGCCGCGACTGGTGATTCAGGGATTTTGATGCATCAAGAGTGCGGGAGAGCCGCTTTATGGCGGAATTCTTCAGCGCTCTTTGTCGCGCTGTGTAGGGCGACGCAGTAAAGATGCCCAGACGCGACAGCGATGTAGGCAGTAAGCGTAACAATCCGCGCCGCCCTCACGTTATGATTATTGGATGTTATCCGGATGTTCTCTCATCATTATGCGGGTATGTGTTCCGCGTTCCCATCCGGTCAGGCAGCGGCGGCCGGGATATCCGTGAACATTGGCAGCGCGAAGGGCAAACTAAGCAAAGGGATCGTTTACACAAGTTTGTCCTGTCGGTGGCATGAAAATCTTGGCCTCCGCCGCGAGCGTCACGCTGCGTTCCTTGGCTGAGATAGGATTCGTTGCACCGACCGGATGACCCTGCGCCTCGTTTTCTCGCCAGCATCGCGTCAGATCTGTGTAAACCAACCTCTGTCTGAGTCTGCGAAGGGTGTGCGGGTGCAATTGAAGGCCACTGAGACGGATCGCGCGATCACCCACGCTGTTCCTGGGCCTGCGGGAGCGCAGCGTGAGTCCCTAACGGCATCGGCAACGATGTCCCGTCCGCACGTGCGCGGCAAGTTTCTCTACATCGGCGACGAGAAGTTTTATATCCGTGGCGTCACCTACGGCACGTTTCGCCCCGACGATGCCGGCGATCAATACCCTTCTCCGGAGACGGTGGAGCGGGACTTCGCCGCAATGGCCGCGAACGGCATCAACGCGGTGCGCACCTACACCGTGCCGCCGCGCTGGTTGCTCGATAGCGCGCAACGCCACAATCTGCGCGTGATGGTCGGCCTACCGTGGGAGCAGCACATCGCCTTCCTTGACGATCCCAAAACCGCCGCGTCGATCGAGACGCGGGTGCGCACCGGGGTCCGCTCCTGCGCCGGGCACCCGGCCGTCCTCTGCTACACGCTCGGCAACGAGATCCCGGCGACGATCGTCCGCTGGTATGGCCACCGCCGCGTGGAACGCTTCCTGGAGCGCCTCTACCGCGCGGTCAAGGCGGAGGACCCGGGCGGTCTCGTGACCTATGTGAACTTCCCACCCACCGAATACCTTCATTTGCCCTTCCTCGATTTCGCGTCGTTCAACGTCTACCTCGAGCGGCAGGACCGACTGGAAGCCTACCTGGCCCGCCTCCAGAATCTCGCCAGTGATCGCCCGCTCCTCATGGCGGAGATCGGGTTGGACAGCCGCAGGAATGGCCTCGACGCGCAGGCGGACACGCTCGACTGGCAGGTACGCACGGTCTTCGCGGCGGGCTGCGCCGGTGCCTTCGTCTATGCATGGACGGATGAGTGGTACCGCGGCGGCTTCGCGATCGAGAACTGGGATTTCGGCCTGACGGATCGGGAGCGTCACCCCAAACCGGCGCTCACTGCCGTCGGTCGCGTGTTCGCTGCGGCACCATTCCCGGCCGATACCCCCTGGCCGCGGATTTCCGTTGTTGTCTGCAGCTATAACGGTGCGCGCACGATCCGCGAGGCCTGCGAGGGTCTCGCGCGCCTTGACTATCCGGACTACGAAGTGATCGTGGTAGATGACGGATCCACCGACAGGACCGCCACGATCGCGCGCGAGTACTTCATGCGTGTAATCAGCACGGCCAACCAGGGGCTGAGCAATGCCCGGAATACCGGCCTAGCGGCCGCGACGGGAGAACTCGTCGCCTACCTCGACGACGACGCTGTTCCGGACCCTCACTGGCTGCAGTATCTCGCCGCGCTGTTCATGTCGACCGAGTATGTCGGCGTCGGGGGACCGAACATCGCGCCGCCCGGCGATGGCACGATCGCCGCGTGCGTGGATAACGCGCCGGGCAATCCGGTGCATGTGCTCATCTCGGACCGGGAGGCGGAGCATATTCCCGGCTGCAATATGGCGTTCCGCAAGGCGGCCCTCGAAGCGATCGACGGCTTCGATGGGCAGTACCGCGTCGCCGGGGACGATGTGGACGTCTGCTGGCGGTTGCAAGCGCGGGGCTGGAAGCTCGGCTACAGCCCCGCAGCGATGGTTTGGCATCACCGGCGCAACCGCGTGCGGACGTACTGGCGGCAGCAAAAGGGATACGGCAAGGCGGAGGCGCTCCTCGAACGCAAGTGGCCGGATAAGTACAATAAAATCGGCCACGTCCCCTGGTCAGGTCGGATTTACGGCAAGGGATTGGCCCAGGCCCTCGGCTGGCGGCAACGGCGCATCTACCATGGCACATGGGGGAGCGCTCTGTTTCAGTCCGTGTACGCGCCGGCCTGCGACGGCCTTTGGTCCTTGCCGTTGATGCCCGAGTGGTATCTCGTGATCGGCATCCTCGCGGTGCTAGTCGTCTGTGGCCTCCTCTGGCTACCTCTCCTGGCGCTCTCGCTGCCTTTGCTGATCCTCTCGGCTGGGATGCTCATTGCGCAGGTGATTCTTGGGGCGAAACGGGCGTCGTTCGCCGCACCATCGGGTCGGCAGCGGTATCTGCGCATGATGGTTGCCTATCTGCACCTGATCCAGCCGCTTGCGCGTCTATGCGGTCGGATGCGACACGACCTGACGCCGTGGCGGCGGCGTCCGACGCCCGGCAGAGCTTTTCCCACTCCACGTACTTCGACGATCTGGAGCGAGGGATGGCGCGACCCGAATACGTGGCTGGAGTCGGTGGAGCATCGGAGCACCCCCGTCGCGCGCGGCGGCGACTACGATTGTTGGGATCTCGAGATCCACGGGGGATTGCTCGGCTCGGTCCGTCTCAGGATGGCGGTCGAGGAACACGGCGCCGGCACGCAACTCCTGCGTTTCCGGATCTGGCCTCACTATTCCCGCGCCGGGATCGTGTTCACGATACTCTTCGTCGCCCTCGCCACGTTGGCTATGCGCGATGGCGGGTGGTTCGGCGCGGCACTGCTCAGCGCCGTGGCTATCGTCCTCGTGGTCCGTGCGCTCCTGGATCTGTCTTCCGCCACCGCTACGGCGCTTCGCGCGGTCGCAGAAGCAGGCGCAGAGGTATCGAGCGCATGACCGCGCATGCGAACGACCGCACGCTTTATCGGCGCCTCCTGCGACAGGCCCGACCCTACCGGGCGCATATCGTGGGCATCTTCCTGCTCAGCCTGCTCGCGAGCCCGCTCGCCCTCATGACACCACTCCCCCTCAAAATCGCGGTGGATAGCGCGACGTCTTCGGGGCCGCCGCCGGTGTTCCTGCGCGTGTTCCTGCCGGAGAATGGGGCATCCTCACATACGGCCGTCCTCATCCTTGCCGCCGTGCTGCTCGTCTTCGTCGCGCTCCTGAATCAGATGCATACACTGGTCGTGTCGCTCCTGAGCACCTACACGAGCGAGAAACTCGTCCTCGCCTTCCGGGCACAGCTCTTCCGGCATGTCCAGCGCCTTTCGCTCGCCTATCACGACACGCGGGGGATTGGGGATTCCACCTATCGCATCCAATACGACGCCGCGGCGATCCAGTACATCGCGATCGATGGCGTGATCCCCCTAATCACCGCGATCTTCACGCTCGCCGGGATGATCTATGTCACGGCCCGCATCGATTGGCAGCTGGCGCTCGTCGCGCTCGCGGTCTCGCCGGCGCTTATTCTGCTGTCCCGCGTCAATCGGCGGCTCTTCCGGCGGCGGGCCGGTCGGGTCAAGGAGCTCGAGAGTTCCGCGCTGTCCGTAGTGCAGGAGGTTCTCGGCGCCGTCCGTGTCGTGAAGGCATTCGGGCAGGAGGAGCGGGAGCAGCGGCGCTTCGTCATGCGTTCGAGCGAAGGGATGTGGGCACGGCTCCGCTTCACGCTGCTGCAAGGGATCTTCGACCTCTTGATCGGGCTGACGATCGCTCTTGGGACCGCCGCCGTCCTCTTCACCGGCATCCGGCACGTCGAGGCGGGGCGATTGAGCCTCGGCAGTCTACTTTTAGTGATGGGCTACCTAACGCAGCTCTACGCGCCCCTCCAGACGATCGGCCGGAAAGCGGCGAGCCTCCAAGGGCATCTCGTGAGCGCCGAGCGCGCGTTCTCGCTCTTGGACGAAGCCCAGGATGTGCCGGAGCGGCCCGATGCCCGGGCGATCGGACGTGCGGTCGGCGCCGTCGCTTTCGAGGGTGTCTCCTTCTCGTATACGAGCGAGCGCCCGATCTTGCGAAACGTCTCCTTTGCCGTCGATGCCGGGACGAAAGTCGGGATCATCGGTACGACGGGCGCGGGAAAGACCACCCTGATGGGTCTGCTGACCCGCTTCAGCGACCCGAGCGGCGGGGTGATCCTTCTCGACGGAGTCGATCTGCGCGATTATCGTCTCGTGGACCTGCGCAACCAGTTCGCAATCGTGCTCCAGGAGCCGGTACTGTTTTCGACGAGCATCGCCGAGAACATCGGCTATGCGCGACCCGAGGCAAGCGAGGATGAGATTCGCGCGGCGGCGGTGGCCGCGAACGCGCACGATTTCATCATGCACCTGCCCGACGGATACGCGACGCAGGTAGGCGAGCGTGGCATGCGCCTGTCCGGCGGCGAGCGTCAGCGCATCTCGCTCGCCCGCGCCTTCCTCAAGGACGCGCCGATTCTGATCCTTGACGAACCGTCGAGTTCCGTGGATACAAAGACGGAGGAGACGATTATGGAGGCGATGGCGCGCCTCATGGACGGGCGTACCACATTCATGATCGCCCACCGGTTGACGACACTTTCGAACTGCGATCTCCTGCTGCAAATTGAGCAGGGACAACTCGTTGGCATCACGGAATTGCAACCACCCTCGGCGAGAGACCGCGATCGCTTTGATGTGGCTGACACCGAACATGCAGCGGTCACGCCAAAATGAGCGACTGCGGTGAGACGATCGTAGCAGGAAGAGCGATGATGCAGCCAAGGAGAGCGGCGGACCACATATCTGAGCATCCCGCGGTGCGCGCTTGGGCGATGCTCCATCCCCGCAGTAACGAACCTGCGGCAGTTGAGACGATAAAAGAAAGCAGTTCATCGTCCGTCTACCGGCTCGTGGGCGTGCCTCGGTATGGGAGGATCATCGCGAAATGGTGCGAGCGCGAGGGTGCCGCGACCGAGCGGAGCGTCTATCGGGACGTGCTACCCCGCGTGCCCGTGGCTGCACCTCGATACCATGGGACCACCGACGGGAATGACGCAGAACATGCCTGGCTCTTCCTCGAGGACGCCGCCGGAGAGCCATATTCGGCGAGTCTCGCGGCGCACCGGCGATGCGCCGCGCGGTGGCTGGCGACCATGCACGCCGCGACTGCGGCGGGCGGCACCAATCCGGGATTGCCGGGCCGGGAGCCGGGATATTACCGGGGGCAGCTCCGCCGCGCGAGGGAGACGATTCTCGGTAACTGCGCGAATCCGGCGCTCCGCGCGGACGAAGTCAAGGTGCTCGAAGCGCTTGTCGCACATTGCGAGCGCCTCGAAGCGGCGTGGCAGACGGTGGAGCGGCAGTGCCATGGGATACCCGAATCTGTGGTCCATGGCGACTTCGTCGAGAAGAATATGCGCGTCCGCAGCGATCCGCGAGCTATTGTGCTGCTGCCGTTCGACTGGGAAGTCGCAGGGTGGGGGATCGCCGCCGCCGATCTCGCCGAATGTCCCGATCTCGCAGCGTACTGGCAGGTCGCTAGAGAATGGTGGCCGCATTGCACGGTGGGCGACCTGGAGCGCGTGGCAGCGATCGGGAGAGTATTTCGACTGATCGACGCCATCGGTTGGGCCAGTGATGGTCTCGATAATCCATGGACGCATAGGGCTATGGAGTCCTTGCGATGCTATGTCGCTGACATGGCGGCGATTTGTTCGGTCGTCACGACGAAGGATTGAAGTGAAGCAGCTAGCATCTACAGCAGCCCCTGACCTGCGCGCCCTCGAAACGGGACACGCTGCCGCCCTCGGCGAGATTGGAGGCGGATCGCTGGCCGTCTCGAAACGTCGGCGCAACGTCAATGCGAGCACGTTCATGAGCGAAATTCTGACCTGTCGCCTCGCCAACGGGCGCGAGGTGCGTCTCCTCTGCAAATATGGCACCGAGCATAACGACGAGTCTTACGGACATCGAGGCGGCATCGGATATGAGGCCGCTGTTTATCGCGAGGTCGTTCGATCGCTCCCCGTGCCCATTGCCCGCTACTACGGGACATTCATCGATCCGAGCTCCGGAAACACGTGGCTCTTCTTGGAATATCTCGAGGGGAGTGCCCGGATTCATGAGACGGAGGATCCGGCCGCCGCGATGTATATGGCGGCGGATTGGATAGGGCGTTTCCACGCCGCGATCACGCCGGAGGCGTCCGCGTCGTGGCCATTCCTGAACAGGTACGACATCCAATATTATCTCGGCTGGGTGCGGCGGACTTCCGCCTTCGCAGCTGGCCTGCACGGACGATTCCCCTGGCTGGCGGAGCTGTGCGAGCGTGCGGAGGAGTGTTTCGCGCCGCTGCTCACCGCCCCGCCGACCATCATCCACGGGGAATACTACCCGAAGAACATCCTCGCCCGCGCGGGGAGTGTCTATCCCGTTGACTGGGAATCGGCGGCGCTCGCCGCCGGGGAGATCGACCTCGCGAGCCTGACGGAGGGATGGCCGGAAGATACGGTGCAGGAGTGCGAGCGGGCTTATCAGCGTGCGCGCTGGCCCGACGGCGCCCCTGAGTCATTCCGGCGGACGTTCGCTGCAGCCCAGGTGTACCTTCTCTTCCGCTGGCTCGGCGACCGGCCGGACTGGACGACCGGGGTGCGGAGTTCGCGGTGGCTGTTCGAACAATTGCACGCGGCGGCGGAGCGGCTGGCGGTGATGGCGTGAGGCCGCGACGTATCGTCGTCGTCGGCACGATGGCGTCCGACCCCTACGCGGGGATGGCGTGGATGCATATGCAGATCGCCGCCGGCCTACGCCGCCTGGGGCACGACGCATACTACTTCGAGACGACATCGAGTTGGCCATACGATCCCGTACGGCAGACACGCGTCGATGACGCGGACTATGCGCTCCCGTATCTCGCGCGCGTCGCCGAGCGCTTCGGCCTCGGCGACCGCTGGGCGTACCGGCGCAGTTATGGGGACAAGGCATGGTTCGGCCTCGATCGGACAACGGCGGAAGAGCTGCTGGCACACGCCGACCTCGTGCTGAATGTCACGGGGTCGACGCGACTCGCGGAAGAAGGGCTCGCGGTGGGCCGCCTTGTCTATTACGGCACCGATCCCGTCTATCACGAGATCGCCTACGCGAATGGCGATCCGGATACGCGGACGATCCTCGATGAGCACGACGATTTCGTCACCTATGGGGAGAATATCGGCGGTCCCGACTGCCCCATCCCCCCCCTGCCGAACCTCCGCGCCAGGACACGCCAGCCGATCCTGCTCGACTTTTGGGCGTGCGGCCCGCCCACCCGCGACACGTTCACCACGGTCGGCAACTGGCGGCAAGACTGGGGCGATATCGAGTTCCGGGGCGAGACCTACCACTGGAGCAAGCATCACGAATTCCTGAAGTTCATTGATGTGCCCCGCCATATCGGCACACCCGTCGAACTGGCGACCGCACCCGACCCCGAGGTGTGGCGCCTGTTGGAGTCTCACGGCTGGCATGTCGCCGACGCCCATGCCTTCACGACCGATCCCTGGCCCTACCGCAATTACATCCTGGCGTCGCGCGGCGAATTCACCGTCGCCAAGGACCAGAATGTCCGGTTGCGAAGCGGCTGGTTCAGCGAACGGAGCGCGTGCTACCTCGCGGCCGGTCGGCCGGTCATCACCCAAGACACGGGATTCGGGAACAACCTCCCGACGGGCGAGGGCCTCTTCGCCTTCAATACGATGGAAGAGATCATCGGGGCCTTCGAGGCAATTCGCGCGGATTACGGCCGGCATAGCGGCGCCGCGCGGGCTATCGCGGAGGAGTATTTCCGCGCCGAGACTGTGCTGGCGAAACTCCTCGACGACTTAGGGGTGTGATCGACCGTGGCGAAACGATATCTGATCGTCAATGCCGACGACTTCGGCCAGGGCGGCGGCGTCAACCAAGGGATCATCGCCGCGCACGAGCGGGGCATCGTCACGAGCGCGAGCCTGATGGTTCGCTGGCACGAGGTGGATGCCGCCGCCGCGTATGCGAAGGACAATCCGGCATTCAGCGTGGGATTGCATGTCGACCTCAGCGAATGGGCGTACCGTGACGACAGCTGGATCCCGCTGTACGAGGTCGTGCCACTCGACGATCCGTTCGGGGTGGAACGCGAGATCGGGCACCAACTGACCGCATTCCGGCGCCTCGTCGGTAGGGAGCCGACCCACCTGGACTCGCATCAACATGCACATCGCGACGAGCCCGTCCGTTCGATCATGCAGAAGCTGGCCCGTGATCTGGGGATCCCGCTGCGGCACTTCGACCGGCGTATCCGATATTTCGGCGGCTTCTACGGGCAAGACGATACAGGATCGCCGTATCCCGATGGAGTCAGTGTCGAAAGCCTTTTAAGAATCCTAGAGAGAATCGAACCGGGGATTACTGAACTCGGGTGTCATCCCGGTCTCGCGATCGACTTCGACACGATGTACGCGACCGAGCGGAGCATCGAAGTGCGGACGCTCTGCGATCCACGGATACGTGCAGCGGTGATGGCGCAACGAATCGAACTGTGTGGATTCCCCAGCAATGCACACAGGTCCGGGTGATCCCCTAGCCTAGGAGTTATCGACTCCTCATGCGATAGCAGATTGATTCACAGCTCGTATCATTCTTCCTTCTGGCTCGTGCGTTTGCCACTTAGTGCCGTGATGTCGCTATGGAGCATCTCGACGCGCGCAAGGTGCTGGGGCGATTCCTCGCCGAGATCGGTATTTGAGTTCGCTTTTTCGGACCCGTTGGCAGCGCGGTCCAACTCATTGACCAGTGCCACGGTGAGTATTGCGTTTCTCGTCTTCGCTCTGCTATGCTGGAATAACTAGACAGAGGGCGTTTCCTAACTCATCGATCGCCCTCCCACAGATGGGCGAGCACGCGTTTGGGGGAGCGGATCAGGTCGGGGCGACCCGCGTGATGCGCGGCGAGGGCGACGACGATCACCGCTGCGTAGG
>JAABUS010005428.1_pt1 | contig 16767 bp, 16 predicted proteins | sample 5560161 | NCBI WGS metagenome assembly JAABUS01 (sample SAMN10711885, study PRJNA513376) | rock metagenome | isolation source: Antarctica rocks | place: Antarctica: Victoria Land, Trio Nunatak nord | collected 2016-01-04
TTCTGGTGGAAATGGGACCCTGAGAAGTCCGATTCTCCCAGCACGCAAGGGCATTCTCACATCACGACGCGCTCACAACCGCAGCCCATCGGTGGATCGAGGCTAAGCGGGGTCCCGTCGCGCGCACCGGAGGGGGCGGCGGAGTCTGGCGATGGCACGGCCCGGCGACCTCGCACTTCCAGGCCGGAGAATCGAGCCGTCGATGGCATCTCGTCGAGGATTGCGTCGTTCCCGCAGTCGAGCATGGCTCGGACAGCGGGCTCGCATCCCGGTGCGGAGTCGGCCGCCGGCTGCGCCTGGCCATCGTGGTCTGGATCGAGAAGACCTGCCACCGCCGACGACGCCAAGCCGCCCTCGGCCGACTGACCCCCATCGAGTTTGAGACCATCTACTCAGCCGCACAAGCGGCCTGAGAACCACCCACCCCGAGTGTCAACCAGAGCCTGGGCAGTCCCGTTCGTACTCTCCGGTCAGTGGCATGAGGTCATGTTAGATCCGTACCCCGTACCCCGCGTGCAGTCTCGGACCGATCGACCTCACCCGCGCAGGGCACCGTTGACCAGACCGCTGACGTAGAACCGCTGCAGCACCAGATAGAGAACCAGGCACGGCACCATGGCGACGACTACCCCGGCCTGCAGCGCACCGAAGTCCACGGCACCGTAGGCCCCGGACCGGATGTTCACCAACATGATCGGCAGCGTGTACTTGGCCCCGTCGTTGAGGAAGATCAGCGGCGCCAGAAACTCGTTCCACGACGCCAGGAACGCGAACAAACCCACGGTGACGATCCCCGGTGAGACGATGCGCAACGACACGTGCCACAGCGCAGTCAGGTTGTTGCAGCCGTCGACCAGCGCCGACTCCTCTAGTTCACGGGGGATCGCCTCGAAGCTGTTACGCATCATGAAAGTGCCGAACGGCAGCTGGAACATCACCAGGACCAGGCTCAACCCGATCAGGGAGTTCTGCAGCCCGAGCCGGCCGAGCACGATGTAGAGCGGGAGCAGGATCGTCGCATAGGGCACCATCAGGATCGTCAGCACCGCCAAGAAGAGCGGTCGCCGACCGTGGAACTCGAACCGGGCGAAACCGTACCCGCCCAGCACGGACACCACGATCGTGAGCGCGACGGTGATGACGGACACGACCACACTGTTGAACGCGTACGTGCCCAGACCTTCCCCGTAGGACGCGAGCCCTTGATAGTTGGCCAGCGAAAGTTCGTGGGGAAACCAGGTGGGAGGCTGCTGATTGGCTTCCGCGCGGGGCTTGACGGAGTTCAGCATGGCCCAGACCAGCGGGAAGAGGAACAACACCGAGAGCACCAGCGAGAGCGTGTGATAACCCGTGCCGGTCAGCAGCCGACGCCCGCGGCCTCGGGATCGTCGTCGGTCGGCAGGTTCAGTGGTGGTCGCGAGGTGAGGGTGGACGTCGGTCGTCATCAGTTGTCCTTGCTGCGCAGAAGACGGAGCTGGATGACGTTGAGCAGGATGAGGGCCAGCAACAAGACGATCGACAACGCCGCCGCCGAACCGAGGTCGAACGAGGTGAACGCGGTCTTGTACAGCGCGTAGACCATCGTGATCGTGGAGTTGTCCGGCCCACCGGCGGTGAGCACGATGAACTGGTCGAACGCCAGCAACGAACCCGTGATCGACAAGATCAGCAGCAGGGCGAGGGTCGGCCGGAGCAGCGGGGCGGTGATGAAACGCAGCCGCTGCAAGGTAGTAGCCCCGTCGATACTCGCGGCCTCGTAGAGCTCGCCCGGAATCGACTGCAGCCCCACCAGTAGCACCACGACCTGGAATCCGATGAACTTCCACACGACCATCAAGATCACCGAGAAGGTCGCCTTGACCGGAGTGCCGAGAAATCCGACCGGCCCGTGGGTGAGATGCAAGGCCTGCAGGATGAGGTTGTAGACCCCGACCTGGTCGTTGTAGTTGACGAACCACAGCAGGCTTGCGGCCGCGGTACCGACGACGTAGGGCAGGAAGAAGGCGGTGCGGTAGAACCTCGCCCCGCGCCGGGGAGTGTTGGCGATCCCGACGAGGACGAACGAGACGCCGAAGATCACCACCGTCGTCAGCGCGGTGTAGATCAACGTGAACCGGATGGCCCCGAGAAACGTGTCGTCCTTGCCGATGTCGACGTAGTTCTTGACCCCGTTGAAGGTGGGGGTCCCGAGCAGCGGCCAGTCGGTGAACGACATGTAGACCAAGATCCCGAGCGGGACGACGAACAGCGTGAGGACGACCACCGCGGTCGGCGCCACGAACAGCATGCCGGTCAACGGCCGGCGCGACACCCGAGAACCGTGCCGGGGTGGCGGGCGTCGGGACGCCCGAGGGACGGTCTGCGGTGAGGCCGTGCTGGTCATGGAACTCCTGGATCGGACGAAGCGCTGCCGGCCCCGCGGCGCGACCGGGGGGCCGACAGCGGGCTCAGTAGGCGGAGTCGATCTTGGCCTGGATCTTGCTCTGGGCCCCAGCCAGCGCGGCGTCCGGGTTGTCGCCGAAGATCGCACCGCGGAACCCTGCCACCCAAGGGCCGTTTGGGTCGTTGAACAACTCACCGAAGGGCAATGTGGCAGGTGTGTGGCCGTTCTTGAGCCCGTCGGCGATGAGTTTGGTCCGGGCGTCCTTCGAGGTGTACTGGTTGTCGACCAGGTCCGTGCGATCGGGCAGGTCGCCGTTCTTCGCGATGATCTGCACCTGCGTGTCCTCACCCAACGTCCAGGCCAGGAAGTCCCACGCCTGGGCCGGGTTCTTCGACGACCGGGAGATCCCCGCGACGTCGCCGCCGACGAAGGTGGAGGTGGCCGAGCCGTCCGGCGAGCCGAGCGGAGCGACGCCCCAATCGAACTTGACCGACTGCAGCGAGCTGATCAGTGGCGAACCGTTCATCACGATCCCCACCTTCCCGGCGACGAAGCTGGCGCTCCAGGTCGATCCGTCCTCGGTCTTCGCGCCACTGGCCACGATGCCCTCGTCGTACATCCTCTTGTAGAGCGCGAACGTGGCCTTGAACGCGGCGCTGTCGATGTCGGCCTTACGGCCGTCCGCCGAGATCACGTCACTGCCGGCCGCCCAGGCGTTGGGAAAGGTCGTGTATCCGGTGCAGCCGCCGCAGTTGCCCCCGAAGTAGAAGCCCTTGACCTTGCCACCCAGGGCGTTGACGGCCTTGGCGTCCTTGTAGATGTCGTCGAAGGACTTCGGCGGCTGGTTCGGGTCAAGTCCCGCCTTCTTGAACAGGTCCTTGTTGTAGAACAGGACTGAGGAGTCGAGCTTGTGGGGGACCGCGTAGATCTTGTCGTCCTTGGTGGCGGCACGAATATGCGCCTGGGCCAGGTCGCCGGCGAAGCTCAGACCCTTCACCCGGTCGGTGATATCGGCGAACAGCCCCTGCTTGGTGTAGTTCGGCGAATAGACCACATCGGCAGCGAGGATGTCGGGCAGGCTGTTGGCCCCGGCTGCCGCTCCCACCTTCTGCAGATAGGAGTCGTTGGGGATGACGGTGAGTTTCACTTGGTTCTTGTGTGTCTTGTTGTAGCCGTCCACCAGCCGCTTGCTGAAGTCGTTGGTGGCGGATCGGACCCACATAGTCAGCTGGGCGCCACTGTCAGGGGTGGCGTCGTTCGAGCTCGACCCACCCGAACCACCCGAGCAAGCACTGACAGCGAGCAGCAGCGGCACCGCGGCGAGCGCGACGGCGCGACGGACGTACGGGGTGATCTTCATCGGTTCTCCTCGGCGTTGGTGATGGGACGGGTGGCGACCTGGCGGGCAACATCGTCGGCGGTGCTGGCGGTGGCGAGGAACACCCGCATCGTGTCCACCTCACGATTTGCCCAACGTAAATAGGGCACCGCCACCAGGGATACGTCGGGTCGCAGCCGTCGGTCCGGGTCCTGTTGGCCGGGCCACGGGCCGTACGGCAACGACCCGTCCGAAGCGGTCGGCCGCACCTCGCGGCCCCGGGCGGTCACGGTGACGACGCCACCGAGCAGCCCCGGCTCCCACGACTCCTGCAACGGGAGCTCGGGCACCAGCTCCACCAGGTCGAGATCGACACCGGGTGACTGGTCGATCTGTTCGAAGGCGTACACTAGGGGGCCCCGCTCCACGGCCAGGGTGCCGCGGACGGCGTCGATCCGGTGATCGGGCGCGGTCCATCGGGGTACACACGGCAGATGCAGGGTGAGCACATCCCCAGCGGCCCACGTCCGGTCGATCGTGAGATAGTCACCGACCGGGACATCGGAGTCGATCGGCTGGCCGTTCAGCTCTGCGGTCGCCCCACCGGCCCAGGAGGGAATCCGCAGCGACAGAGCCCACCGCTCGTCGGGTGTCTGCTGCACCTGCACCCTCACCGCACCGTCCCACGGTAATCCGGAGACCGTTTGAAGCACGATCTGGCCGGTCGGCCGCGGGACGCTCAGCGTCCCGGTCACGTGCTGGTGCAGCTGGACACCGTCGGCGTCGTGGGTGGCGACGTAGTGCTGCAGGGACGCGAGTGTACGCATGACGTTCGGTGGGCAGCAGGCGGTGCCGTACCAACTCTGGCGTCCGTGGTGGGCACTTCGGTTGCTCTCCGCCGCGGCGTCGGGCCGGTTCTGCAACGGGTTGACGTAGTAGAAGCGCGTCCCGTCCAACGACAGTCCAGCGGCGAATCCGTTGTAGAGCGTTCGTTCGATCAGCTCGGCGTACCGAGCGTCCCCCGTGGTCAGCAGCAACCGCCAACTCCACAAGATGCTCCCGTGCGCGGCGCAGGTCTCGGCGTAGGCGCTGTCGGGTGGCAACTCGAACGCGTCACCGAAGGCCTCACCCTCCCAGCGCGCACCGATCCCTCCGGTGAGGTAGGTCTTGCCGGCGACCATGTCCTCCCACCGGGCCACCGAGCTCTGCAGCAGGTCGTCCTCGCCGGTCTCCAGGTGCAGATCGGTGACGCCGGCGTCCAGGAACACCTGACGCACGGCGTGGCCACGGACCCGCCGGCTGGACCGGACCGGCTGCTCGTCTTGGAAGTAGGCCGACCCGAAGTGCGCACCTCCGAGTACCCCGTGACCGCGAACGTCCACCAGGAAGCGGGCGAGCTCGAGGTACGCCTCGGTGGCAGTCTCGCGGTAGAGCTCCACCAGAGCCATCTCGATCTCGGGGTGCCCGTCGGTGCTCTCCAGCCGGCCGGGGCCGAAGGTGTCCACAAGATGGTCGGCGTACCGACGGGCGACCTCCAGCAACCGGCTGCTCCCGGTCGCCCGCGCCTGCGCCACCCCCGCCTGGATCAGATGCCCGCCGCAGAACAGCTCGTGCCCGGTCGTCAGGTCGGCGTAACGATCCTGGTCGTTGCGGGTGAGCTGGACGAAGGTGTTGAGGTACCCGTCGCGACGCTGCGCCCGCGCCACCAGGTCGGTGACGCCGTCTTGCCACGCGGCCAGGTCGTCGGCCGGTGAACGTCCCTGCTCCCAGGCGACCGCCTCGAGGACCTTGTAGACGTCCGAGTCGAGGTAGAGCTTGCCGCGATACTCTCCCGACTCGTCGCCCGCCGCGACCCGGAAGTTGTGCAGGTTTCCGGCTCGCTCCAGCTCCCGGAACGCCTCACGGATCGTGACCGACCGGTTCAGCGCCTGCAGGTCGAACCACAGACCCCCCGTGATCGCGGCGTCGCCGACGGGATACCACCTGGCGACTCCGGCCGACGGGACGATTGGCCCCGACATCAGCCTGCTCGTGCCGGACGCCGCGGTGGCAGCTGCTGGGTGGCTCAATTGGACCCCACTTCCGGTGGCGGTCGGCGTGCGCGCCGACCTTCGACGTCACGGACATCGGTTTCGCCGAATCTAGAGCGCATAGTCCACAAATGTCAAGGAAACTCAGACATCGATTTCCGGCTTCTGGTGCATACTGATCTCGGGTCCGGCACTCGGCCGGACGCGGGGAGGCGAGGGGTGGTGCTCGTGTCGGGAGAACGATCAGGCCGACGACCGAACACTCCGACCGTCTCCGACGTGGCGGCCCGGGCCGGAGTATCGACCGGCACGGTGTCGAAGGCCCTGAATGGCCGCGGTCAGCTCCGGGCGGAAACCCGCGACCGGGTCGCCGCGGCGGCCCGCGACCTCGGCTGGCAGCCCAACGTGCTGGCCCGGAGCCTGCTGGCCGGCCGCAGTTACACCGTGGGTCTGATCACCACAGACAGTTTCGGCCGCTTCACCATTCCCGTGATGCTCGGAGCCGAGGACACGCTCGGCGCGGGTGAGATCTCCGTCCTGCTGTGCGACGGTCGCGGCGACCCCATCCGCGAGCAGCACCACCTCCGGACCCTGCTCGGCCGCCGAGTCGACGGGATCATGGTCACCGGACGACGGTTGGAACCTCGTGCCCCGATCGCCACCGACCTTCCCGTACCCGTCGTCTACGCCTTCGCTCAGTCCCAGCGACCCGAAGACACCTCGGTGATCAACGACGATCCGCAGGGTGCTCGACTGGCGATCGACCACCTGCTGCTGACCGGACGCAGCGCTGTCGCCCACGTGACCGGACCGGCTCGGCACGTCTCCGCCCGCCTGCGGGCCGACTCCGCCATCGCCACCCTGCACGCCGCCGGGCTCGAGCTCGTCCGCGGCGATCCCCTGTGGGGCGAATGGACCGAGGCCTGGGGTCGTGAGGCAGTGGCGCTACTACTCCGTTCCGGTACGAAGTTTGACGCGATCTTCTGCGGTAGCGACCAGATCGCTCGGGGAGTGCTCGAAGCTCTGCGCGAGTCGGGCGTCCGGGTGCCCACGGAGGTGGGCGTCGTCGGCTTCGACAACTGGGAGGTGATGTCGCTGGCCAGCCGCCCGTTACTGACCACCGTCGACCTCGATCTGGGCCCGCTCGGACGCTTCGCCGCGACCAAACTGCTCGAGGCCATCGACGGACACCCCGACCCCGGGGTCCACACTTTGCCCTGCCGACTTGTCATCCGTCAGTCCACCGCCATCTCCGCCCCTTAGGAGGACTCCCATGTCCGTCACCACCCCGCCGCCCGTCACCACCGATCTGGTGGTGGACGATTGGACCCGAGCCGCGTTCGAGCGGGACGGTTTCGTCAAGCTGCGCTCGGTCCTCGATCCTGCCGTCCTCGACGCGTGGGCCCCGGTGATCACCGACGCCGTGATCGATCTCAACACCCAGCATCTGCCGATGGAGGAACGAGACACCTACGGCAAGGCGTTCTTGCAGGTCTCGAACATCTGGCAGCGCAGCGAGGCCGTGCAGACCTTCGCGTTCAGCCCCGACCTGGCCCGGATCGCGGCCGAGCTGCTCGGTGTGCGATCGGTGCGGATGTACCACGACCAGGCGCTCTACAAGGAACCCAGCGGCGGGCACACCCCCTGGCACGCCGACCAGTACTACTGGCCGTTCGCCACCGACCGGTGTGTGACCGTCTGGATCCCGCTCCAGGACACCCCTGACGAGTTAGGCCCGCTGTCGTTCGCGGCGACCAGCCAGAACTTCGAGATCGGACGCGACCTGGCGATCAGCGACGAGTCAGAGCGCGAGCTCCAGCAAGAGCTCTCCGACGCCGACTTCACCGTCGACGACTCGTCGTACGCGCTCGGCGACTGCAGCTTCCACCTGGGCTGGGCCTTCCACCGGGCCGGGTCCAACCACTCCGACCAGCCGCGGCGGGTGATGACGATGATCTACGTTGACGCCGACATGAAGATCACCCAACCCACCAACGACAACCAGGTGCACGACCTCGCCACCTGGATGCCGGGGAACCAGCCGGGCGAGGTGATCTCCTCACCGCTCAACCCCGTGCTGTACCCGAACTGACGGCCTTCAGCTCAACGCCCGGTCGGCGGCGAACCACGTGTGCCGGTCATGCAGGTCGGTGGCGTACCGAGGGCTGGTGTCGCTGGTGACGGTCCGGACGCAGACGTGGTCCTCAGGCACCGCCACACAGATCCCGGGACTGTGCTGGTTTGAGTCCAGCAACGCCGGCCGGCCCGCAACACCTACGAGGCGGCCCTTTGCGGTGGACCGAAGGTGCAGCTGCAGTCGTAGGAGCTGGCCACGTCCGAGTCGTCGGACAGTCCACCGAACTCCGATCGGGCACGACCGAGGTAGACCGTCGCGCTCCCCGTCGTGAGGTCGGTCTGCACGCTCGAGTACCCCCAGCCGTCGGGCGGCGCCGGATCGAACGGGAGCCCGAAGGACGCCGGCCGCAGCCGCACCCGGTCGGCGATCGAGGCGATCACCTCGGCGTCGTCGAGCCCGTCGCACGAGACCTCCGCCCAGGACCCGTCCCGGACCGGCCAGATCAGGTAGCTGAACTCCGCACCCGCACCACTGCGGACAGCCGGTCGACCATCGACGCTGGTCGGTACCTTCTCCCCGACCTTGCTGTCCGGGCCGCCCCACCCCGGCACGGACACCGACACCGCACACCCGAGATCGGTGCCGTTACCCCGGGTACCACCGGCGCTGATCCGCTGCTCTCCCCGTAGGCGCTGACGTCGTGGCCGACCACCACCCGTAGGCTCCTGGTCGGCTCGATCGTGTGCCGCAGCGACCAGCTGGTCCGGACCGGCGGATTCGGGCCCGAGCTCGGGTCGGCTCCGGCAGGGGGTTGGCCGAAGCAGACGCCCAGCACGACCGCCGCCGCTGCAGCTGCGAGGAGCGGGCCCGTCCCCCTCGGCGATCCACACTTTGAACCTACGGAGTTGCCGGGCTCTAGCCCTAGCGGTCCTGTCAGATCAAGCCGCAACCGAGACCGGACGTCGCAGCCACCGACCCGTGCTTCCCGGCCGAACCTGACCCACACATTCTTGGTGGTGGTGGTGTGGGAGGAACAACTCCGCTGTGGTCAGGGCAACATGCTGGAGGGACGAGCGCCACCTTGAAGTCTCCGTGGCCTGGTCGTACGCCCAGCGCCTCCGCGCGGCCCTACCGCCACCCTGATCCCGTCGAGGGCAAGGAGATCGCCGAGCAGTTGGGGGGAGGCAGGAGAACGCTCATTGAAGTCCCCCACTGATACTGACCGAAACTCCCCTGTATGGCTCCGCCGAACAACTGGCTGTGGGGCAACTTGGCTACCCCGGCATTGCGCGACTCGCGGCGCGGCCGGTCACCAATTCGCTCCGATACTCGGAGTAGCGGAAGGTGTGCGGCAGACCGTGAGCAGATGTTGGCCTCCAGTGGCCGGCCGCGATCCCGCCAGTGCGAGTCCATCTGGTCCACAACTTCGGCGTTCCAGTCAATCTCCACGTCTCAAACCTACTGAGAGCGGTCAGCAAGGTCTCCGGCTCTTGCGGACCTACGGCAAGACGGACCGAAGAAGGATCGGCATACGACACTCGTCGCAGGTGGGTCAGGTCGGTCGGTCACGGTCCGGGTCACGTCTTCTAGCCAGGCCCAGGGCATCTGGCCGTGTTCTTGCAGGTCGGTCAGGCTGGCTTGAGCGAGGGTATTGATCCAGGCCTGGCTTCGACGTAGTGGGCGAGTTGGAGGGCGCAGTGCAGGGTGTGTCGCAGATCGGGCATCGAGGCGTAGTCGGTCCAGTGGCTCAGGTAGGCGTCGGTGATGGTGGCGGTGATCGCTGGATGGTTGAGGTCCAGCCGGTCGGGTTGGTCGTCGGCGGCCCAGCGGAAGCGGCACTCGATGATCAGCATGATCGGAGAGAGGAATGGATGGGACCAGGCTGCGTCCCCGAAGTCGATCAACCGGTAGCTGCTGTCGGGGTCCTGCGGTGGGATGACGTTGCCTGGCCAGAGATCACCATGCTCAAGACAGCATGGGATGGGAGAGGCGGCGACGACTCGTGCGGCCGACTCGATCGTCGATCGTGCATCGAGGATCCGGTCGCGCTGTGCGGTGCTGATGTGCCGCGCGTCGCTTGGCGGGAGCGCGTGCAGCTGCCGGGCTTGCATGGCGGCGTCGTCGACGGCTCGACCGGGGTCCCAGCTCTCCAGTCCGGCGGCCGACGCATCTGTTGCGGCGCCGATCGTGGCGTGCTGCAGGCGGGCGTAGTCGGCGAGTATCTGCGCCACCGGTCGAATCTCGATACCGCGGTTGTCCGGGCTGGCACCGAACATGGTCAAGCCCAGGTCGCGCAGCAGAATGCGGCCGGACCCGGAGTCGTACGCCAGGGGCCGGTCGAGGTAACGGTCGGCCCGATCGGCTACGAACGCTTGCACGTCACCCCACTGCGACGGGCCGAGGTGGTCTGCTTGAGCAGGACCGGGCCGGCCGCGGTGGGGATCCGCCACACGGCCGACCACGGCTGAATGGAGACGTCTTCGACTTGACCAGTCGGCTGAAAGCCCAGCAATCCCAGCTGGTTGTGCGTCCACTGCACACCGGCCTTCGTCCACTGCGGTGATCCCCACCATTCGCCGGTCAACTTGTCACCGCCGGGGTCGTGGGGGGTTCGGGTCTGCGGCTCATCGGGAGGCGGTCCCGGTCGGCCGGTCCGGCCACGGTGAAGCCAAGACGTTCATAGAGGCGTTGAGCGTCGGGATTGTCGATCTCGACGTCGAGCACGACGAGAAGGTGGCGCTCATCGGCGCACGCCATGATCGATCTCAGGACGGCCGTGCCGATCCCGCGTCCCTGACGCCCGGGGAGAATCTGCAGGCCCGCGACCTCCAACGTTTCTCCGTCGTCGACCAACCGAAGCCGCCCGACCCGATCCTCGCCAGCCTCGATCACGTAGGTGGTGCTGCCCGCCGGGCCGCCGCAGACCTGGTCCGCGGCGTCAGCGATCAACCCCGCCAAGAACTCATCACGACTCCAGCCGGCCCGGCGGCGGTAGCGCTCCTCATTCGCCGCGACCACAGTGGCGGCCAAGAAGTCGATGTCACCCTTGTCGGCACGGCGCAGACTGAGACAGGAACCATCACCGGCGGCCGGGAGGTCAGGCAAGCCGACGCTCACGCGATGCGGGCCGCAAGGCAGTCGCGGGCCATCTCCATGCGGGCCCGAAGATGGATGTTGACCCACTCCGGTCCCTGATCGGCGGCGTGGCCGATCACCCACAGACACTGCGAGACATGTCGTGCAGCCATCATCACCGGCAGATCCTGCTCTGCCGTCGCAGGTAGCGGATGGGCTGACCGGTAACCGTCGAGGAACGCCGATCCGAGGCTGGGCCAGCTGTCGGGATAGTCAGCGAGGTTGCCCAGGACTGCGCCGAGATCAAACAGGCGTGGCCCAACGCCAAAATCGTCGAAGTCCAGTACCCCGACCGTGAGCTGACCGTCGTCGTCGGACCAGTTGCAGTTGCCGAGGATGAAGTCTGCATGGATCACCCCCCAGTCCTGAACACGGTCGAACACGGCACGTGTGCGTGCCTCGACCTCCGCGAACAGGTCTAGTTCGGCTCGCCCCACCAGGGTGGCCAGCTGGCCCGGATCCGTCCCCATCATGCCGGGATGCGCGCCGGTGAAGAGCGTCTCGGCATCCCACACCATCGGTGCCTGTCGTTGGTCCCAGCCGTCTGCAACCGTATGGATGGTGCCCAACGCCCGCCCCAGCACGCTTGCCGCGTCGATGCCCAGTCCACTGTCCGGCTTGACCGGCGCACCCGGAACCCAGTCGAGGACCGAGTAGCACGTTCCGGCCATCTCCACCACGTAGTTGCCGTCCCGGTCGCGCCACGGACGAGGGACCAGGACCGGCGAAGGAACGCGTTCGGCGAGATAGTCCAACAACTCCAATTCACTGCGGATTGCCGTTGGGCTTCTCCAGCCCGCGCGGTGAACCCGTAAGACCGCGACCGGCGCCGGGTCAGCTCCCCTGGCGACTGCGAAGACGATGTTGTTCATCGTTCGGAGGTGCCACGCCTGCCGGTCATCGGCAGCCAAACCAAACCGTGAGAGCGCCGCATCCACCCCGGGGTCGTCGGTGACCAGCTGCTCCGCCATGCAACGCACGCTAACCAGAACGCACCTGCCCGCAAAACTAATTTTCGAACTAGGACGCCGGCCATTCGGGTGCCGAGGCCTTCCCGCGAGCACCAGCGGCCAGCGCTTGGCGGCCCATCTGCTGCCGCGCGGCGTTGCGGGCTTGATAGCGCCCGCGAAGACGCGCCCGATTGAGGAACCATGTCAGGCACACCAGGCAACGCATCGGTCACCCTCATCTGCACCTGCTTGGTGGTCAGATGCTTAGTGAGCGCATCGGCTAGATGCCCCGCGGATACCGCAAGGCGATGGTCTGCGGGGCCTCCGTTGACATCGAAATTCCAGGCACTCTCCCGAGGGTCGCTCTACCGTGATGCTCGGACCGTCGACAGCGACCCGGCCTGGCCGATCGACCTTGAGGACGTTCGGCTCTGGCCGATGGAGGGCGACGACGGCCCTCTCCTCCAAGAGATGTTCGACGATCTCACCGACTTCCGCACACCCTTCGGTGAGCCGGGAGCAGCAGATGCAGTGAGCACGTTCCTCGCCCTCCCAGAGGGCCGCGACTACGACTCCAAGCTGCTAGTCGGCGTCTGGCGGAACGGACACCTGGCGGGAGCCCCGGATTGCATCATGGGTTACCCCACATCGGCCGAGTGGACGACCGGGCTCCTGGTCGTCGCCGACCGCCACCGACGAAGCGGCATCGCGAGCACAGTTCTCGACTGGCTCGCGCGCACCGCGGCCGATCGAGAAGCGGCCACGCTACGAGTCGTCGTGCGAGAGGGCAACCAGCACGGGATGCCTTCGCCAGGGCGCGGCTACGAACCCGAGGACGGGCCAAGCCAGGACCCTGGCTTTGTCGTCCTCGCAAGGGCACTTGATGACTCGCCACCGTAAGCGGATCCCGTTGAGGGCACCTTGAGCGTTGTCATCTGTCAGCCAGCCCGCCGCGACCTGTCGCCGGAAGCCGACCGGTTTACGGACGTCGTGCTTTGACCGCGTTCGAGAGTCGCCATACGTTTGGATGTCAGGACAGCCGAACCTATGGAGGCTCTGGATGTATGTGAACGCCCGCGCGATCATCGAGCGTCCGGGACGAGCTGGCCTCGAAATCCTGCTTCAGACACGTGATAAGTCGAGGCAGCGGCCCCAACTGGAACTACCTGGTGGTCAGGTTGAGCCGTGGGAGTCTTTGATCGATGCGCTGCGTCGCGAAGTACGGGAGGAGACCGGACTCGATCTCCTCGAGATCGAAGGCGATGACCTGCGCCTGATCGCCGCCGGAGAGCAGGCACGGGTGGAGTGTGTGCGGCCATTCGCTGCCTATCAGACGCTGGTGGGCCCCGTCGCCTCGATGGGGCTCTACTTTCGCTGCTCCGCAGTCGGTCAATTGCGACGGCGAGGAGACAACGCCAAGGATGCTCAGTGGCTCGACATCGCGGAGGTCCGTACACGCCTGAGTGCCGATCAAGAGCAGTTCAGCTGGGTTGACCGCGCCGGGCTGCTCTTCTACCTCCAGACTCACCCATAGACGGATCCTCCCGCGGCGCACCGATGAACGACCGGCTTGCGGGCGCTCGGGTCGGCCAGCAACGCCACGTCAGATCACTAGTCGGTCAGCGAAGCGATGCGGAATCATCTGGGGTGGTGCCGTTCCTTGAACGGCCACCGCAGGATGGCGTGGCAGAGTTTGGATGTGACCAAAGATGAGCCAGATGACTGGCGTCGCAGGCGCGCGGAGCGAGCCGTCAGGATCGCCGCCGGCGTTGAGAGGGTCTCGAGCGAGTGGCGGTCCTACTTCGCTCTCGTTATCGCAGCCCCGGACGAAGGCACCCTCATTCGGTGGACATGGAGCGGTTTCGGGTCGATGCGGAGGTGGCAGCTGTGCTGCTGGACCAGCAGCTGAAGCCGCTGACCAAGCGGGTCCGGTAGGAGCGGGTCAACTTCCGGCGTCCTGCGCCGGCGGCTGGGCGAAAAAGACGTTCCGATGCGTCGTAAGCCGATCCGTGATCGGCACGCATTCGCGGACTAATGGGGTCATTCCGGCTCGCGAAGTGCAGCCTCGATGTCGGTGATCTTCTGGACGAGCAGCAGGCTGCTGGGGATGCGGCGAAATCCGAGTGACTCGTAGAACTGGGCGACCCGCTCGTGCAGGGCGTCCACCACGACCAGCCGGGCGGCCACCGTTTGCGTGGCGTCGACGATCCGCTCAAGCGCGTCGGCGACGAGAACCGCCCCGAGCCCAGATCCGCGCAAAGACTCCGACAACGCGAGTCGAGCAAGCAGCACCGCCGGGACCTCGACCGGTCCGCCCCGTCCGATCTTGTTCGGAACATCCTCGCGCGCCACCCTGTGAGCGGCTAGTGCGTAGTAGCCGACAATTGCGCCATCCTCGTCTACCCATACCCAGGTCCGAGCAGTGCGCCGAGCGGTGGCAGCAACTGCCTGCTCACGCAGCCACAGGTCCAAGGACTCCTCCCCACAGGTGAAGTCGCGGACCTCATGGCGTTCAGGATCCAGGCGCTCAGAGCGATAGGTCATCGGTCAGTCGCGGGTGACCAACTCGCGAGCGCGGTTCCCGGCATCGGTAAGCGCAGCGTTCGGGCTGGCCGGAGCGTCGAGCGCGTCGAACAGATCGTCGAAGAAGCCCGCTGGCACCGTGGTCGTGGCCTCGTACTCACGGATGATGCGGTCGGCCTTCTCCTCGGCGGCTGTCCGGGCGAACTCGCTGACCGGCTCGTGCACGAGCTCGGCAGCCCGCTCGATCAGGGACTTGCGCTCTGGACGGACCCGAAACTCTAGACGGGCAGATGCTGCGACCATCGGTCTCTACCTCCTATTAGTACGGACAAGTGTACGGACATCGTCACGGATTTCCAACCCGCTCCCTTGCACGTTGAGGGATCCCTCAGCGTGCACATTTCGGGCTGTCACCCAACTGACCAGCCATTCTCCTCCGCCCACCTGTTCGTACACTCCATTAGCAGCGCCCAGACTGGGGCCTTGATCGGACCGTAGCTGGCCAGATCCGGCGCCGCGGCAGTTTTGGCGCGCTTGAAATCGGACCAGACCAACACCTTGTCGGGGCTGGCAATCAAGTAGTCCCGGAACATCGAGCCACCCTGGTCGTCGTCGCCGCGCCGTTAAGCCGAACATGAATGTTGCAGTTCGGACCACCAACCGGCGGCGCGAACACCATCTTCGGCCACTCCCTCCCTTCCGCGCGCTCGTAGCTATTCCACGGCTCCGGCCGTCGCCGGAAGCCGACCGCGATCAGATTCGGTTCGGCCAACGACTGCTGCGGGACTGATGCTCCTATTGGGTGTCAAGCCGCTTTGAGCCATCGGCGGTAGCGCTCGGCGAGGTCGTCGTTCGGACGTCGTCCGAGTTCGAGTTCTCCGATGCGGGCTGGCCATACTGCGAGGTGTTCGGCGGCGGCGGTGAGGGTGAGGTTCTTGGCGCGTCGTGCCGGCCGCAGGTCGCTGTAGTCGGGAACCGTGCAGTGACCGGTCAGGGCTTGGAAGACCTCGCGGGCGATGGCGCGTTTGAGGGCGCGGAAGACCGCGGCGTTGGTCCAGCCTTTGGCTAGTCGCTGGTCGCGGTAGGTACGGGTGGCCGGGTCGTAGGACAGACGGACTTTGACGATGTGGTGCAAGGCTGCGTTGGCCTGCCGGTCACCGCCGCGGCACAGCCGGTGTCGGTCGGTACGTCCTGAGCTGACGGGGATCGGCGCGGTGCCGCACAGGGCGGCGAACGAGGCGGACGAGCGGAGCCGGTCGGGGTTGTCGCCGGCGGTGATCAGCAGCTGAGCGCCCACGACGGCGCCGATGCCCTTGAGGGCCAGGAGTGTCGGGTTGGCCGCGGTCGACCGGGCCAGCATCCTCTGGTCGAGCAGCGTGATCTCTTCGGTGAGAGTGCGGTGCCGTCGAGCCAAGGACCGTAGCGCATACAGGGTGTCTGCCTCGCCGCTGTCGCGTGTCTGGTCCGGTCGGGTGTTTGCCAGCGTCGCAACGAGCCTGCCTTGCGCCAGGTTTCGGTACCGGTCGCGCAGGTGGGCGGGAGCATTAACCAGCAGTGCTTGGATTTGTCGCCAGGACGCCTGCTGGGCCTTCACCGCCGAACGTCGTGCGACGTTCAGCGCCCGCAACGGCTCGATCGAGGCGCGTTTGGGATCGGTGGTGGCCTCACCGGATAGGACCGATCGGGCCGCACGATAGGCGTCCAACCGGTCGGTCTTGCCCTTCTTGCGTCGCTCGGCAGGTCGGGTCCGGTTGACCTCAACGACGGTGATCCCAGTCTGGGTCACCGCGGTGGCGATACCGACCCCGTAGCTGCTGGTGCCCTCGATCCCGACTGCGTGCAACGGGCCGTGCTCGATCAGCCAGGCCACCGCTCGCCGGTACCCGGCCACAGTGGTCGCGAACTCGTGGTCGGCGACGGGTTCGCCGACGCCGGTGATGACCGCGACATGGATGGTGTCCTTGTGAGAGTCGACGCCACCGACCCTCCAGTGTTCTTTTGTCATGATGGTGGTGCCCTTTCGATCCGATGGGTCGGCACCGGCCGGACCGGTCAGACAGGACATACACCAGGCCCCTGCTCGGGCCAGGCTCGTATTAGGTCATGCCCGACCGGCCGGTGCCGTGACAACACTGCACGGGGCCGGACTGATCAGTCCATCGGTAACCCAGCAGGGCACCAGTCACAGTTCGGGTCACGACCCCGCGCAGCCATACCAGCATGTATGTCCCATGAACGGTGTTTCCGGCCTGACACGCTGATCGGAAGTCAGCGGGAAGGGTGCCGTGATGACGACACTGACTGATGTGACGAAGAAGAGGCCTGAGCCCTCCGCGGAGGAGACGGCAGCC
>JAABUS010005430.1_pt1 | contig 16758 bp, 10 predicted proteins | sample 5560161 | NCBI WGS metagenome assembly JAABUS01 (sample SAMN10711885, study PRJNA513376) | rock metagenome | isolation source: Antarctica rocks | place: Antarctica: Victoria Land, Trio Nunatak nord | collected 2016-01-04
CCGTTGGCGATACGTGAAGGCATGTATGTGCAGGCCGGTCAAAAAATATTTTCACTAACCAATCCTAAAAAAGCATGGGCTGTCTTAAATATTTTTCCCGAAAACCAATATCTCGTCAAGGTAGGTAATCCGGTAAAAATCACACCTGAAGCGATGCCCCAAAAAGCATTCAGGGCACAAATAAATTTTATCGAACCCTTTTACAGGCAAGGTAATAAAACCTTAACTGCAAGGGTATATTTTGATAACGCTGATGCAGGTATTCCGATAGGCAGCCAGGTTCGTGCAAATATTTTCGAAAGTGCTGTAAATGCAAACTGGTTGCCACAGGAAGCCGTTCTTTCTTTAGGTTTAACAGATGTGGCATTTATAAAAACAAACGGAGGTTTTGCAGCACGTAAAATTCAGACAGGCATCAGACAAAGAAATTTAGTACAGGTTATTAAAGGTTTGGCAGTCACAGATACAGTTGCCGCAAATGCCCAATACCTCACTGATAGCGAAAGTTTCATAAAAGTAAAACAGTAAGTATGTATTTAAAATATTTTGTTACCGGCTTTAGAATATCCATTAAGCTGTTGTTGCGTCGCACTCTTGTGCTTTTATTAGTCGCTTTATCAGTTTTAATAACAGTGTCATCCTGCAAAAATAAAAAGACTATGGTACAGGAAACAAATGCTTTTTATACCTGTTCAATGCATCCGCAAATAATGGAAACTCATCCTGGCAAATGTCCAATTTGCAGTATGAATTTAATTCCTGTGCAAAAAAGCAGTGCACCTAAATCAGGTGAAATACAATTAAGCGACCAGCAAATACAGTTAGGAAACATTTTGGTGGATACCATTGGCAAAGGAGTTATCGGAAGCGAAACTGTTTTAACAGCCACATTAAACTACGACCAGCAAAAGCTGACATCAATTAGTTCGAAAGTAATGGGCAGGGTAGAAAAATTATATCATAAAAATATTGGTGAACATATCCGGAAAGGAGAGCCTTTAATGGACGTGTACAGCGAAGAATTAAACACTGCAAAGCAGGAATACCTGCTTGCATTGGAAAGGCGAAAGGTACTTGATAATTCGCTCATAGATTTTAACCAGGTAATCAAAAGCGCTAAAACAAAATTATTGCTTTGGGGCATGAGTGAAGGTCAGATAAATGCTCTTGCAAACAATAATAAAACTACATCAACTACAACCGTTTACAGCAATGAAAGCGGCTACATTACAGAATTGAACGTACAGGAAGGAGAATATATAAATGAAGGCGGGACAATAGTACAATTAGCAGATTTATCAACTCTTTGGGCAGAAGCTCAAGCCTACACCAGCCAGTTCTCTCAACTAAATACCAATGGAAGTGTAACAGTTCAGCTTCCGGACTTAGGCAAAGAAATCAAAGGAAAACTTGAATTTGTAAATCCTGAAATCAGTCCTGATAAAAGAATAAATTTAATAAGAGTTACCATACCCAATCAAAGCAATCAGCTAAAGCCCGGCATGTCAGCTTACGTCATAATAAAAGGAGGTCAGCGTCAGGCTCTGTCCTTACCAATGGATGCAGTTATCAGAGATAGCAAAGGCGCTTCTGTTTGGGTGCAAACCGGCAAAAACACTTTTACAAACAAAATGGTAACTGCAGGCATGGAAAGCGGAGACCGTATTGAAATTACTTATGGTTTAACACAAGGTGAAGCAATTGTTACAAGGGGCGCTTATTTAATCAACAGTGAGTATATTTTTAAAAAAGGCGCACCGCCAATGGCAGGAATGAAAATGTAAAACAAAGTTAATCATTCATATATTTATTCAAACTTCTCAGAAATTAATTTTGTAATCACCTTACTATTTCTGTAGAACATAAATTATTAACTGGAATGGATGTACGAATGCTCCCTGTCGTATAATATCTCTTATTTATTTCTTAATTCATTTCCTTATTGCAATCGCATGACTTAAACAAGGTTAAGATTGTAAAACAGTTATTGTAATTTTGCCAGTTAAATAGTTTTACAATATGAGCCGTAAAGGAAAGGTTTTGGTAGCAATGAGTGGCGGTATAGACAGTACCGTTACGGCTCTCATGCTGCATAATGATGGATATGAAGTGATAGGGATAACCATGAAAACATGGGACTATGCCAGCGCAGGAAGCAGCAAAAAAGAAACCGGCTGCTGTAACCTCGATAGTTTTAATGATGCACGTGCTGCTGCGGTACATCATGGTTTTCCGCATTTTATATTAGACATACGGGAAGAATTTGGTGGATTTGTAATTGAAAACTTTGTAGACGAATACCTTGCAGGCCGTACTCCCAACCCTTGTGTAATGTGTAATACACATATAAAATGGCGTGCTTTACTTAAAAGAGCCAATGCTTTGGGTTGCGATTATATTGCTACAGGTCATTATGCTAATGTACGCGTGCATGACAATGGCAGATACGTAATCAGCAAAGGAAAAGATGCGACGAAAGACCAAAGCTATGTGCTCTGGGGCCTCGACCAGAAATTGCTAAGCCGCACAATTTTGCCATTAGGTATTTATCATAAAACGGAAATTAGGCAAATGGCGCATGCCATCGGCTACCCTGAACTGGCGAAGAAAAGTGAGAGCTATGAAATTTGTTTTGTGCCCGATAATGATTACCGGGGCTTTCTAAAAAGAAAAGTGGAAGGTCTTGAAGAAAAAGTAGCAGGCGGCAATTTTATAAATAAAGAAGGAAAAATACTTGGCCAACATAAAGGTTATCCTTTTTATACAATAGGGCAGAGAAAAGGGCTTGAAATAGCAATGGGAAGACCTGTATTTGTCACCAAAATAATTCCTGAAAGCAATACGGTTGTTTTAGGCGATGCTGATGATTTGAATGAAAGTACCATGATGGTTGGTAAGCTGAATATGGGAAAATATGATACAATAACTCCAGGCATGGAAGCTATTGGAAAAATAAGATACAAAGACAGCGGAAGCCTTTGCAATATGTATCCGGAGAATGATGGGCTGCGGGTTAGCTTTTATGAGAATGTAAAAGGCATTGCACCTGGTCAAAGCGCTGTTTTTTATGAAGGTGATGATGTGATTGCAGGAGGTATTATTCAACGAGGTAGTTTTTGATTTTAACCACAAAGGCACATAGGTACATAGAAAAGAATATTTTAAACCTATGTTTCTATGTGCCTTATGTGGTTTTTATCATCTTTTCCCATAAATCCAAACAATCCCATAAATCCTCGTTCAGACAATAAGAAACTAATTATCTTTCAGTCAGAATATTCCGTATGAAAAAATTATTTTCTTCTGTATTTGCTATCATGTTGCTTTTTGTCATGTATAGCTGTAAAAAAGAGTCTGAAACTTTTCAGACAGCTTCTTTAACCGATTATTTTCCCCTGGAAGTAGGCAAAACCTATTTGTACAGATTAGACTCAACAGTACCTGCTTCTTTTGGAACTACATTAATAATAAAAAGTTACCAGGCAAAAGATACGATCGAGTCAACTTTTACAGACAATCAAGGTCGTCTTTCTTACCGTATTTTCAGATTTATAAGAGATACCGCTGGCTTACAACCCTGGAGCTTTGCAGCTACTTTTGCGGCCACTCCAACGGATCAATGGATAGAGTATGTGGATAATAATTTAAGGTTTATAAAGTTACATGCACCTGTCACTGACGGGTACACCTGGCTCGCTCATTCTTTTATTGATACCAAATCTTTAAATACAACTGTCAGTTACCTCGATGAATGGGAATACGAATACCGGGACTTAGGAGCAGGTTTTACAGTATTTAATACTGCTTATGATAGCACGGTTACAGTTTTTCAACAGGATGAAAACACTCCGGAAGGTCCTTTTGACCCTGCAAATTACTACCAGCTCAATAAAGCTTCTGAAGTATATGCCAAAGGTATTGGATTGGTTTATAAAGAGTTTCTGCACTGGACCTGGCAGACTACTCCTCCCCCGTCAAAATATGAAGATGGAAGCTACGGAGTTAAGCTTAGCCTGATAAGTCACAATTGATGATCTTAGGATTAATTAGCGTAAGGTTAAAAACACTTTTTACCCTTAGTTTTTAGGTAACTTTGGAAGAATAATTTACGGCTTCATGAAATTTTTTTTACTGGCAATTTTTCTCTCTGTATTTTTTCAAACAAATGCTCAATATCCAAAACTTATAGTACAATTTAAAGATAAAAGAGATAACACTTACAGCTTAGACAATCCTTCTCTGTTTCTTTCTCAAAGAGCAATTGAACGGCGCAAACGTTATAATATTGGTATTGACAGTACAGACCTTCCTATAACTCAAAAATATATTGACAGTATCCGTCTTGCCGGCAATGTAAATGTGCTGAGCGAATCAAAATGGCTAAACCAGGTTTTAATTGAAACCAGAGACCAAAATGCGATCAATAAAATTATGTCTTTCCCGTTTGTAACATCTGCAAAAGGCATAGGATACCGGGCAGCAAATTCAAGGCGTATTGATAAAATTAAAAAGCTTCCCGACCCTGTAAATTTTTTAGAGGTACAACGTCCTTTAGAAACAACAGGTAACATTTATAATTATGGCGATAACTACAACCAGGTGCACATACACGAAGGTGAATTTTTGCATAATAAAGGCTTTCATGGAGAAACGATGCAGATTGCTGTACTTGATGCAGGTTTCCTGCAATACAAAACAATAACTGCATTTGACAGCATACGAATGAACGGACAAATTTTAGGAGAGCGTGATTTTGTTGCATTTGATAACAGTGTAAACGAAGATGACTCTCACGGCATGTACTGCCTGAGTATTTTATCTGCCAACTGGCCGGGGCAAATGGTGGGAACTGCCCCTAAAGCAAACTACTGGCTGATAAGAACGGAAAATGCTGCAAGCGAATATCCAATTGAAGAACATAATTGGGTAGCCGGAGCTGAGTTTGCAGACAGTTCAGGTTGTGATATGATTTCATCATCGCTTGGTTATTACGATTTTGATGACTCTTCTTTTAATCACACCTATGCTGATTTTTATAAAAACGTTGCTATGGTTTCCCTCGGTGCCTCTATAGCCGGAAGAAAAGGAATGATAGTAACCAACAGCGCCGGTAACGAGGGTGCCAGGAACTGGAAATATTTAATTTTTCCTGCTGATGCTGACAGTGTTTGTTCTGTTGGTGCAGTAAATTCTGCAGGAGCCATTGCAGGCTTTAGCAGTTATGGCTATGCGGGAAAAGTAAAACCGAATATTGTTTCGGTAGGGGCAGGCACTGTCATAGCCGGGCTGAACAACCAACCTGTATCAGGAAACGGAACTTCTTTTTCAAACCCAAATATAGCTGGGTTAATAGCATGCCTGTGGCAAGCCTTTCCTGCTGTCAATAATATAAAGATCCTTGATGCTGTTTATAAAAGTTCCGATCGCTACAGCGCTCCTGATGACCGTTATGGATATGGTATCCCAAACTTCAGAATTGCTTATCAGCTATTGAAGCATGCCCAGAACATAGCTTTATATGGCAACCAGTGGTTGTTTGTAACTCCTGATCCATTTTCTAATCAAATTGATACCAAATTCATAGGACGAATAGATGGAACAGCAAAAGTAGAATTGATTAACGATGCAGGGCAGGTAGTTGCTGCACAAAGTTTCATAACCGAAAAAGAAGAGATTTATAATCATACATTCACAAATCTCGCTAACCTGCCTGCCGGATTTTATACTGTGAAATATTCAGATAGCACAACTGCACAATCAGTCCGTTTACAAAAGGGAAATATTTTTGCAAGGGACTGGCTGCTTGCTGTTCCAAATCCTTTTCAAAATGATTTAATAGTTTATTTAAAAGTTCCTGAGTCGGGAGATGTCAATTTACGTTTAATAGATGCAAAAGGAAGTGTTGTCGAAACAATCACTGCCAGGGTTACGCAAAATGAAATCAAAACAATACATTTAAATACTATACAAAAATTGCAACGTGGAGTGTATTTTCTGCAATATTTAAGCAAGACGCAAAAACGAACAATTCGTTTATTAAAATGAGAAGAATTTGAAATTGTTTTTTAAGCCCGTTTAGGGGTGTGGGCTTGAAAAAGCGCAGCAAACATTGTATCTGCTTTTATTTCGTAGCCTTTCAGCAGTTCCTCTTTTATTAATGTAAGAGGAAATTGTTGTGTTATAAAATCTGCAATTTCTTGATTTTCCCTTTGAAAAACAGAACAGGTTATATATAGAAAATAGCCGCCTTTTTTCAAGAAAGGAATTGTATTTGAACAGATGCTTTTCTGAAGGTTGCTATATCTTGTTATCTCTTCTTTGTGAAAGAACATCAGTTGCTCAGGAGTACGACTCCATGTACCTGAACCACTGCATGGAGCATCACAAATAATAAAATCAAATCTTTTATCATCAAGAGCGGCCTTAAGATTTTTATAGTTTGTAAGATCAGCAATAAGGGATTGATATTTTTTTATTCCCGCATCTCTAAAACGTAGATGTAAATTTGGTATTATGGATTCCCTTACATCAGATACCGTAAGTTGTATGTTGGGAAGAATATCATAAGCTAAAATAGATTTACCCCCACTAGCGGCACAGCAATCCCAAACATCTGCAGTCGACTTTAATTTTGCTGCAGTCATGAACTCTCCCACTCTTTGAGAATTAAGATCCTGGATTACAACTTCGCTGTTAATGTCTAATACTTGTTCAAGCTTTGTTCCGTTTGCAAAGGCAAGACAGCTTTGATTGATTTCTTCAAAAGGTATTCGTGCAACTTCAAGTTTTTGTTTTACAATTTTTTGTTTTCCAGGTCTTAGCCTGGCAAATAATTCTGGCTGAATAAGAAATGAAGTGTTGAAAGCCTTTGTATTTATATCTTCAGATAATTCATTATTAAAAGGAGAAATATTTTCAGCATCAATACCTGCAATTGAGATTTTTTCTGCTAATGGTAAGGCTACTTTTTCATTCCATCCGGGCTTTTCATTTTGCAATATTTCATTTGGTACATCTGTACATAAAAACAAGCTTGTTAACAATCGTTCTTCTGTCGTTTTATTTGTTATTGCTTTGTCTGTTCTGAAGTAATTGTAGCATAATGAGGAAATCATCCGTCTGTCACTAGAACCATACTTTTTTTCTTTTGAAAAAAAACTTTTGAGAAAAGCGTTAAATGGAATGTCACCTTTGTAAAGTGAAAGAATAGCTTTAGCGGTATTTATATAAGAATAAAAGCGGGACATATGTATTTGTGCAATAGTACATAAAATAGGAAAAACAGCAGTCTTTTCTATATCATCGAAGATGTTCAATAATTTGGTTCTATGATATTGTGTATCGGTAATAGCTATTCTTATTCCCATTTTAATTGCCCCGACATTTATGTCGGGGCTAAATGGAGAAACTAATTTGGCTTTAGCCCAATGATAAAATGTTATGGTAACTAATAAAAAACCCCTCCTAATATTGCTAAATTTTTAATACAGTATTCAATACATAAACCCTTAAACCAAGGCATGCTATGGCTAAAGCCGCTGACCACTTTTGATCGTTGCCCCCGACCTAAAGGTCAATGTCATTTAGTGGAGCTCCGATAGGAGCTGCCTGTTTATAGCCGGAATAAATTTTAAACCTCAATGAGCTCCGTAGGTGCTTCCTGCTTAGGCGACTCCTACGGAGTCAAATACTTTATCTCCATCTATCTTTCTATAAACAGGAAGCTCTTACAGAGCTATAAATCTTAATTAAATTACATTGACCTAAAAGGTCAACGCTATTAAAAAAGAACAATACTTATTTGTAACACAATACTATTTCCATGGGGAATATTCTAACTATCCATACTATTCGTAATAGCACCTATAATTTTTTTTAGCAGCATTCTGATTACTGATGCAAGTAGTTTTATTTGAGAAAAGTTGCCATGAAAAGATACAGCAGAAGTAAGTGACCGGAGATGCACAAAGAAAATTAAGCCGGCGACCAAAAATAAATAGCGTAGTTAAAATTATTCATTAGTATCAATTTTTACTCTTCTTAGCTCAAGCTGGTTCAATGCATTAGGCCGGAAATTTTTTACATTCTTATTTACAAGATGAATAGCCATGTCGTAAAACAATGGCACAACAGGGGCATCATTTATTACCAACTGATCCATTTGCCGGTATAAAGAATAGCGAATACTGTCATTGTTTTCTACCAATGCTTTTTCGTATAAAATATCAAATGCAGGGTTTTTATATTGAGTATAATTAGGCGGCGCAGGATTTTTGCTGTAAAACATAGCCATATAATTTTCTGCATCGGGATAATCAGCAATCCAGCTTCCTCTGAAAAATAATGCTTTCGACTTGGCTGTCTGCTCGAGCAACAAACTTTTTTGCACTACTTCTACCTGCACTTTTATGCCTGTTTCTTCCAATTGTTTTGCAACAAAGCTGCCTATATCAGCATAAATGGGAATGGTAAGCAACGTAATGACAGGCAAACCATTTCCATTTTCAAAACCTGCATCTTTAAGTAACTGCCGTGCTTTTGCAGGACAATAAGGATAACCTTTTACCGTTTCCGCATTTTTTGATGGAAGGCCCGCAGGTACAACTCCGCCGGTAGCAGGAGTACCGATAGAGTTTCGGAGGTACATCATCAGCTTTTGCCGGTTGATAGAACTGTTAATAGCTTGTCGTACGGTCTTCAGGCGTAAGGGCGAATTTTTTACAAGCTCGTTATTTTCATCAACCAAAATACCAAGATATTCAGTGTTTAAATAAGTATGTTTATTTAAAGTAACTTTCTGTTGCCACTCTTTCCGCAGTTCGCCATTTTTAGTCAGCACTTCATCTTTGAAGGAAGGATCAATATCATTTACAAAGCTCAGTTGCCCCTGCTGAAAAGCAAGAAATTCTGTTGAGCGGCTATCAAGAAAAGAAATCTTTACTGCATCTAAATAGGGCAGTTCTTTTCCATGCTCATCTTTTTCAAAATAATGTTGATTTTTATACAGAATGAGGGCCTGACCTTCTTCCCAAAAATGAAACTGAAAAGGGCCAGTACCGCAAGGGTGGCTTCTAAAATCTTTTCCATATTTTTCAACAACTTCTCTTGGTACGATACTGCAATACTGCATACTTAAAATACCGAGTATAGGATGAAAGGGACGAATAAGCCTCAATTGAAAAGTACTATCGTTGAGTGCAGTAAAACCAGTGCTGTCTACCCTGTTGTTAAAAATCCATGCACCACTGCTTGCTGTAGACTTGTCCATAATTCTCGATAAGCTATAGGTAATGTCGGCAGCAGTCATTCTTCTGCCTTTACCTGTTGGAAAAGCTTCATTATCATGAAAATAAACATCGCTGCGTAAATAAAATGTATACACCAGCCTGTCACTACTTATTTCCCAGCTTTTTGCAAGTGAAGGCACTATACGGAGGTTACTGTCTGTCTCAACCAAAGTGTTATACAACTGGTGCGCAATCCACATGGTTGCCTGGTTCTTCGCAAACGCCGGGTCTAAAGTAGCAATTCCTTCTGCCTGGTTGTATGCGAATACCTTTTTATCATTTTTGCTTTTAGAAGCACAGGAAAAAAGAAAAACAAGGAATATCAGTTGAAATGTTTTCATGTATAATGCCATTTTAAATATTTGAATCACCAGATCGAGGGTCAATGCAGACAGATAACCCTAATCTTCATGCCGATATTGACATAGCATGAAACTTGACCATTACAGATTGAAATCGCGTGATCAGCTATAAACCTTTGAATTTTTAAGTGAGATCAGATACCTAATATTTTCGGTTGAATAAACATAAACATAAAAACCTCCGAGTGGAGGTTTTTATGTTTTAATATTAATTACACTGCTGATGTCAGAGCAAGTTCATTGCTTTTGCAAAAAAAGTAAATAAAAACGGAAGCACTATCCAAAAGAATTTAGGAGCAACAATGCACATAAAAATTAATGCGATAAACGCGATTAAAAAATATAACCAATATTTTCCGGTTGATTTAGTGGTTTCCATGCTTTTCTGGCAAAAATAAGAAGATGAAGTCTAATAAACCAATATTTTGTTTTGTGTATTTTGAGCATAGTTTGAAAGTGTTTTTATTTATTTTCGCCGCATAAAAAATCTATTTATAGTGAGTAACGAAAAATCTTTGATGGAAGAATTTAATGAAGATGCATCACAAGATGCTTTTTCAGGCGAGGGTGTTAATGGAGGCATGAGTAAACAAAATGAGAAAAGTACTGCAGGTAAAAAAGCAGTAAAGAAAAAAGTGTCAAAGGTTGTTACTGAACCTGCACAGGTTAAGAAACCTGCTGCTTCTAATTCTGAAAAAAAATCAATTAAAAAAGCTTCGCCTAAAAAGGCAAGTGGAACAAAGGCAGAAGCTATAGAGCCAAAACCCGCAAAAGTAAAAAAAACGTCCGAAAAAAAGACTGAAGATAAAGAACCGTCTGTTAGTGAGAAAAATCCCGCGATTAAGAAACAATTATTAGAAAAGGAACAACTAACAATTGAAGAACAAGGAGACAATTCAGAAAAAGGTGCAGCTATCGTAACTCCTGTTGCTGAAAAGGAATCTATACCAGGAGAACATTCTTTAACCATTCTTCCGCTTTCGGAGCCTGAAAAGCATGAGACAGTATTAGCTGATGCAGATGAACAACAATTTTCAGATGATATACAAAACGAAAGTTCTTACCAGGCCAATATTGCTCAAACTTCCCAATCGCTCATAGAACCTGCAGGCGGAGAACATTTGCAAGTTGCTGAGATTTCTGAACCCGCAGAACAATCTGAAGTTGCAGAGCAACCAGAAGCTGCAACAATACCTCCGGCTGAAGTAGTACCTGCAACAGAACAACCTGCAAGAGAAGAACAGACGCCTGTAACAGAAGAACAACCATTAAATGCAGAGGCTGAAAGAACAACTTTGCATCAGGATTCTTCCGTTTCTGTCCGATCTCCTTTAAGAAAAATAACATTTCAGATTAAGTTTCATACAAATCCCGGTCAATCATTATACGTTACTGGTAATCACACTTTATTAGGAAATAATAATGTTGAAAATGCTTTTCCGCTTAGTTATTTAAATAACGAATACTGGGTTGGTACTTTAGAAATTCCTGTAGAGCAAGAGCTTTCAGAAGATTTTTTTTATAATTATATTCTTAAAAACGATAATGGTACTGCGACAATAGAATGGGGTGAAGATAAAGTCATTCAACCGCTAACACATAAAACAAAAGAAATTTTATTAATTGACTCCTGGAACTCTTCATCCTATCCAGAAAATACTTTTTATACAGAACCGTTTCAGGGTGTGCTTTTAAAAGAGAATTTTACAGAAGTTAAAAGTAAAGCTCCGCAAAATGCTACACATATATTTAAGGTCAAAGCTCCATTATTGGCAAAAGGGCAAACTCTATGTATAACAGGTTCCGTAGCTGAATTAGGGGAATGGGATATCGTAAGCCCAATATTGCTTTCAAGAAAAGCGGATGAAGCGTGGTACACTATTGAACTTGATCTTTCAAATTCAACCTTTCCTTTTGCCTATAAGTATGGTGTGTTCGATATAAACACTAATAAGTTTATCCGATACGAAGATGGAAAGAACAAAGTATTGTATGATAATGCTTCGCCTGATAAACTTACCATTGTTTCAGATGGTTTTGCAATTTTACCTTTCAACACTTTTAAAGGTGCAGGAGTTGCAATTCCTGTTTTCAGTTTAAGAAGTGAGAGAAGTTTTGGAGTAGGCGAGTTTACTGATCTAAAATTATTGGTTGATTGGGCAAAACAGGTTGGATTGAAATTGATTCAGATATTGCCTGTTAACGATACAACAGCTACTCATACCTATACTGATAGCTATCCTTATGCTGCCATTTCTGCTTTTGCTTTACATCCTTTATACCTGCATTTGCCTGCTATAGTAAATAAGGAAAACCAGTCTTTATTGATGTCTTTACAAGAAAAACAAGCGGAACTTAACAACAAATCAGATGTTGATTATGTCAGTATAATGGCTGCTAAATGGGATCTGATAAAACAAATTTTCCCTTCGCAAAAGAAGCTGACTTTCAACAGCCCTGATTTTATAGCATTTTTTACTGAAAACGCTCACTGGCTCGTACCGTATGCAGCCTTTAGTTATTTTAGGGAGAAATACAAAACTTCTGATTTTAATCAATGGCCAACTAACCAAACTTTTGATGCAGAACAAATAAAGTCAATAGCTTCATCTCCTTTAGAGGATCAGGATGAAGTGAGCATGTATTATTATGTTCAATATCATCTTCATCTTCAATTAAAAGATGCAGCCAGCTACGCTCACGAAAATGGCATTATTGTAAAAGGTGATATACCTATCGGTATTTATCGCAATAGTTGTGATGCCTGGCAGGAGCCGCACTTATTTAATATGGATATGCAGGCAGGAGCGCCACCGGATGATTTTGCTGTAAAAGGTCAGAATTGGGGCTTCCCGACTTATAACTGGCAGAGGATGCGTGAAGATGGTTTTACATGGTGGAAAAAGCGTTTCAAACAAATGAGTTATTATTTTGATGCTTTTAGGATTGACCACATTCTTGGTTTTTTCAGAATTTGGAGTATTCCAGTGCATTCAGTTGAGGGCATTATGGGCCATTTTGTTCCTGCAGTGCCTGTGTATATAAATGAGTTTACTGAAAGGGGAATTTCTTTTGATGCAGAAAGATTTGCCAGGCCATACATTAACGACAAAATATTGACAGAGATTTTTGGCAATGACAAAGAAGATATTATTTCACATTTTCTTGATGCTTCAACAAAAACAAATTTCACTTTGAAACCTGAGTTTGATACCCAGAGAAAAGTGGAAGCTTATTTTTCATCTTTGGAAGATATAGAACGAAACCAAAAACTAAAGTCAGGGTTATTTGACCTGCTAAGCAATGTAATTTTATTTGAAGCAGAAGGCTCTGCAGGCAAGGAATTTCACCTTCGCATAGCTATGGACACCACCACTTCGTTCAAACATCTTGACGGACATACGCAATACCAGTTACAAGACCTGTATGTGAATTATTTTTACCGACGGCAGGATAATTTCTGGATGAAGGAAGCACTGCTTAAGCTGCCTGAGTTAAAGCGCAGTACCAATATGCTTATATGTGGTGAAGATTTAGGTATGGTGCCTGCGAGTGTGCCCGGAGTAATGAAGGAACTGGCAATATTGAGTCTTGAAATTCAGAGAATGCCAAAAGATCCGACACACGAATTCTTCCATCCTAATGATGCTCCTTATCTAAGTGTTGTTACACCTTCAACACATGATATGAGTACCGTAAGAGGCTGGTGGGAAGAAGACCGTGCCGCTACACAAAGATTTTTTAATAGTGAATTAGGACAATGGGGTACAGCGCCATACTATTGCGAGCCCTGGATAAATAAAATAATTCTCATGCAGCATTTGTACTCTCCTGCGATGTGGAGTATATTTCAACTGCAGGATTTGCTTGGAATTAGCACCCCGTTACGAAGAGAAAACCCGCATGAAGAAAGAATAAATATACCTGCCGAGCCTAAACACTATTGGCGTTATCGTATGCATCTTACACTTGAGCAGTTAATGGATGAAAGTGAATTTACTTCTGAACTAAAACGTTATGTTGTACAGAGCGGAAGATAAATAAGATTGTGAGTAATAACTTGTAAAGCCATTGAGTAATGTTCTCAATGGCTTTACTTTAGTTGAGTTTTTTAAAAGCTTAATATCGTTTCAGTTTTCAGCGATTTTCCTTTTCACACTTGAATTGACATATGATATTTTTGTCTCTTCTAAATAATTTAATAAAAATATTCATTCTGCTAAGCAACTAAATACATTCTTAATTCATCTGTTATATTTTAATCATAAAAATTCTAATTTTAAAAATCAAATCCATGGAAAAAAATTTTAATCAAGAACATCAATTTGAAATAATCAAATTTTTATATCAATTTAAAGATGATAATAAATATTACAGACTTGATACGGATTTATTGAATGATAAATCACATCATGAAAAAGATAATTTAATCTATACCTTAAGAGATAACGCTATGATTGCAACGGATAGAGAAATTTATTATAGTAGTTCAGCCAACCGCTTTCTTCATAATTATAACAATGATGAAATAAAAGTTAAAATACTCCCAAAAGGAATTGTAGCCGTAGAAGCATTACTTAATTAAATAGCGTTATTTTGTTTATATGTAAAAAGCCCGTACTAACAACACGGGCTTTTTACATTTACTTTTGTTTTAAAAGGACTGAAGTGAATTGACAGGTGATTAAAAATAATTATTTTAAGGTCAGTTATTCAAAGGTAATATCTCACGTCTGCTTTAAAGAAGGGCGGCGAATGAGGTCAGAAAAAAACATTATTGAAGTATAATACAGAGATACCGCTGAACGAAATCCGCCAGTTAGCGGAACAGAAGATTAATCAGGATGCTTCAGCTTGTACCAAAGAGAATGGCAGGGCTTATTTATATACCTAAAACTTCTTTTAGTTTCATATATCCTGCCTTACTTACAAGCAGCTTTGCTCCTGTACTGTCTTTTTCATAAGGATCAAGGCGTGTAATGAGTTGCGCATTGATAATATAAGATCGGTGTATACGGATGAATTGTTGCGGATGCAAAGATTGTTCAAAATACTGCATCGTCTTTTTTTTGCGAAACGAAGAAAATCTTTAACACCTCCGAATACCGATACCGAATCTATATTCTTCCCCATCTTTCAGATATTGTTTGCCATTATCTGCATCTTGTTACCATTCTTTCCTGTAGTTTTCTGCTAATTCACGAGGTTGTCTTCTTCAGCCGACTGATGGACGTAAAATAAAAATTATTCCGATTAAGATTATAACAATAGGTGCAATATAGGTGTCAAAATTAAGTTTAGGGTTTAACTGGTTAATAAGGTTTAGCGCCTCGATAAAAGTAAGAATAATCCAAACGTTGTTTCTGAATCTGTGTCTTATACCCTTTAGTATTCCTATAAGAATTAAGGCGACAGGCCAGGTAAACAGCCACCCGGGCAAAGGCGCACCCAATTTATGTGCTAATAGTAAAAGTCCTGCGCCTATAAGAAGGAAGCCTATAAATATTCGGTTTGTGTGTTTCGGTAGTTATTTGGTTCCATTTTTATTTTTTATACAACAAAACTAATAGCCACACAAAACGGTTCCAATAGCGTTTAGGCGTATATAGAGTGTAAAGGCGGTAAATGAAGGAAAAACGGAGGTAAAAGTTTTTTACCTTCTCAAACCTTTTATAATCTTTAAGGTTATAAATATAATTCTGACAAATCCTATATTAATGCTGCATAATAAAACCGTAGAAGACCTTTTGCAAATTAAAGAGATTTACCTCGAGCCTGATGTGCGCAATTATAAACGTGGCCAGGAAATACTGGCAAAATATCCCGATGCAAATCTTATAGAAGTTCCTTCACACTGGAAGATACCTGAATTGCATGGTAACCATGGTTCAATAGAGGATTGGACGAAGATCAAACGAAATATATTGATTTTAGGCACGAAGAAGTCTTTGAGTTGCAGAGCCAATACAAGAAGTTCTCATTGGGTTGCTCCATCTCAGTCTAATGGTTGTACTATGTCGTGCTCGTATTGTTATGTTCCCCGTCGAAAAGGTTTTGCAAATCCAATTTCTATTTTTGTAAATATAGAGCAGATATGCAATTACCTGCGGCGGCATGCTGTAAAGCAGGGTGAACGGAAACAGCCGGATCATATAGATAATAAATATTGGGTGTACGAGATAGGTGAGAACGGCGATTGCAGCGCAGATGCAGCCGTTTGTGATAATGTGAAAGACATGATGAACCTGTTTAAAGAAATTCCAAATGCTAAACTAACCTTTGCCACTAAGTTTGTAAACAGGGAAATGCTTACATATGATCCGCAATTAAAAACACGGATAAGGTTTAGTCTTATGCCACATAAGATGAGCAAACTGGTAGATGTACGAACAACACCTATCAGCGACAGGATAGATGTAATAAATGATTTTGCAAATGCAGGATATGAAGTAAATGTAAACTTTGCCCCGGTAATTTTTTACGAAGGATGGACAGAAGATTGGCAGATTCTTTTTGATGAAATAAATGATAAGCTGAACGAAAAAAGTAAAAAGCAACTGGTTGCTGAAATTATATTTCTCACACACAATGAGCAACTGCACGAGGTAAATATGAGCTGGCATCCCAAAGCCGAAAAGGTTTTATGGAGACCTGAACTGCAGGAGGTTAAATACAGCCAGACCGGTGGTCGCAATGTGCGTTATAGAAGAGGAATTAAAAAAGAGTTGGTAGATACTTTAGTAGGTATGGTGCATGAACAGATGCCTTATTGCCCGATAAGGTATGCGTTTTAAAAGCTTTGATTATATTTTTCTATGTCTCAATAGATTTTCACACAATTTCTTTTTTCTTCCGAAAATTTTGTATTTCTGCTTATTGGAATTACGGCAAATACTACAACTACTATTACTATAGTTATACATAACATAGTAAGTAAAATATTAAAAATCCACCTTCTAAGAAGGTGGATTTAGAGCCAAGACGCAAAGCGCCTTTACGCACAAAGCCAACGCTTCTTTTGAAAACAAAAATACTTTTAAAAGGCAAAGCCAACAGCACATAACCACCGCCAAAGGCGGTGGGTTTTAACCCATTTTGCAGCTAACCTG
>JAABUS010005433.1_pt1 | contig 16741 bp, 28 predicted proteins | sample 5560161 | NCBI WGS metagenome assembly JAABUS01 (sample SAMN10711885, study PRJNA513376) | rock metagenome | isolation source: Antarctica rocks | place: Antarctica: Victoria Land, Trio Nunatak nord | collected 2016-01-04
CAACAAGATCACATGCAAGTTTTCAAGTTCGTTCTAAGCTGTCTTGATGTCTTCCAAATTTGACATTTGTCTTCTTCTATATGTGATCAGACTTGCTGGCTGGCTAAAGCATTGTAATCTCTCTCTCTCTCTCTGGTCCTGCCAGGCTTCTTGCATGGTGTTGCATCACGCAGGGTAAAATTAGCTTGTTGATCAAGATATTTCAACATAGCTGCTAGCTGCGTCATTGTGGCTCATCAGCACACCAAACTATGCTCTTGCATTCTATACACAACCTTTTGAGGACATACCTTTTACTGGTATATATATATGTATATATATATATATATGTATGTATATTGCTATAGGCTTGTAAACTGTTGTGAAACAACTGAACAACTCTTTTGACGTAGATTATAGTGTTGCACTACAAATGCTGTCCTACCGGGGTGGACTGACAACATTTGTATTTCAAGTAAATAACAGTGAATGACATACTACTGAGGTGTCTCTGGTAGTGATAACCATGCTGCATGATAACTTCTCTCAAAGTCATCCACATCAACAACCACTGCCCCATACAGAATCCAGTGTTTCACACAATGTTGGGTCAAACTCTCCTGCACACAACCACGATAATCTTTGACACGCAGCGTTGCGCACAGCAATTGTTGACGTGCATTGACCGGATAATCAACTATGATTTAGACTACAGGGCACTGACCACAGCCTTTAGGTTATTCCTGGCATTGGATGTCCTCAGATCAGACACTAAGCCATCCCCAGGTTCAGCTGTACAAAGGCTTGCAGCATGCTGTCAAGCAGCACTTGGTCAGAGCACCGCCCAAGCGACTCGGGCATGGCTTGCAACACAGTGGCCCAAAGGCTTCTCAGATGACATCAAGCTTGTTGTACACGTCTCATCCTCTGATCAAATCAGGTCTGATGCTGTTGTTGCATCCATGACTCATTGACGGTGACTAGGTCAGATGCAAAAAGCATGCAGAGCTGCATCCTCCATCATGGTGCTTGCCACCTCAGATACTATTGGCAACCCTGCCACGCTAGAAAAACCCAAGATTGATAAAACAACAGAGTGAACTGGTGCAGATATGCAGACCTCTAAGTGAAAGAGACCGTACGGGTTGATTGGAATGACAGATGAAATGTTGTCCTACCTATCATGCTGTTTGCATCAGAAAGCATGCCTCCTTTCTTGAGAACAATGTGTACTCCAGTGATGATGCATACTGAGAGTGTGGTAACATAGTATGCATCATCATTGCGTGTTATTCTACTAAGATGAATGACACTACAACCATTGTTAGAAACAGTGTTGTACCGAAGTCAGCATGCTGATCATGAACTGTATCATGCCGTATTGCAATTAAATGTGGCTGTCAGGCAATGTAACATGCTGTCACCAACTTACTGGACCCACCCTATTGTTGTTGACCCTTGAAAAGCCAACGCAGTTTATTAGGCACCTTGCAGGGACTTTGCTGTGTTTGTAATGGGCAGCAGCATGCCTCACCTGACTTGTGGGGCATGTTCCTTGCTCCCACAGCAACAGCCGCTCTGGATCAGTCAAGTTGTTGGCGTAGACTGGATCATCCTGCAACACAGATGCCATTGAGACAGTGCAGCTCGTGGCCGTGATGACGTTGACATGAGCTTGTGTAAGAATGTAGTTGCAATGCAGGGATCCATGTGGAGTTCCAGGTTCAACATCACCACTGGCTCCAAGTAACATGGCAGGCTGCAGCATGACTGCATGGCCTGGTTCCACGCTTGCCTACATGCATTATGCAGTCATGGATGTTCAGGGCTGGCGTTTTGCACCAGCCTAGGCAGTAGAGGCTGTTGCTTGGAGCATATCCTGTCAGACTGCAGTGTGCAAGCCTTGCAACTCCAACAATGCAAGATTTCTGCATTGAGAAGGTTCTGCTTGTTTGCAACAAAGACAGGACACCAACAGATTGGGCTGAAGTGATGATCTTAGAGAAAGTGGTCAATGGCATGTCATCAGCTCGTGCATGCATGACCTCAGGTATTCCGGTGCTGATAGATGTCAGGTCGCAAACTGCAACAACTATGTCTAAGCGTGTGCCACAATGCAGCTTGGCATCCATCACACTCAAGGCATATGCATGAAGCAAGTCGGGCGTAGCAGCCACAAAATAAGCAACGCCCGAGTTCCAAAGGTTAGTGCCATGCTACCTCCATGCTGCACACACACCAAGAGCATTGCACCACAAGTAACAGCTGTTTTGGTAAGGATGTCATGCTCAATGGAGGGTGATCCAGTAGATGTGAAGTGGATATATAGATTGGACCCACTTGCAGCCTTTCACATACCGTAACTCTCAAGCTCTGCAGTACCGAATCCTTGGCTCTGCCCAACGCCAAGATGGAGTGATGGTAGTTCATATCATACTTGGTGACGATTCTGGCATGGGATTTACTTGGGAAAGCCGGTGAATCTTTGTAGTAATGCTGAATCTGCAGTTGACACAATTGACTGTCAAGCTCAATCAGGATCTTGGGGTCTGACACCATACAAGACAAAGTTGGCAACGTGTGGTATTAACAGTATTCCAGGAATACTTCCTTGCTTGTATTGAAGACGCATCTAAACATTGTGTCACGCTGAAATGCGCATGCAAAGGTTTTGTGTTCAGTGTGCCATCAACGCTGAGCTACCAGACAAAAGGTACACATCACAAGCGCAGTTTATACATGAAAGCAGGCACTTGCCTCTATGATGGCAGCATTTTTTGGCAAAAACATGTATAGAGCCAACGCAGCCCCATGCACCAAAACGTACACGTGTGTACGAGCTAAGATCTCAGCTTGCTCCTTCAATGATTGCCCTGCAGACCAAGTTCAAACTTGACATTCATGATGCTGCATTGATGCTGATCTTGCGTGCATCCTTGTTACATCAAACATACACCTCAAGGTGAAAGAGATGCCTTTGGCAGTCACAAGCACTGTCAACACATGTGTTAGTACATTCCTGAATTTGAACAAGCGCCATCTTTCGGTTTGTCCTGCTGAAACGTTTTTGCTGCAATGATCTTAGAATGCTCTTTGAACATGCAAGTCAGGGTTCAAGTCAAATGTGCTTGCTCTACAAAAGCAAAGACGACAATTGAAACACCTAGGAACCCCAAAACGCTCTGGAGAATAGGTCTATACCTTCAAAAGTTGTGACTTGAACCCGCGCCCCAGTGTGTCTGACCACATCTGCCATCTGCAAAACATCCAACAGGCTCCTGCCATGCCAGTAATGCCGCTGCACTATGGTCACCTGTGTGTTCTGCTGAGACGGTTGTGTCTGGTCATCTTCTACTCCCAAGCAGTCTAGCATTAGTTTGCGGTGGCCAGATGTGTATGCATTTTGCATGTGATGCACTGCATCCCAATCACACCCGTTGGGATCACTATCACAGGCTTTGACGCCCACACCAACAGCCGTCTTCCCAATGATGACAACCTGCAGCAAAAGTAATGTGAGCTCTTGGTCATTGCAGTGGCAGTGCCAGCAGCAGGAGCAGCATCTGCCTTCAAGATGGTGGGATGGAAAGACAAGTCTGCAACCTCCTTGTAAGGCTATGTATATGAGTGGAATCTCATGTAGGTTGTACAGCTTTCAAGTCCAGCAACAGGCGACACAACAGCCTGCATGACTGCAGCGGTCTCATTGGGAATAGCACAAGTAAAGCATACATGTCAGTACAATGAGCAAGCAGCGGCTGTGTGTCTGCCACTGCCTGAGAAGAGGATGTGCGGAGTGGAGAGGGGGGGCTGAGCAGCACTTGCACAGGGCATGCCTGTACATACAAACATACGCTGAATCATGTGTGATGGAGGAGGCCATGACGATGTGAAAGTAATTGCAGGAAGCCTATGACATCTGTAGAGCAGGGGTTTGTGCACGGTGCCAAACAGAGGGGCTCATGCATGGGGAGCTGTATCTGACCTTGTTGTGCCAATAAGTGTCCCCAATCCAGCGCGGCAACTTGCTAGACAGGCATCTGAGAGACTCATACCCTGCAGGCAGTATTGCCTGCGTCCCGCCTTCCCCATCATCCTCACCATCATTAAAGTAACCCTGCAGCAATGATTGCAAGGTTTGCACTCAATGCCAGGATATGTCAAAAGCTTTTGGTGTTTTTTGAAGCAGTCAGCTAATTATCAGGCCGCCTGGAGTCAGGCAGATTCTTGCCTGATGCATGTTTCAATGCACTTGCGAGTCAAATTGGGGATGTTTGATGCAAGCAGCAGTTGCGCGGAAGCATTTTGTGACAGGCAAGGCACAGGTGGAGCATAGCGCATGCCTCTATCATGCCGCACAGGCACATGCCGTCATGTCTTGTGTCACTGCAAACAAAGGAGTGTTGAAGCTCCCACCGTTGCCAAAATTTGATAGTGACTGGTGGCATGGGTGCAGGCACCCAGCAGCCTGCATGCTGTCGCATAAATGAAGTTGCCGTTTTCCATCATCACATGGTATAAGTTGTGAACTGTATCCAGCCAGTTGTAGATTAGGGCTTGGTCAAGGTACTCAGTGGGGGTGTCTGCTTGCCATGGCAAACTAGAAGGACTGATAATTGAGACATGCTCTGGAAGCATTGCATTCCCATAGCGATGCCACTCCAGATGCCACCCCTCCCTGACCGCAGGTATACTTACATCCTCATCTGCATGACAGCAATCATGTGACTTGCATAGCTAGAGGCAGCTACTTGGCTACAGCAACACACTTGGCGTGCTGCAAAGCTACATCTGCATGCAAGCAATGTGGTTATGTTCATATGCGGTACACCAAGCCATTGCATTTGACGGAAGGTGTACAGCATATATGGCTAATGGCAGAGGGCTACTGCAAGCAGCTACACAAATGCTGCAATGGCACCAGATGCTTTGATTGCCTTTGCCGCCCATTTGCCCAGGGAGGAAGCTCTCACCAGCAGTAATGTAGTAGAACTGCTTCTGCCAAAGGACCAGGTGGTGAAAAGTGCATAGCAGCCCATTTACCCCTTGGCCTGTGCACTGCGTGACCACAGCACCTTTGTAGAAGCAAAGTAACACCTGCTTACAAAGCGTGATGCAGCTGCAGTGAATACTTCGATTGTGCTCAGGCAGGCAAACATTCGAAATTCATGCGCACGCCTATGGAATTCTACAGTCAACCAGATACAACTGACGTAAGGTTTGAATCTTCCTGAAGTCAGAATCAAGCGTGCCGAAAGCTGATACCTCGTATCCAGAATGGTCCACATCGTGACCGTTATCGTTGCCGAGGTTCCCGGACTGCAGCTATCACAAACAATTGTGACTGCCGATAGCGCACGTGAGTGCAAGATATAGAATGCAGATATAGCTGCAACGGTTAACGCGGCCTGCGCTCTTGCAGAATTGTACCTTCTGCGAGTCGGGAGAAGGTGTGTGCTGTGCTCTGATTGCATCTGCACCGAGCACACTCAGCAGCGCCACCAAGGTTGCTAGCCCCTTCCGGGACATAAGGTTGGTCAGCTAACTATAGCAAGGTCGGCAACTGAACCTCTGGTGCGCTTTGCGCATCGACTTCCTTGCAAGCACTCGCTGATGCGAAAACTTCCAGACAAAGTCAGCCAAGAGGGCTGAGGCTTCGCGGCAACGGCTGGAAGGGAGAGATAAATTGCATGCAGTGCTGAATCAAGCATGAGCTGATTTTCAATTTTCTTACGCTGCTCAGTTACGCTGCCCAGTTACGCTGCCCAGTTACGCTGCGCTGGCTCCGCCGCCGCGGCGTTACATAGGCCAAAAATGCCATGTGTGTTCAGCCCGTAACAGGTTTCTGTTGCAAAGGACACCCTGACTAGCCATGTTTTTGCTTGACCATCCCAAACATGCGTTGGTCGTTGACTCCTGCAGCATCCACATGTTATTGGTGGGGCCCGATCAGACTCCCTATTTCAAATGCAACGATGCTGCAAAAGCATTGGGTTACGTAAAATACGCCCAGGCTGTCACAAATCATGTGCGTCCCCGTCAGATAAAGACCCTTGGAGAGCTGCTGACGGAGGGTGTCCCTGTGGAAAGGATACCCGTCTTGTGTAACGAGGACGTCTTAAAAACAGCTAATTCAACATGCATTTGGGAGTAACAATCGCACAATTCTGTTTGCAACGCGTAAAATACAGAATCCTGGAACATGGGGATCAAACCTAATCCATCTACAACCAAGCTGCTCTGTTATATAGTCTTGTCTTTCACGCTCCTTTGTTGTATCTCTATCAGCATGTCCGCGTTCATCACATTCCACGGCAATCTGGTGTTCTGGAAAGTACAAGTCGATCCGATAGCAACCAATGGCGAATTGCTGAACCATGTCTTGCCCATCAAACACTTCCATCAGAGGGGCCAAGGTAGCCATCTCTTCAAATCTTGGCTTTATATCACTGACGTCTATCCCCAACTCTTGTGCGTACTTGATGCTTTCTGGTTTCCTGCTCCTTGCAACCAATTGGCGCAAGCCGTTTTTGTTTATGTACTTTGTTTCGAGGAGGTTGTGATTGGCAGTAAAATTGGTTTCTTCTTTGACTCCATTGGTTTTCAAGGTTCTCAGAGTGGCCTGGTTGCCAAGTGTGACATGTTTGCAGACAGCACCATGAGGTCTTTTATAGCCAAGCTGGAATGCGACCCTGTTTGCTGCATACCACCGACTGCCATCAATATTCACAAATGTAGGCGCTTGCTTCTGTACAGCTTTGCCCATGTTTGCCATTCATATGCTGCTATATTCAACAAGCAGCACCCGTACCTTTCAAGGAGAAGATAATGTGCTTGAAACAACACGTTTAAAACTTACAACTCAGAGGGCTATCAAAGGCAGAGCTAGAGAAGGAGTTCAATGAGATGAGGTTCAATCTCAGGCAAGGCTTTGTTTCCACTGGAATGGGTGATCTGCAGTCCAAGCTGTTGACTTGTGAAGAAGCAAAGAAGCGCAAGAAAGAGCAACAGACCCAGCATAGTAAGAGACAGAAGCTGCTGCAGGCAGAGCGGCCAAAGCTGATTGACTGTGCCCCAGCTGTCCACCGTTGCTTTGAAATCAAGCAGCCCTGGGAAAACGCTGTTGCAGAACTGTGTCCACATGTCTGGCCACTTGCTCTGGATCAGCTCTGCTGTGGCGAGCTGTCTGCCCTGGACATAGTGATACTCCCACACGAAAGCTTTGCCGGCAACCCCACTTGCATAGCCTGCTGCTACCATGATGGCCCTCACCTCTGCGCTCTTGAACTTGTAAGAAACTCTCAGAGTCGTTGCATCCCTGGTGTGCTTACTGAGACACGCCAAGTCTTCTTCGGAGACTGCAGGAGAAGACGCAGCCAGGTTAGAGCTACTTACAGAAACACAAAGCAGATGGGACATATGCAAGCATGTCAAAGATCCGCTCACCTCCCATCATTTTCAGCCATTCCATAAAGCTCTGCCTGATGAGGCCAGTCTTCTTGCCCCTCTTCTCGTGTTCAATGCCAAGTGCATCATCGCATAAGGCCCTGGTGATGATGCTGATCATGTGGTTGGTGTCCACCCTCTTGAAAGGCTTTGTCTTCTTCTCAAGAGGATCTGTTTCAAGCACTTCTGAAGCAGACAACAGAGGCACCATTCTGTACTTGATCTTGTCCACCATCCTTGCTTTGCACACGTGCTCTGACACCCTCTCCATCACTTGCACTGCAGACAACGGTTTGAATAATTGATTGGGCATGCAAGTGCAGTCAAAACAAAGCAGGAGAACAGGAGCAGAGCTGACCTGTGCATTGAGAAAGCAGATCTGAGTATTGCGTTCCTTGTTGCTGCTTGGCAGCCAACGCAAACTTGAGGGCAAGCCCAAAGCAGGGACAGGCCAAGGAAGGCTTCATGGTGCGCATGACCCAGTCAGCCATGTCCCCTTGTTTGTTGACCTTGTGATGCCCCCTGTCGCCAAGATGCAACAGCTGCACAGGCCCAAAGAGGGGGGTGACTGGCAACTTTGCCGCGCTGAAGCTGGTATGGGCTCTGTTCATGTCACAGATCTGGCCTGATCTGGCCAAGGTCTGTCCCATGATGCCACAGAAAGCCAGCAGCAGTGCGCATTCAGCCGCTGATAGGCTCATGGCATAGGTGTACAGGTTCTGAAGCTGATCAGTGCTCAAGCTGTGCCTGTCTTGTCTGACTGTCCTGCCATCAGTATTAGCTGCTGCTGTAAGAGAATGGTCGTGCACTTCATATGACAGCTCGTGGCTGGCAGCTTCACTCTGATTCCAGTGAAAAGATGGCAGGTATCCATGGTAAGCGGCCAGATTAGCGATGTGTTTGCGTGCTCTGTGCCAGATTGCCACTACAGAACTGAGCTGTGACTTCTGAGCTACTAACCAGCTCACATGGTCCTCAAACATCTGCAGACTGGTGATGGGCTTGACCTCGTCAAACGTTTCAAGGCACCAGCGCTGCAGCACATGAAGCTAATGAGTATTGTGGCTGCAGCAGATTGCTTTGGGCATCAGATTGCTTTGGGCATCATACCTCGTAATCACTCAGAGCTACCCTTGCATTGGCGTTCACCACCTCTGACGTCTTCTTCTGGAAACGCCGGTGGAAATTCTTCTCGTGTGCATCCCTTTGTTCATCTGTGCTGGTGTCGTACTCCTTCCATAGCGTGATGCTCATGCATGCTAGCCTAGACAGGAAGGTTGAGTGCTGCAGGTCTGTTGGGAGACTGCAGGCAGAAACAGCAGGTGGTCACCCTTGTGATATTGCAACACATGAAGCATGAGCACCACAGCAGACTCTACCTGGAAACGTTCAATGGATCAAAGGAGAAAGTTTCGCCTACTGGCTGGACAGAACCATCAATGGAGGGAGCTGGCAGAGTGACATTGACACTGCGACGTTTGCGCCCTGTCGGCAGATCCACAGGTGTTCGCCATATGGGTGGCACAGCGGCTGACCGCCCCTCGCCGTCCAGTATCATAGCTGCCAGGAACTCCACGTTGCGCAGGTTCTTTTCTTTGGCTGGTGGCGCGAACCGTTGCTGCTCTTTGTCGTACTTGAAAGCCAGATCTTGCAAGGTTTCGATGCTGTCTCCGGCAGCCTTGCGTCTTTCACGCTCACCTCTGTTGTAAGAACTGGAGCGCATAGTGAGCAGTTGTCTAGCACGAGTCGCGTCCTCGTCTGACGCACCCACCGGTCGCGTGTAAGGCAGCACACTGTACTTGACTCGGCTCATGCCGTCAGTCGCAAGGTCTGTATAGCAAGAAGCAGGCGTGAGTTTGACTGCGCAACCGGTAACGCTTGTCCTGGCAGATCCTGAGAGAAGGAAGAAGTGTCGAAGGAAGAAGGAAGTGCGTGAAGATAGTCTTCGGAAATGTTCGGGGGTGGTCTGTCGCTGTTCAAATATGACACTCCCGTAATACGAGGCTAGGTTACAGTTACACCAGACTCGCGTTTTAAGCTTGTAATCTTCTTCTTCTTCTTCCGCTGGAGTACGTAATTCTGCTCAGCGCAAGCCTGGGCCGTGCTTACGTTCCCAAGTCTTGCAATATCTCAGCTGCAAACCCGCATCATGCTATCTAGCCTTGGTGACTGGTCCAGCAAGTTGGCCAACGGAGCAAAAGAAGCGGCAACGAAGCGCACGGCCGATGCATTACAGATAGCGGCGAGAAAGATTGGCGATTTGTCTGAGATGCTGCAGGAGCCAGGCCCTGCCGCTCCAGATCTATGCCAGCTCATCAACGGCCAGGGCATCTACCAGGATTACCACCTGCAGCCCTTCTTCGAAAAGCTTGCAATAACCCGACAGACGTCATACCTGATCGTGTCCATAATGGGCAGTCAAAGCGGTGGAAAGAGCACGCTCCTGAACCATATGGTTGCCTTCCATACATGCCTTGCTCCGTGATAACTGCAAACAGTGAACAGTGAATGATCATGATCTGTTGCATCACCTGTACAGACAATGATATTTTCTTGTTTTTGATGCAGTTTGGGACCACCTTCAAGCAGATGGATCCGAACCCAGCAGAATTTGGTCAAAATACTGTGGGGATGTGGCTTAGCAAGAGCTTGAAGCCAAAAGGCACCACAGTATTTGTGATTGATAATGAAGGTTGTGACAGTCACGAGCGAACTGACAATCAAATGCAAGACCTTGAGCGTCGTTATGCCTTGATGGCACTCCGGGCTTCAGACATACTCATCTTGAACATGCACTGTGGCAATGCTGGCAGGGAGCAAGGTGCCAATCTGACCCTCATAAAGGCAATGATTGAGGTGTGATTTGCAACTGCATTTGACACGTCAAAATGACTGTATCAAATGATCAGACAATCAACATACCTGTTGCTCTATGACGTCAGGGACTCAAGTTTGACTGAGCGCGTGTTTGCGGTTGTCTTCCAAGCAGCACCTTACAAGTCTCATTGCCGATGCAGTACCAAGTATCTAGAATCAATGCACTTTGCAGGCCAAGCTGCAGCAGCTAGCCAAGACTGTCAGAACTGCTGGCTCAGAGATCAAAATGGTCAAGAGCACCCTCCTGGTGGTCTTGAGGGACATGATGATGCCACTCGAGAAGGACTTGCCTCCTTTCCAGACGAGCTTCATGAAAAACTTGCGCACCACTTTTGAGAAGGCCAAGAAGCCAAAAGAGCTAGACTCTCCATCATTTGACGACTGCTTTCAGGCAAGCTTGACACACATGTACACAACATGCATAGCAGTCATGTAAGTGCAACGAGCAGCAGACAAGCACAACATGACTTGCTGAGCGTATATTATGTTGTCTCAGGTTTTTGTGACTGGGTTGCCAGACTACAGAGAGCACAAGACCGCTTTTGCTAAGGCTTGCAAGGACTTGCGCCACAAAGTCACCTACACAAGGGGTACATGATCAATCCCTCCCTCCCATGATGCTTATATTGCAAGTCACTGAGTCGCAGCTGCGTGCTATGCTTGAAATTGCAATGCTGCATTGGCTACAGCTATGGACCGATGCTTTCAATCAGCTTACATCTTGCAAATATCTTGTTTGATGCATGACTCGTGAATCTAAGGCATTCCCAAGATCAGGAGATTTTTGTCTGTCTATCAGCTTTCGTGTGTTGGATGTTAGAGTCCTTTGCTTCAGTCTTGGTGACCAAAGGTGATGGACTTTCATGCAGAGCATACTGCAGAGAATCCAAAGTATGGCGAGTATGTGCCATCTGTCAGAAATGAGCAGTCCTTGTCCGTGGATTTGCTGCCACAACAGTTTCGTGTGATGTGGGATGGCATAGCAAATGATCCAAACCTGGACTGGCATGACTCTGAGGTACCATTGAGTTGGACAAGATAGTGTTTGATTCCCTCACAGGCATGCTGCTTGGCTGCGTCAAAGTTGCACAACACAGAAATTTCTTGTCCACGGGTGAGCCTGTCATGTTGTAGCCACAAAGCATCTGTACATACACAGGCGTTTTGATTCGGCCTATCCAGAAGACAAGCGGGTACTGGAGGCCCACTAAGTGCCACACTGCTTGCAGGCTGAGACGTACCAAAATCTTTGCACAAGAAAGGCGAGGGCGGCTCAGGAAAATCTCATGAACAGCTCGGCTTGGACAGATCTGAAGCAGCAATGCGAAGAAAAGGTGGTGCCAGCAATCAGTCAAACGATGCTGGACATGATTTCAGCAGCTGTGCAAGGTGCGACTCGTGTTTGTTATTCATCACACACTTGCCCACGGCTATAGAAGCTGTATGACAGTATGGCACTAAGCTTTCATAATGTGCTGTTCGACACAGGGACATTCAATATCCCACATCTGCAAATTCACAGCCAATCACCTGCTAGTCACTTGTGGAGCAACCAGGCATGCGCACAATGCTGAATCATGTTTCTGAGCTGAGTCTGGGTGAAAATAGCAACATTGCTTCAACAATGTTGTGTATATGAACATGTGTTGAGAACAGCACTTAAAGCTTTGTAGGCCATGCTATCCCAGGAGAAAGAGAACACTCTCGCTTGTGCTAATTGTATGGCACTGTGACCTGACAACAGACATGCACGTCATGCAGAGTATGATGCAGCGCTGGAAGAGATGGTGTGTCATGATGAGGAGTTTCAGCTATGCCAACGACGGGAGATGTGTGCACTGTTAGCAGAGCAGATGCAGGAAGACTTCTTTGCCCCCACACTGACACAGATTGCCAACAACTTGTGGCAGGCTGTCTTACCCCGCATGACGGCAGCACCAACTAAGGCTGCCAAGAAGAGGTAATGTACTCAGAAGCAAGATATCTTCGACTATATTGCACTGTTAACAATCTCTTTGTGCATTTGAGGCCTTGCATGCTGCGGTGTACAATTCGTGTCTAGTCTGCACTGCAACATATGTGTGCGCAAGAAGTACGCACAAAGGCAAACCTGGAAAGCTTGGGTGACCATATCTTTGTTACCCACACACACTCGTTGCACACACACTCTCGTTGCACAACACATGATCTGCAGGTCATAGACTGAGCAAAGCATGGTATTGGGTGCGAGATGCTTGCAGTCAGCATCAGTTTCATGCAAGACATCCCTCTTTGAGTCTCAACAAGGGTTTCTCTGGGATGCAGCATTTTTGATGGCATTGCAAAAGACTTCGAGACACAAGCTGTGCCACCACAGCTTGACTATCACAAGGTTCTTTGTGAAGTACTAAATGACGCTGAAGAAGAGGAAGCAGAATTTGATGACAAGCAGGAGGAGGAAGAGGACAGTGATGGACAGGCAGGCATTGGAAGCTTCAGTACCCTGAGAGACGCACTTGATTGGTCTTTACAAGTCAATCTGGCAAAGAAGAGGTTGAATAATCGTTGGGCTGACAAGGTGGGTCCCTGAGAGGGGCAATGAAACAGCTGTTTCTGGCCGTGTGAATTCCTGGCTTTTGCTCAACACCACTAAGCAGATTGTTGCAACTTGAGCTGTGCTCTTACAGCACTGGCCTTCCGTAGATGATGATGATCTTGTTGTAATGAACGCTGCATCATCGAGGCTTTGCGCTTTCATTGCTGTTCTTCATGGGCAGCTTCTGAGTAGCTGTGACTGCCTCACCAAGACAATGATGCATAGCAGTTCCCGTTTTGGAGCTCTGCCTATCACAGTTTTAGGCTGCACATAGTCTCCATACTTATGATCATGTATATAAGCAGTCAGGCGGATCATGACGAATCTGACCCTCAGTGTACGTAATGTTATGCATGCTAAACATTGCTTGCCTTTGGATACACAAAAACTGAGCATTTGAGTGACCACAACAACAAAACCCTCTCAAATTGCGTTCTATGCAACGATGCTTGGTCTTTGCTGTTATGCATGCCACTTGAGCTACCCCAATACCTTGTAGCTCAAATTAAGTAAATTCAATCACCAAGCACTTGTCTGCTCTTCAGTTTGGAGAGCAAGAGGAGAAGAAGCAAGCAAAAAAAGAGTACGAGGAGGTACAGGAGCAGGTAAGCTGACGCAATGTATGGACAGTTGCGCAATGAGACTTGCAACAGCCTAGCACCAGCATCAAAGACTGCAATCTCCATGAGCACACAGCAAAGGCGCTGACTTGTTGAGCGTAGATGTAAATCTCTGCCGTGATATCACTTGCTAAAAATGCATTACTTGCTGTGCATGCATAAGCCAGGTGTCCTTGTGCATGACCCTCTTTTGATGCCATTATGCAGGTTGTCAAAAGTACCAAAACCTACAAAGCGGCCGAGTATCTGATCAATAAGAGCTTCAATGGGTTACAGCCTCTCTTGGATGGTGCAGAGAAGCTTTCACGTTCATATACATCAGACTTGTCATACTTTGACAACGATGGCCGTGTGATCTCTCTGATACGCTATGAGAGTGCAAAAGCAGCAACTGCTGGATTTCTCACTGGCCTTGGAGGTCTTGCAGTTGCCCCTGTCACCATTCCTGCTGATCTACTTGGCAAATGGCTTCTACAAGGGCGTCTTGTAGCAACCATTGCTTACATATACGGTCACAGCTTGGAGGATGACAGGGTGAGGACAATGGTGTTGCTCACTGTGTTAGGATCCAGCATGACAGATGTCCTCAAGGAAGCTGGAGTTGTCATTGGCGGCAAAGTGGCCATGAATGCCCTCAAGCAGGTTCCTGGAAAGACACTGATAGCCATCAACAAGGCAGTTGGCTTCAGGCTCATCACAAAGGCTGGAAGTACAGGGGTTGTCAACCTGATCAAGTGGATACCAATCGTAGGAGGCTTTGTTGGCGGCAGTGTCAATGCCATGGGAGCAGCATCAATTGGCAATCTGGCCATGCAGAACTTCAAGCCTTTCTGAAAGTCTCATCTCGCAACCAGGTTGGTCAAGTTCGTCAGAAATCGTGCCTGTTCTGTGATGGATCTATGGGGATATTAGTCTTTGCGACCAGTCTGCATGTCTTTGCAATGAACCGTGATTGCGCACGGACACAGCAAGTTACCATCAGCGTTGTCATGCAGCCCTCGGACGTGTGCCTGTATGCGAGTGACCACAAGTTGTGCTTTTGGATTTTGGGCAATCTAGCCCAAATAAGCCATGAGTGTAAAAGTACTTTAGAACATACATATGAGGCTGTCTACGAAGTCATCCGCCTGGTCACCAGAGAACTCCCCCGCAAGCCGACATGGCTCTTCCTCGAGAGCGTCGCGAACATGACTCGAGCTGGTGCACTGCCTCAGCTGCCTCCCTTGGGGCACACCACACAAGGAGGCGCTGGTTCTGTCTTGCGCGGGTCAGGCAGGAGACTGATGTGGCCCACTCCGCGAGCCGAATTTTCAACAAATTTCTGAACCTCCCATGCCTCTGGGACGAGAGGACTTTTGGCTGGTACAGGGAAGCGATGTGTCAATCGATTTAATGGCCTTATTTCAAGTCGGTTTTGACATCGATTGCAACTCGTAAAGCATGTCGAATACAGGCGTTGATATCGAATTTGATCACTCTTACAATGCTATGCCTCAAACCTTCCATGACAGCTGGCTTGAACAAAGATCTGGAGAAGCAACTGTACCATGACTTGACACAGGGTCGAGAAGACATTGAGGACGTGACAAACGACCCCAACAGACAGCCGCAGAGAGAGAGAGAGAAGTGTTTTACATCCTTTGCCCAGCCTCAAGTCTGATGGATGTGCCAGGGTATGTGAACCCTGACAAACTGATGAATGTGCCAATCGGATTTGTCTGCAGGTAATGGTGCTAAATTGCCCCCCAACAACTCAGGCACACAAGGCATAGCAGAGCAGCGATACATAGCCTCCATGCAAACAGGACAAGAGAAGCAACAAAACAAACAGCCGTTCACCACGGGATAGTCAAATGACAATGCAATGTCAATGCACCAGGGCTCGTCCCCCGTAGGGCCTGGTGACTGAAACCAACAAAGGCAAAAGAAACATGTCCACGCAGATTGTTCTCCCGTATCGAATAGATGTTCGTTGGTCTCGTTGGTCAGAAGAAAAGACCCAAGGAAACAACCAAGGGCTGAAGAGAACTCCTGTCGCCTGCTACAAAGACCGCAAGTGGAAAAAGCACAGGCCCTTCAAATGACACCAACGAGTAGTATCAAAATGGCAGGCTGTAGGTCAAGTGAAGCCAAAAGCAAAGGGCAACTGAGCAAAGTCGTCAGACAAAGTCAACAAGCAGCGCCAGGACACGGTCCAGTTTGTCAAAGAGGCAGAAGGTGCCATCAGGAGCTTTTATGCTACACAGGCAGGTGCATGTCTATTCACTACTCAGATCAACTACATACAAAGGGGATATGGGATATGTTGCAAGAGAAACAAGCCCATGCTGGCCCTTGATCAGCAGCGGAATCTCATTCAAGAACTGAATATCCAATACATTTCTTTTCACAAAAAAGGTTGGTTGAAAACCCTCAACATGCAACAACAGAATCGTCTGAACTAGAAACATGACAACTTGCTGAATATTGAATGATTCAATATCTGGCAAAATTTGATTCACGTACAATGCTGGCAAGTGCATGATGATGCACTGCTCAGATCAAGGGGAACCACTATGGATATTGGATATTCTGCTAGAGAAACGAAGCCAGACTGGCATTTGATCAGGCACAACATCTTACAATATGCAATTAATTTTTTCCTTCAAAAAAGGTTGGTTAAAAATCCTCAACTTGCAACAGCTAAATGGTCAAATCAGAAATATGGCAACCAGACCGAGGTCTGACCCGGGTATGACCTGGACCAGATTCAAACCTATGAACGAAGATCTGCCAAGCAAGCTACTTTTATCACGCCCTTCCTGCGCCATCAATGGCAACTGACGACTGTGGGAAAAGATGGAAAAGACACCGCTGCTCATTGATCGACTGGGATTGATGTTTGAAGAGATGCCCCACAGAAAGCGGTACCAAGACATGGTAGAATTTCTCAAAGAGGCAGGAGACGCCATCAGGAGCTTTCATGCTACACAGGCGGGTGCATGATGATTCACTGCTCATATCAATGACAGACACAGTGGATATTGGATACGTTGCAAGAGAAACAAGCCCATACTGGCCCTGAATCAGCGGTAAAATAGTTCATATCCAAAAGGAATATCCAATGTATTTTCTTTTAACAAAAAAGTTTGGTTGAAAATCCTCAACATGCAATGACAGAATGGTCTCAACTAGAAACGTGCAAGTTGCGGGATACTGAATAACTGAATTTCTGGGAAATGTGACTCACGTACAATGCCGGCAG
>JAABUS010005435.1_pt1 | contig 16732 bp, 18 predicted proteins | sample 5560161 | NCBI WGS metagenome assembly JAABUS01 (sample SAMN10711885, study PRJNA513376) | rock metagenome | isolation source: Antarctica rocks | place: Antarctica: Victoria Land, Trio Nunatak nord | collected 2016-01-04
GGATAAATATCCGGAAGGAAATATTGATATTTCCATTAAAGATCTGTTAAGTTACACGGTATCACTAAGCGATAATGATGCATGTGATATCTTGCTTAAAATGCTGGGTGGGACAGACAAAGTAGATTCTTATATGCACAGTATTGGCATTAAAAACATAGCGATTAAAGCATCTGAATTTGAAATGGCCCAAACCTGGAACGTGCAGTTTACCAACTGGTGCGCACCTGTTGAGATGATACACTTGCTTGATATAGCTTTCAAACCTAATTTTCTTTCTAAAGCCAGTTATGCATATCTATGGAAAATTATGCAGGAAACGTCAACTGGTTCAAAGCAAATTAAAGGGCTTTTACCAAGCGGTACAATTGTGGCACACAAAACTGGCCGTTCAGACACAAACGGGCAAGGTATCACTGCTGCAACAAATGATGTTGGTATTATAACGTTACCCAACGGCAAACATTTAATTATTGCTGTATTTGTAAGCAACTCTCCTGCTGATCTTACTACACGCGAGTCTGTAATTGCACGTATAGCTAAAGCAGCATATGATGAAGCTTTAAACTGACAACCCGCAAGCAGGCAACATGCAAGTAGAAAAAACAGCAGAACTAACGGGCCATGGCAATCCTGTTTTCACAGTAGCTTTCTCCCAAAAGCCAAACATTATTTTTACCGCCGGAAACGATAAAGGTGTGGTTGAATGGAGTACCAAGAACAATGCTTTTATCAAAGTCATGTTTTCGGTTGTTACTTCTGTTTACAGCATTCATTGCCCTGTCGGTTATCCGCTTTTGTTTGCCGGTTTAAGAAATGGCGATGTGCTGGTATTTGATTTTGAGAAACAACAATTGCTTTTGCCGCTTAAACATCATCAAAAACCAATATTTGATATGCAGTCTGTTCCGCATAAAAAGGAATTGCTGGTAGCCAGCGAAGACGGCTCGGTTTCGGTTTGGAACTTGGAGGATCTGAGTTTGGTACATTCTATTCCGGTTTCTACAGATACAGTCCGTTCAATCAGCATTTCAACACAAAACAAACAAGTTGCTTTTGGCTGTCGAGACAATAGCGTCCGTATTTATGATTTGGAAGATTATACGCAGATCAGAACTTTAAGCGGCCATACTTTGCCGGTTTTTTCGGTTGCTTATGCGCCTTCCGGCAATTATTTGGTTTCCGGTTCCAGGGATGCACAACTTAAAATCTGGGACACAAAAATTTTTGAATTGATCAAAAATATCCCGGCACATTTATTTGCCATAAACAGCATTGCTTTTCATCCAACTCAATCTTATTTTGCTACGGCCAGTATGGATAAAAGTATCAAAATCTGGGGTTCGGATGATTTTAAGCTTTACAAGATCATCAGCCGCGAAAAAGGGTTTGCCATGCACCGCTTGTCTGTCAATAAGATTGCCTGGAGTCCGGACGGCAGCAAGTTAGTGTCGGTAAGTGATGATAAATTAGTGATGCTCTGGGATTTTACTTTTTAACACTGCCGTTTCCGGTTTTTCTTTTATTTAATTTTTTTTATCATAAACAAACTGTTTCATAGTTCTGTTGTAGAAATAATTAAGAAATCAGACTCACGATTAAAAAAAAAACAAACGATGAAAAAATTAAATGTGTTATTCTTAGCAGGGGCTACTGCGCTGGCATTTCAGGCTTGCAACAGTTCTAACAAAACCAACAGTACGGATGTTGCCAAAGATTCTAATTCTACCAAAGACACCTCCAGCATGATGTCATCTACTGACACCACAACAAAGGCAGCGGGCGGTGTAATGAAAGTAGATAAAGACGATGCCGATTTTGCCGTTAAAGCAGCAAACGGAGGCATGGCAGAAGTGCAAATGGGTCAAATGGCGGAGCAAAAAGCCACAAACCCGGAAGTAAAAGCTTTTGGTGCCAAAATGGTGACCGACCACACTAAAGCAAACGATAAAATGATGGCGTTGGCCAAGCAAAAAAATATCACTTTACCAACCGCTGTCAACAACGATGAGCAGAAAAAAATGGATGACCTGAGCAAAAAAACCGGAAAGGATTTTGACAAGGCTTACGTAAAGGAAATGGTTGACGACCACGACAAAGACGTAAAGGAATTCGAAAAAGAAGCTAAAGACGGAAAAGACGCAGATATAAAATCTTTTGCCGCGACTACGCTTCCAACATTAAAAATGCACCAAACCATGATCAAAGCAATAGATAAAAAGATGTAATCATACTTCTTTTATCCCTATAAAAATGGAACATCACTTAAAACGATGTTCCATTTTTTTTGCTGCTAAAAGAAGCGTTTGATAATGCGCAAATAGTGCGTATATTTTTTTTGCCCTGCAGAATAAATCCCTTCGTCATCAATCCTGTCAATCTTTACTTTTCCGGAAGCATGGATGATTTGCTCATTGTTCAGCATAATTCCAACATGGACAATCCGGCCTGCTTCGTTATCAAAAAAAGCAAGGTCGCCGGGCAAAGTTGCCTGCAAAAAATCAACAATTTTTCCTTGTTCTGCCTGCTGCCAGGCATCCCGTTTCAGTTGAATGTTTTGTTGCAAATAAACAGCTTGGGCAAAACCGGAACAATCAATACCAAAATGCGTTCTTCCTCCCCATAAATAAGGCGTGTTTAAAAAGGTTTTAGCAAAATCAATTAAGCCGTTTGTTTTAGGTTGAAGTAGATTTTGAACCTGATATTCGATCTCCCCTAAAATAAATCTATTGTTTTCTAAACCTGCGATCCGGCTTCCTGCGGGCAAATACAAGCAAGAACGATCCTGTTTTTTGGAGATGATAGTAACCGGTTCGTGTGTAAGCTGTACTGTTTTTAGCAAGTGTTTTTCGTGATCTTCCTCACTTATCAAAACGCCCTGAACAGCTTGGATATAACCTTCATAACCATCACTTTCTGTTTTGATTTTCAGCCAGCCGGTTTCTGTTTCCAAACTTGTAAAACCTTCGCCAAAAAGTAGTTGTGAAACCAATTGCGAACGATGTGCAGGCTGATCCCGTAAAGGAACAATTCCCAGATTAATTAAACCGTATTGCATTTTTAAACTATAAAAAAAGGGAACACAAAGATTGTATTCCCTTTTTAAATTTCAATTATAAAATCATTATACTTCCATGTGCAGCCAGGATTTTTTGGCCAATAATTCTTCTTTTGTTTCCCGCACGTTTTCATCATCCACACAACAATCAACCGGGCAAACGGCTGCACATTGCGGCTCATCATGAAAACCTACGCACTCGGTACATTTATCGGAAACGATGTAATAAACCTCATCGGAAATTGCCGCATTCGGTTCTTCTGCATTCAATGTAGAGCCATCTCCAAAATCAATAATACCTTTTAAACCTGTTCCTTCAGAAAACTTCCAGGCCGCGCCGGCATCGTAAATGGCATTGTTTGGGCATTCCGGTTCGCAAGCACCACAGTTAATACATTCGTCGGTAATTTTAATCGCCATAACTCTATCCTTAAAAGCTAAATGATACATTTGCTTTGCAGCAATACATTGCTGTGAAGCAATGTTGCAAAGATAACAAAAATTGCATTTTCAGGTTTTAAGCTTTGCTATTTATATGTCAGAATTGATTAAAATAACTTTAACAGAAACGTTATCGGCTTTGGGTAAAGAATTACTGGATCCATCTGAAGAACTCCTTCAAATAATAGTACAGGAACGTCAATACAATGCTTGGTTTACACCCGAAAACGTGTTGCAGGCTGTTCAGGCAATCGGCAAAATGCTGAATATTGCAGATCTGGAAAAGTGGCTGCCGGAAGATGCCGGTACTGTTTTTACCGGCAAAAAAATTGGATTGGTTTTAGCAGGAAATATTCCGGTTGTGGGTTTTCACGATGTGCTTTGCGTTCTGGCTTCCGGCCATTTTGCAATGATTAAAGCTTCTGCAAGTGATTCAAGGTTAATCAGTTACATCTTGAAACGCTTGGTTGCTTTGGAACCGGAATTTGCAAACCGATACGAGTTTTCAGAACGCTTGACTAATTTTGATGCAGTAATGGCCACCGGAAGCAACAATACTTCACGCTATTTTGAATACTATTTCAGCAAAGTGCCAAATATTATCCGTAAGAACCGCAACAGTTTAGCTTTACTTTCCGGGTTTGAAAGCGAAGAAGAACTGCAAAAATTGGGACATGATATTTTTGATTATTTTGGGTTGGGATGCCGCAGCGTTTCTAAACTTTTGGTGCCGGAAAACTATGATTTCGGCGTTTTATTTCGCGCGATAGAATATTTTCAGCCGATTATCAATCACCATAAATACAACAACAATTACGATTACAACAAATCTGTTTACTTGGTCAATCAGGCTAAACACCTCGATAATGGTTTTTTATTGCTGAAGCAGGACGAGAAAATTGCTTCTCCTTTGGCGGTTTTGTATTTTGGTTTTTACACGGATTTGAACGATGCCGAACGTCAGTTGAACAAACAGAAAGAAGCTATTCAATGTGTAGCAAGCAATATGAAAATAGCCGATCACACGCAAGTTGTTGGTTTTGGCAAAAGCCAGCAGCCCAAACTTTGGGATTATGCGGATGGTATAAATACGATGGAATTTTTACAATCCATTTGATTTTTATAGGATAAAAGAAGTATCTGCCGGAAAAAATCTTGTATAAATTTTAACTTTGGCAGCAGATGTACATTATTAAAGTAAAAGGAGTAGCCAAAATACCTGATTATGTGCAGTTGCGCGACGAGCAGTTTACGTTGCTGGCTTATTTTCGGGTAGACAGGCCGGATAAATCGCTGGACAAACTTGGACTTACAGACAAAGCAGAACAGATCATGAACATTGTGAGAGACCTGCCATTTGGTCAAATCCTAAAACTGGAACTTTAAAAAATGCTTGGAAACACGGTAATCAGTCTTCAAAATATAGATGTTTTTCAACAGAAACATTTGGTGCTTTCTGATGTAAACCTTACAATTGATAAAAACGAATTTGTTTGGCTGATCGGCCAAACCGGTTCGGGCAAAAGCAGTTTGCTCAAAATATTGTACGGCGACCTGCACCTCACCAATGGCGAAGGACATGCCGGCGGGTACGACCTGAAAAAACTGACGAACAAAGAGGTGCCATTTTTGCGCCGCAAACTCGGTATCGTTTTCCAGGATTTTCAATTGCTTTCTGACCGGACGGTAGAAAAAAACCTTGAATTTGTGCTGAAAGCTACTGGTTGGAAAGACAAACCCAAGATCAACGAGCGTGTTCGGGACGTGCTGGAAAAAGTTGGCTTGCGATCAAAACTCAAAAAAATGCCGCATGAAATTTCTGGCGGCGAGCAGCAGCGCGTAGTAATTGCACGCGCGCTGCTGAACGAACCGGAAGTGATTTTGGCAGATGAACCTACGGGCAACCTCGACCCAGATACTTCTGAAGAAATTGTGATGCTGCTAAAAAACATTAGCCTCGGCGGAACGGCCGTGCTGGTTGCCACGCATAATTATCACATCATCCGCACTTTTCCTTCACGCATTATTAAATGTGAAAATGGCAAGATTGTGGACAACGTGCAATTGGTATAGTTTCCCTGCAAAATAAACTTCCTAAATCCTGATGCTGTTTTTACCGGCATAAAAGAAGTATATTCTGCCATCTTGCTGTCAGACCCGGATTTTGAAACAGACAGAATAAAACGCATGTTTCACAACGGCCTGACAGCCTGACGGTTTTTAGCAGATGGCAGGAAACTTGAACAGGAAAAAATTATATTATGAATTTTAATGATATACTGAAGAAGATGAAAAAAGAAGAACCAACTTCTGTAGAAAACCCTATCAATATGGATGAGATTTTTGATGAATTTCAGCAGGTAAACGAAGCACGCCAGAACCAGAAAGATGAAAATGAAGGTAATGAAAACGATGCTTCCGCTGAGGATAAACTGAAAGAGGAACTGGCTTTGGCCAATGATAAATTTTTGCGCTTGTACGCCGAGTTTGATAATTACAAACGCCGTACTTCCAAAGAACGCGTAGAACTCTTGCAAACCGCCGGCAAAGACGTAATTGTATCGTTATTGCCGGTTCTAGATGATTTTGAACGTGCCAGCCGGGCGATTGAAAACGCAAAAGACGTTGCTTCCGTAAAAGAAGGTGTGAGCTTAGTGTATAACAAACTTAAAAACCTACTGGCTCAAAAAGGATTGAAAGAAATGGTATCGAAGGGTGAAGTTTTTGATGCGGACATACACGAAGCTGTTACGAATATTCCGGCCCCTACCGATGTAATGAAAGGCAAAATTGTAGATGTGCTGGAAGAAGGGTATTTATTAAACGATAAAGTGATACGGTTTGCAAAAGTAGTTGTAGGCGCGTAAATAAGTTGCGGGTTATGAGTTACCGATTGCCAGTTTTGCTTTTAAAACTTACAACGGACAACTCGGAACAGACAACTTAAAGATAAGAAAATGGCAAAAAGAGATTATTACGATATCCTGGGCGTTTCCAAAGGTGCCGAAGCGGATGAAATTAAGAAGGCTTACCGCAAGATGGCCATCAAATATCATCCGGACAAAAACCCCGGCGACAAACAATCCGAAGAAAACTTTAAAGAAGCAGCCGAAGCTTACGAAGTTTTAAGCAAACCGGACAAGCGCCAGCGTTATGACCAGTTTGGCCATGCTGCAAACGCGCAATCTCCTAATGGCGGCGGGCAGGGCGGCCCGGGAGGCATGAACATGGAAGATATTTTTAGCCAGTTTGGCGATATTTTCGGTAGTGGCGGCAGTCCGTTTGATAGTTTTTTTGGCGGAGGCCGACAAAGCAGTAACGGGCGCAAAGTAACCCGCGGGACTAATTTAAGGATCAAGGTAAAACTGACGCTGGAAGAAATTGCAAACGGCGTTGAGAAGAAAGTTAAAGTAAACAAACAAGTTATTTGCGAAACCTGCGAAGGCACTGGTGCGAAAGATCAGTCTGCTTTTCAAACTTGTAAAACCTGCGGCGGTTCTGGTGCAGTCCGCCGGGTAACCAATACGATTTTAGGCCAAATGCAAACCACCAGCACCTGCCCTACCTGCAACGGCGAAGGTTCTACGATCACTGCAAAATGTAGTGTTTGCCATGGTGATGGTGTGGTCCGCGGTGAAGAAACGATCAGCATCAATATTCCGGCCGGGGTAAGCGAAGGTATGCAACTCAGCATGAGCGGAAAAGGAAATGCTGCCCCGCGCGGTGGGCTGCCTGGTGATTTGATTATTTTAATTGAAGAAATCCCGCACGAAACGTTGAAACGCGATGGCAACAACATCATTTTTGACCTCCATGTTAATTTTGTGGATGCGGTAATCGGGACAACGGTAGAAGTGCCGACGATTGACGGAAAAGCTAAAATCAAGATTGAACCGGGCACACAAGGCGGAAAAATCCTGCGCTTAAAATCTAAAGGTGTTCCGGAAGTTAACTCTTATCAGCGTGGCGATCAATTGGTGCACATTAATATTTGGACACCAAAAGTAGTAAGCCGCGAAGAACGCGACGTTTTAGAAAAACTGCAAAACTCTCCTAATTTTAAACCAAACCCGGGCAAAAACGAGAAAAGTTTTATCGAACGGATGAAAGAATATTTTGAATAAATCCGATTTTTAGGTGGTAAAAGAAGTATCAAAAAGAGAAGTTGCCTTATCGCCAGCCTCTCTTTTTTGTTTAGGATTTGGATAACAAACCTAATGCCTTCCCGATAAGTACCAATGCTTCTTTTACACTGGTTTTTTAGGTGTGTAAAAATTGTTGTTCACTGTGCAGATATTTCCTGCTCGATCTGATGATTGATTTTATGAATGATCTCGTCCAGATTTTGGGTGCAGGTATTCATCATTTTGATAGATTCATTTCTGTCCACTTCGTCAGTTGTTTCATTGATCAGCCCGATCAAACCGAGAATGGAAGCAACAGGCCGCCGCAATTCGTGAGAACCCATCCAAGCAATATTCCTCAAAATTTCGTTCTGCCGGTTTATTCTTTCTGCTTTTTCTTTGCTGAGGGTAATGTCATTGTAAATAGCAATGTAGCTGTCATGTTTTCCATCTGCTGTAAATAAAGGGGTAAATTCTACATTCACCCAATACTTTTTTCCCGCTTTGTTATAGTTGATAACTTCATATGAGAAGTGTTCCAGGTTTTTTTTTGCAGAAATAATAGCTGCAGTAGTGCTAAGGTCTGTATCCGAGCCACTTAATACTTCATACGGATATCTTCCTGCTATCTCTTGCAGCACATAGCCGGTAGATTTTTCAAATGCTTTGTTTACCCAGGTTATTTTGTTGTTCACATCCTGGATCATGATCATGTTATTTACCTTGGTGATAATATCCGCAAGCCTTTTATTCTCTTCATCAAAACGTTTTAGTTCATTAATATCTTTGATTGCACCAATCATGCGGACGAACTTACCTGCTTTATTAAATTGCAGATAACCCTGGTCATACACATATTTATACTGATGGCCCGCAGTTTCCATCCGATATTCTGAGCCACAGTTTTCCTTTTTATGGCGGATAGCGTGCTGGTATTCTGCTACTACTTTATCTATATCGTCCGGATGGATCCTACTTTTCCACCAGTTTACCTCCGGGCTAATCTGATTTTTGGCCAGGCCAACCAAATCGGTTATATTATCGCTGTATTTGATATTTTTACGCCTTACATCATAATCATAAATTACATCATGCGTTGCTTTGGCAACCAGGTCATACCGTTCCAATGCTTCTTTTAGCAGCAAATCTTTTGCCTTGTTTTCCGTGATGTCTGTAAAATATATTGCCGCACCTTCGTCTGTTGGATAAGCATTTACACAAAACCATTTTTTTGTCTGCACATAGTAAGCTTCAAAATTTACAAAAACACCCTCTTCCAATACTTTTTTGTACGAATGATAAAAATTGTCTTTCTCTGCATCTTTAAATAATTCTAAATATTTACGGTTGACAATTTCTTCCCGCTTAAAATTCAGTAATTTCTCACAACTAAAATTAATATCTGTAATAACCCAATCCCGGTTCAGCCTACAGTAGCCATCGGTAATGTTTTCCAGCGTATTATTTAAGCGTTGCAGGTAAGTGTTTTTTTCCAACTGCACCAATTTCAGTTCCGTCAAGTCCTGCATAGTACCCAGCACTTTATACATTTTACCGTTTTGATACTGCATTTTCCCCAGCACTTTTACATACCTGATAGCTCCTGTTTTGGCAAGGAAACGATATTCGATGTCCAAATCTGTGCCTTGTCCCAACAGTGTTTCTATTGCCTGGTTGTAGGCCTGCAGATCGTCCCGGTGTACCGAACGCAAAATCATACTATAGTTTACTTTCTCTGCCAGGTCAAGATCAAAAATCTCATACAACTCATCCGACCAAACCAGCGCTCTGCTTTCTACAAAATATTCCCAGCAGGATACCCGTGCCAGCTTTTCTGTTTCTTTCAATTTTTGCTTTTCTTCCTGCAAAACCTGGTTCATCAGCTTTAGGTCATGCTCATATTGTACCTGTGCTGTGGTATCGGCAGCAAGCACCATGATAGCACTTTTTTTGTTAAAGGAGATTTTATGCGAGGTGATATTTACATAAATCAATGTGTTTTCCTTTTTCAAGTGCCGCCAGGTTCCGGATGAAAATTCCATATCGGTAACCCTATAAGATGATTCTACTACATTTTCATGATCTTCTACCGGACGGATATCTTGGATCGTCATCGCCAAAAACGCTTCTTTTGTATAGCCATAAGAGGCAATTGCGGCATCGTTTACAGATAAAAATTTAAAAGTTACCGGATCATATATCCACATTGGGTTTGGGTTTCCCAAATACATATTCCGGTAATCTTCCTCCCGTTCTTTAATTGTTTTGTTGTTGATGCGAATAAGTTTGAAAATGATCAGACAGGTGATCAAGATAAAGCAATAAGGTTCAAACAGTAAAATCTGTCCCAACACTTCCTGGTTTAAATGTTTGTCCGCAATCAGGATAAGACCTCTGGTCGATAAAAACCAGCACAAACAGAACAACAAATATCCGAACGTAACTTTAAGAGCACTCAATTTCATGTAACCATCTTTTCCTTAAAAAATCCCATCTGCCTTTAAACATTAGATTCCACAAATACCGATAGTAAGGATATATTGCTCTCAGCCGTCTGGTTTTTTTATTTATTTTATTAACCCTGTCCCTTCACTTTATTCACAATTAGATTTTTTTTTAAAGAACTTTGGTGCAAATTAAATTAGGAATGCCCGCAGAAGTTATATTAACAATGGATCATATTCAAGTTCGACAAAATGCTTATACGTTGTTTCAGGATCTAAGTTTTGAAATTAAAGCAGGCGAAAGTTGGGCACTTGTGGGCGAAAGCGGCTCGGGCAAAAGTGCTTTGTTGCAAACTATTGCCGGTAACCTTCCAATTTCTCAAGGAAAAATCATTTATCATTTTTATGAAAAAGCAAAGCAGGCATATTTGGCCGATACTTCTTTTACCCCGCAAAAAATGATGGCTATGGTTGCATCCAAACATCATTTTAAAAATTTATCCAACACCAAAGATTTTTATTACCAGCAACGATATAATTCTTCCGACTCTGAAGATGCACCAACGGTCAGCATTTATCTTAATCAGATCAACCCTAATACAATTGTAAACCCGGTTTGGACTTATGAACAAGTTGTTCATCAGCTTAAATTGGAACCTTTACTGGACAAACAATTGATCAAACTATCCAATGGCGAAACCAAAAGGCTTTTGATTGCGGCAGCTTTGCTGAAACATCCAAGTTTGTTGTTATTAGATCATCCGCTTGCTGGCTTGGATGTACAATCAAGGGCAGAATTTAACACTTTGATCACTACAATTATCAAAAGCGGTATCACGTTGATTATGGCGACTTCCCCGCAGGAAATCCCGGATGCGATTACCCATATTGCAATCATACACCGGCAAAAAATAGAAAATATAATGCTAAAAGAAGCATTCGTTCCGTGGGAAAGCAAACAGCAACAGGCTTCTGTGGATTTGAAAGAACTGAGATCGCTGCTCTATTTAAAACCAGATGCTTCTTTTAGCACCATAATTTCGATGAAAAATGTAAACATCAGTTATGGTGATAAACAGGTTTTAAAGAACATCAATTGGATAGTTTTGCCGGGCGAAAGATGGGCTTTGCTTGGATCGAACGGTGCCGGAAAATCTATGTTGCTCAGTCTGATCAATGGTGACAACCCGCAGGCTTATGCCAATCATATCATACTTTTTGACCGTAAAAGAGGCAGCGGCGAAAGTATTTGGGACATCAAAAAAAAGATCGGTTTTGTTTCGCCCGAACTGCACCAGTATTTCCCGGCAGAAAGCTCTTGCCTGCAAGTGATCGAATCCGGATTTTATGATACTTTGGGTTTGTTCCGGCCATCAAACCCAACAAAAAAAGCTCTTGCATTGCGCTGGATGAAGCTGCTTCAAATAGAAGGAAATGCACAAAAACTACTTAAAAATGTAACCGCAAGCACGCAACGCTTGTGTTTACTGGCGCGGGCATTGGTCAAAAATCCGCCTTTGTTGATTTTTGATGAACCTTGCCAGGGACTTGACGACCGGCAGCAGCAGCATTTTAAATATTTGCTGGAGCTGATCTGCCAAAACAGCAACGCTACTTTAATTTATGTTACCCATTATCAGCAGGAAATCCCGGACGTGGTAACGCAGGTTTTGAGATTGGAGGAAGGAAAAGAAGTAAGGTAGTTGACGGTTAGTAGTTCATAGTCAAATGGATAGAGACAGGGTTATGAACCATCAGCTATGAACTATTAACATCTATCATAAACTGAATCCCTATCTTTGCCGCATGAATGCCAAGAAAGCCAGTGTTTCGCACACCGTAATGAATGAACTGATTTTGCCGAACGATACCAACATGCTGAACAACCTGATGGGTGGCCGGATGCTGCATTGGATGGATATTGCCGCGGCTATTTCAGCCCAAAAGCATTGCAACTGCCTGGCTGTAACTGCTTCTGTAGATAGTGTTTCTTTTAAACATGCGGTAAAACTGGGTGATGTGATTAGCATTGAAGCACAAGTTACGCGTGCTTTCAATACTTCGGTGGAAGTCCGGTTAGTGGTTTCGGCACAAAACATTCCATCCGGCACAACGATTAAAAGCAACGAAGCATATTATACTTTTGTAGCAATCGATGCCAACAACAAACCGCAGCAAGTACCGGAACTGGTCCCCGAAACGGAAGAAGAAATTAACTTGTATGCCGGTGCCATGCAGCGCCGCCAGTTGCGTTTGATTTTAAGCGGAAAAATGAAAATTCATGATGCCACGGAATTGAAAGATTTTTTTTATGGCGTTGGGGCACATTAAACCAAGGGCAAAACACTTCGTCCCTACTTGTTAAATTGTGTTAAAGTATCGTTTTGGTGATGTTTTAATCCTCGCAGAAACTTTAATTTGGTACTGTTTCAAGTTTGATCAAAAACGCTTTTTTATATTTAAGCTATGGCCACTTTCCGATTGCTGGGTTTGTTATCATTACTGTTTTTTGCCGGTAAAAACAGCATGACGCAATCGCTCAAAACTTATAAAGATGTGTCCAACCATTTTGAAATCACGATTCCGGCCAATTGGTCTGTTACGAAATCCAATCCAAGGTTAAAATTTATCGCGATCCGTCCGCAAACGGAAGATTACACTTCTGTTCCGGAAAACATCAACCTGAACTTTATTGATGCCTCAAACGGTAACCTCGATGCCGCTTATGCCATGTCGATAGAATCCAACAGTGCTTTGGATGGGTTTTTATCGGTCACCAAAAAAGGAACTGCAACCAACGGCAACTATAAATGGTACATCAATACGCACAAAAACCCGCAAAGTGAAATTGTGATGGCCACGATTGTGTTCGTATATTATCGAAACCAAAAAGCGGTATTGCTGACTTGTACCGCTTCGCGGGAAAAGTTTGAAAAGTACAACCCTGTTTTTTTCAGGATTGCTAATTCGCTGAAATTGCAATAAAAGTAAATACTTCTTTTATTGGTGCCTCGCTTAGTACAAACGCCCTATTTATGCCCTCAGTGTTAATACAGGATATGGTGTTGAAACTTTGCTTACATTTATGAAGCGATAGAACAATGCAACCGGAAGGAAGCGCAGGAAAAAATGAACTTAGATGTAAACGTACTGATTAAGTTTACTGCTTATTTGGATAAAACTACATCTTTGGTCAAATAAAATTGGATTCGATTTTTGAAACAACCTTGGTTTAATATTTTTGACACCAATTTTTACCTTGTAAAAACAGTATCCAATAAACCGTATAATTGTAAAAGGTTTAATCAAAAAAAGTATATATTTTTTAGTTAAACCAATTTGCAAAGCAGCTACTCTAAAAATCATAATTCAATATAAAAACTAAGATTATGAAAATGCTCCGGGTATCCTTAATTGTACTGTTGACTATCGTTACTTTTGATGTTGCCAATGCAACTTCTTTTCGTGAATTTGATCGTCGCGACCGCGAAAGACGCCGCCACGAACGTTGGGAAAGACATCACCACTATGATAATCATTTCCGTAGAGGCCACGATTCAAGGGACCATGGTTACAGAGACCACGATGACCGGGATTATCGCCGCGGATACTAATTACTTACAAAAAAACCTGCTCAATTGCAGGTTTTTTTTATTTAAAAAACAGGTGATAAAAACAGCAATAGTTATAATCGTTTCAAAACTAATTGAATTGCTTCATCAATTGTTTTCTTCGGATGTTTGCTAAACTTTAAAGTTTCACGATTTGCCAGAATTGCATTGACAGATAAAGCTTCATGTCCCAATACTTTTGCCAGGGCATAAATACCGGCAGTTTCCATTTCTAAGTTTGTGATCCTTTGATTATTATATTTGAAAGATTGCAAGTAATTTAAAAATTCAGGAACAGCATTTCTTGCCCTAACTTGCCTTCCTTGCGGTGCATAAAAACCCGGTACGGTAGCGGTAATCCCACATGGCAAACCGAAGCCAATTTTTTCTTTTAGTGTTGAACTTCCCGAAGTTAAATAAGGTGATACTGTTTTTATGGCAGAAAAATGTGTGTCCACAGCTTTTTGTAATTCCAAATCATTTGGATCAAGGTGGTTCGTATAATAATTCATCAAAGCATCAAAACCTAACCCATAATCAGCAACCAAAATACAATCCAAAGGAATAGCGGCATGCAAAGAACCGGAAGTTCCGATGCGAATAATATTTAAACTGGTCAGTTTTTCTTTGATCGATTTTGTATTAAAATCAATATTAACAAGCGCATCCAATTCATTTAAAACTATATCAATATTATCTGTACCGATACCTGTTGAAATTACTGTAATCCTTTTATTGCTGATCCAACCGGTATGTGTAATAAATTCCCGTTTACTTTTTTTAAGATCGATACGATCAAAATATTTACTTATTTCTCCTACCCGGTCAGGATCACCAACGGTTAGGATGGTTTCAGCCACATCTTCCGGTAGCAGGTTTAGGTGATAGATACTGCCGTCTGGATTTAGAATGAGGTCAGTTTCAGAAATGTTCATATTTTATCTTGGATTGAAAATACAATTGCCAACAAGCTTTTTAATTTTTATAAGATAAAAGAAGCATTAGAAGGTTAAATTGCAACTATAATTCGGTTGCCGGAATTTTTGAAACAAAAAAACCCGGAAATTTTATCCCGGGTTTTGATTTGTATAAAAGAAGGAAATTACATTTTCATGTGCTCTTTCATCGGCATTTTATCAACCTTGCCGCTTAACATTACACTTTGGCCATCTTTCAGCATCATGGATTTTCCGTCTTTCATTTTTACCGTACCATCAGCCATTACTTTGGTACCGTTTTTCATGGTCATGGTTTTGGTCATCGGCGTGGTTTTTCCGTCCATTGTACACATCATTTTCCCACCTTTCATCATCACGCAACTTTCCATTTTCATCGGCTTTTCAGCCATTTTGCTTTGCGCCATGGCACTGCAGCTTAGTGCAGTGGCAAATAAAACAATTAGTATCTTTTTCATAATTTTTGGTTTTATCAATGATACGGATATTTTTATCAGGGTTTATTTTTTTGCTGAAAATTTTAGGGTGATTTTGTGTGGTAAAAGAAGTATGCGCTTTATCATCATAAGCTTAGTGGAATGATCTTCTTTCAAATTTTTTTTAACGTTCTTTTGTCTTGATACAAAAGAACCAAAAGATCAAGAACAACCCGATCCCTTCGGGCGTTTGTTCTGGCCTTTACTCATTTGGGTTGATAAATAGCATTTTAATAAAATTGAAAATTCAGATAAATAAAATGTGGATAACTCTTTACCAATAACTATATCCTACTATAAAACTTTTGTATATTTAGAAGCTGCCTGTACCTAAACCTACAATTATTATGGCTTTACCAGAACAATACTTAGTTTCGACAAAGAATGTTGATACTTTCTTTAACTCTTTAGTAAATGCACAACCTCCTGCGAGATTTACCCTAAAGTTTTTAGAACAACTTGAATTTAAAAGCACAAACGACAGACTATATATAGGAATTCTGAAAGCTTTAAAATTTCTTGACGAAGCTAGTGTACCACAAGAAAGATATTTCAAATTCATTGATCAGACTCAATCCAAGCAAATTTTGGCTGAAGCTATAAAAGATGCTTACTCTGATTTGTTCGCAGTAAATATTAAAGCAAATGAAATGTCTGCCGTTGAAGTAAAGAATAAACTAAAAACTATATTGCAGGGTTCAAAGTCAGATAACATACTTGGTTGGATGGCTAATACTTTTACAGCGCTTTGTAAATATGCTGATTTCAATAAAACTAAAAATGCAGAAATAGTTACTGTTAAAAAGGAGGAACCTCATTTCGAACATCAACGCCAGCAAAGCAATGGAGATGAGGGACATAGAATGACTCATGAAGTGGTAAACAAAGATATTACTACTGAAATGCATTATAATATCCAAATTCATCTACCCGAAACAAGAGATACGACTGTTTATGATGCAATTTTTAAAAGTCTCAAAGAACATTTATTATGAATACAGATACTTTGTATTCTTTTGTCTTTAAAGGTATTTTGACCGAAGAGGCTTTAGATAAGACGGAAAGGCTAAGAAAGTCAAAGTTTGGAAATGAGGAGTTTAAAAAGTTAAATGACTGCTTAGGCATTGACGAACTGGATGAAGATATCGTTCTTCAAGCCCATAAAATGTCTATTGTTTATACAGCAATATGTGCCTTTGAAAACACTGTAAGACGGTTTATTTCAAAAAAACTTCTTGAAACTAAGGGTGAAAATTGGTGGAATGAGTGTGTTTCAGAAAGAATAAGAAAGAATGCCGAAAGTAGACGAGAAGAAGAAAATAAAATTAGGTGGCATACACCGAGAGGCGATTCAATCATCAACTACACAGAGTTTGGTGATTTACTTACAATAATTAGACTTCCAAATAATTGGCCGCTTTTTGAACCTCACATTTATTCCATAGAGTGGGCTGATCAGATTATTAAAACACTTGAACGTTCAAGAAATGTAATAATGCATAGTGGTGAACTAGTAAATCAAGACATCGAAAGGATTGGTATGTATATTAGGGACTGGTTAAATCAGGTTGGTTAGTAATATTAGCAATCCGATAAATAGTATTGATTGCTACAACGCTGGA
>JAABUS010005436.1_pt1 | contig 16723 bp, 20 predicted proteins | sample 5560161 | NCBI WGS metagenome assembly JAABUS01 (sample SAMN10711885, study PRJNA513376) | rock metagenome | isolation source: Antarctica rocks | place: Antarctica: Victoria Land, Trio Nunatak nord | collected 2016-01-04
GTATCTGACACAATACCTCATGATCCAGGCACTTTACCAAGCTCTGCAAATCAGTGTATCCTTGGGAACGTGTATCTGAGGTCCAATCTATCAAGGAAATCTCCTTTAAAGCACATTAATTGTCAAAGTTTTCACGGTGCACGGAATCTAAAGTTGCCGGGAATATCTGGCGGATGCTGCACTGGGTGCTGCAGCTCTGCGACTCTGGCATGCTTTGCGCGACTGTCTTACTGCCAAATTATGCCCCCACGCGTTTGTCAGCGTTGTAGCTATGCACGTCCTGCCGAATGCGACGGCCGGCTCTTTAGCTGCACAGAGTATTTAGATGTTGCTCTGCAGTGGTCTCTGCAGTATCAGGTGTGTAAAGAATGCCTTGGAGAGGTGCAAAAGTGGTTTACTAAGCATTCTTTGGCAAAACGCGTGGTTCAGTCCGACATCGACACCCTGCGCCGTCCAGATGTGCCTTCAGACATTAAACAGCTGCTGATTATCGACGGGCACCACGCCTACCGCCAGGGTCAGCTTTTTACCGGCGAGTTGACCATGAGTACAGTGGCTCTGAACAAGAACGCCAGCGGTGCAATCGTTTTCATGGTCAAGCTGCAAGACAGTCTGGCTATGAAGTCAGCAAGAGCAGATCAGATCGTCCAGCAGATAACCGACCTTGAAGGCAAACTACCTTGTGTACCAAGGGGCAAGAACAAGACGGCGCTGCAAGGTGAAATGCGCAGCACTGGTGAGCGATTTTCACGATGTGCTGGAGAGTTTGGCTTCACAGCAGCGGAAACCTCAGACAGCAAAGTGGCCAATCAGGTCAACGAGCTCAAAAAGGCTCAAGCGGCTGCTCTCAGTATAGCTTTCCCACAGCAGATAATTCGATCAATGCGAAGGTGAAGATAGTCGGTGCCCCCACACTGATGTTCAATTTCATGTTGCCAAAATCCAGGTCCAGTTGTCTTGCTGTGCCTGCACCTGTTGTAGAGGCACATCACCTTTTAGGCTGCTGCACATTGCTTGTCATGCAACTGTGATGCTGACACTTGGGCACAAATTGCAGTGTGCCACCCTCAGAAGGGCTGGGAAGCATGCATGGTGGTCAGTGGACCCCATTCACCCACATGTCAATGACCAATGGCAACTATGCTTCGCCAGCTCACCTGGACTCAAATGATGTGGGCATGGGCTATGTGCTGTTCTACCTGCGGTGCAAACACAGTAAGCCTTGCTTGTACTGAGTCAGATTTCTTGCCGATGACGTCAGCCTAGGCTGGCCTGCTGCAACTCATTTTGCATGCCATCTTTTGTTGTTTTGCTCTGTAAATCCCTCATCTTCTGTGCAGCATATGCTTGTCTGCTTATACCCTGTGCATCAATTTTTTGCTGTTCAAGCCTGGTGCTGTGAAGAAGCCATAACAAGTTGCCCTTGAGTCTCAAGTATTGATCGTGTGCAGGGACTGCGACTCCACCCAAGGGCGCTGTCTTCAGGTTTGACAAGTACGACATTGGCTTCACACCCCGACATGGCAGCATGGTTTGCTTTGAGCCAGCTCGGGTTCTTCACAGCACAGCCATTCCAGACTCACCTGGACTAGATTGTGAGCGCATGGGTTCTGCTGTCTGCATTCAGAAGACCCCCATGAACAAGGCAGTGGAATCTCATGCCGGCTTCAAAGCGCGATGGGCACAGCAGCAAAAGGTCAAGATTGACTTGGTTGCTGAATGGAGGGGACTGGGTCTAGGCAAAGATGGCAAACCCAAGAAATCAAAAGACAGAGCAAAAGGCAGGGCTGCAGTTAAAGCCCTTGATACAGCCAAAGGGAGGGCTCCAAGGAAAGCGTCAGCCAAAGGCAAAGCGTCGACCGAAGGCAAAGCTTCAGTCACAGGCAAAGCTAAAGCCAACCGTAGAAGTGCTGCCTAAATGAGGCCTCACAGCACCGACAGCACATCAATGACTGACTGCTAGACCATTTTTTGCTGTTGCAAGTCTGTGCACAATGCCTACGTTTGTACACTAATTTGTGCAGCGCATCAGGCGTTGATGAAGAATGAACAATTGCTGGTGTATGTTTGTACCATCCTGTGCAACTGTATTGCAGGTGCAGTGCAAAACAGCACACGCAGATACGAACACAAGCTGGCATTCTCACGTCAGCAAGATTTGGCAGAGTCTAACTACCAGTTTGCATGTGCTTGAGCTGTGACCTCGTTTGTGCTTTACCATTGGACAGTCAACCAGACAAGTGGCGTCCATGCGTCAAAGTCTGATGATGCTAGCAGCACTCTCTGCAATTATTCATTGAATGCAATTTTCCATTTTGGTTGAAACCATGTATCAGTCATCATTGCAAACATTCATTTGTACATCAATTTCTTCCAGCCGCCAAATGCACCGAGCAGAATCTCGCAGGCGTCCAGACACAGTTGAGAGATTGTTCGAGGTTTTGTGGCAGGCATTGCCGCTCGTCTTTCAAAGCACAAGTGACACTGGTGGACATGATTCTTCGCCTGGCAACATGCTGCTGACGTGGCAAGATACTGAAACTGGGACGTGAAAATGAAGCTTGCTAGGGTAGGGGTCTGACACTGCCAACAAAACATGCTACACCTGTCTAGTCCTGGCTCAATGACAAAGAAGTAGGACTGGGTGCCTGACATCCGTCACCCCCACTTCAACATTTTGACATGACATGCCGCAGAGCAGTCGTAACCATTGTAGTATGCGCTGCGCTGCATGAGTTTCTTGACCTTCAACTCACGCTATGATATTGGCCGATGCACACTATCATGTTGGTCAATGGGCTGAAACCTGTCCTGCATACACAGCTGTGTAAGCTGTCTGGGTATGCACTAAACAACACCAGAGTAAACAACTAGATTGTCAATGCTTGACCCCAAAGCCTGATTCAGCTTGGTGTCCACTGCATAACGCCATTCTGATATTCCATGAACTTGAAGTTTACCATCATACCAGTGACCACCACTCAAATTGAGGTGGAACCTCATCAATCTGGGCCACGTGGCAGACTCTACCATGGAGTTTAGCAAGTCAAGAAGTGTTATGTCTGACACCAGAGTCTTCAGGTTGTTTGAAAAGCTGGATCCTTCCATTGGAAACTGAGAGAGCACAGAGGAGGAAACTTGAGGTACTTGAGCTGAATCATGTCACCAAGCCAGGAACAAAGAATGAGCAAAATTGTGAGAGATACCACACAGCTCGAGTGTCTACAGGTTTACATACCGTTTGTCAGGGTGAGGGTCCTGCACATCGTTCAGAATCATGGCTTTTGGTGTAGGCAAGGCTTGCAGCCATTGATTGAAAGGCAACAAACAGCATGCTTGTGCAACCACAACAGGGCCCTCTCGAGGCAGCAGCCCAGGCCTTAAAACAGATCAGTCAGGTCAGCAAGCGTAGCTTCACATTGGTTGAGTGCTGCATTCACTGCTATCACACTTAGTCTAGCAGTCTACACTAGATTAACGCATGCTGCATGAGCCTGCTGAGCATCCACCAGGGATTCAGTGCACCGATCACAAGCGGCATTCATGGCTTCAATCCGTGGTGATCTGACTATACACAGCAACTTTGGGGACCTCTTGCCACAGTTTGTTGAACCAGGAGTCTTGCTGTGACATGACATTGTTCAGAGGACTCTACTTCCAGAAGGGGTCAGCTGCGGAGTGTCCCTGGTCGTACATTGAATAATGAATGCCTAACATCAAATACATTATAGCAACACCAACAGTTGAACTCCTCTTGAAAAGCTATTGCAGGAATGTAGACTCACCACAACATTGCTGCTACAAACATAGGCAAAGCTGTAGTGCTTGCTCATTCCAGCAGTCCTTTGACATACACCTTGCCCTTCTCAACTAGCTGCAGTTCCTTGCTCATCCTGGTAACTTCCTCTTGATCTCCCTCAACAACAATGTCTGTCGTGCTGTCATCGTCAGCTGTCACCATCTTGACCTGCAGCACATGACACCTGTCTATGCCTGCAGCCACATTGCAGCAGTGCTGCGGCTTACATGCAGCAGATGCATGCATGACTTTGTAATGAATCAGCTGGTACACACCTATGCTCTGCAATAAGGAGTACAGCTTGCTAGCACAAATGGGATGTGTGGAATTGCCAGTGGCCAGTAAAATGGACATGGTGAACATCAAGAGAACTGCTACCGTGCCAAAGCTCAAAAAACTAATGTCTTACCGCAACTTCTTCTACTCTGGACCCGCGTTGCCAGTAATAGCCGCCAGCAAGAGGGCTTAACAACGTCAAGGCATACCAATAACTGCCGCCAAATGGCGCTGCTATGCTCAGCACCAGAGCTGTACTTCCCAGACCTGCATGAGCACACATAATGACCCAAAGTGATTGTCAAGGCAGACCATCAAGTTCCATCAAATCATGACTTTGTAACTGTATGTCTGCTACTCAATAATTGCAAGGGCTACTCAATAATTGCAAGGGCGGCAACATACCACAACGAACAGCACTGATTGTCAGACAACACTAGGTGCCTTACCCATAAATACATAGAAGGTCAGCGCAGCAGCTTGACCCCTACTAGCTTTGTAGTTACCGGTGAATCTGATGACATCACCAGCATCCTTGACGTCATAATTGTATTTTTTGAAGTAAGCAAATATTTGTCTTGCACGCTGATCCAGCGGCAAGGCACCTTTCTGCTGGGGTCCTTGCGTCTCAAATGTCTTGCGTACCCTCTTTGCCTTGGGAGCACGCTTGATTTGCGACCAGAGGCCTGGGTGCACCAGCAGCCAATTCACAATTTCATTTATAGCAGCCTATGGTGATTGCACTGATGCAACAAAGGATGGCTGCTGCTTGGCGCAACTTTTACCTGGGACAGACAAGAGGAACAAGCCGAGCGTCACATAATAACTCTCTTTCGAGAAGCTGCCTTGTGAAAAATCTGTGCCCTCAGCCTGGGCTGGTAGCTGAGATAATAACCACATAACCGTGCTGGTTGCCATCACCGGGCTCAGGTCAGCTGCGGACTGCTTTTGATGGCTTGCCTTGCAACAGATGTGCCGCGAATGCTTACTTGTGTCCAGTCTTTGCGTTTGCTGCCTGACTAGGTTTGCAACGCGAGCAGGAGGTGCTCGCTGGCTTGTGAAGAAAGGCGAGTTGATATGCAAACAGCTAGACTGCAATACATAAACCATTCTTATGTATTTGTATGGCGAGTTGCGCACAGGTTGTATCAGCAGAACGATCGCAAACGTGTGTGGTAACCAGTACTCTGGAAAGTATCAACGTGGCCGAAGATGAAACGGCGCCCAGCCGCGACGCTTGAACTTCGCAGGTGGAGCTGAAACATTGCCTAGCCTAAAGGGCATGCCGCATGTTCAGTGCGCCACTGTCAAATGAGAGTTGAAAGCAAGATACTGTACAGGCCTCCATTACAGCCAGCTGCATGTACAGGCTACACATTGTGTGTCACACAGTTGCACGAGTAGCGGTTTCAGCTAATCTTCACCATCACTATCGTGTGACGATGCTTTCGTGAGTGTGTACCTAGCACTTTGCAGACCTTGTACATCCTGCTTGACATCGTTACTTGGCAGCGCTATTGTTTGTGCAATAGTCAAACGCAAATTAAATGCTAACACTGCCTTGCCTCAAATGTGGCTACTCAAGAAATTATTTAGTTGCCTGCCTATCAAATATCGATCATCTCTGATCGAGTTATGCAACCTATGCAAAGCAGCACGCACATGCTGTAGGCAATAATAGCACAATAACACGACGTACTCAAGTGCAAAGCCATATGTATACAAGATTTGCATCTCCTCTGCTTTAAGGTCAAGCCATGGCACAATTCCCCTGCTGACAGCATATGGTATAGCCAGGAGGAGAGCCAATGGCTTGATTGCTGGCCATAGTATCTGACTGAAAGCAACAGTGAAGGGGATCTGAGTGACGCCAAGGCGCTGCACCAGGTGAATGCGGTCCCTCCAGCACGCAACATAGCGTGGCAGAGTGCCCTCACTGGTTGCTATCTTGAAGGATATCTTGGCCAGCAGCACACCGCACGCCCAGTCTTGATAGATGAAGATGATTGGTGTTTGTGAAGTGCGTGCCCTGTACGTCCGTAGCAAACAAGTGAACACATCATGCTGGTGTTTAGTATGCAGTGTACAGTGTTTAGCATAAGGATGTGACCATCACCTCCAGCCAAAGGGCACATCCAGGTGCAGTGGGGCAGAAGACTATTGCCAGCACTGAGGCAAAGCTTGTGCATGGCACAGCACATGCAAGCTTTGTCCACAGGTGCAGCATCAAAAGCTGCATTGTGAGCTACAGAAACATTAATGTGCTTTGGCATAGACTGTTGCTTGGATAAACTATCGCTTGGTGGACAGCAGGTGCACAAGACACAACACTCAAGATGGCATTCTGCGATGCATATGCTACAAAACAGTACAAATACCTTTACAAATACCTTTGACAAGTATGTTGCTAGTTAGCAGACTATTGCAGCCAGCACATGACAGCAACCTTTCAACATTCATGAACAAGTGATGTGCAACAGCGTGATACTGCAAAGGCAGGAAGAGGTGGGCTGTTTGCTCACTGTGCTAGCTTAGCATTGGGAGCCTACCTGAAAGGCAGCATGACAAGGTCCAGGTACAAGCCAGCCATGAAGGGGATGACAATGAGGCCCAACAGGGCCAGCACGCTCAGCCTAGCCAGCATGACCAGCCAGGCCTGTACCTCCTTCAGAAAAGCAAGGCCCCCAGTGGCGCGTTGCACCAGGCTGTGCACACGGAGAGCCAGCGCTGCTGCGCCCCACAGGATGTATGCTCCCAGCACTGCACAATAGAGGTTGTGGCGTAGGGGTGCATGCAGGGCACGTAGCGCAGTGCGGCCTGCAGGCGCCACATCACTGTTTCACCTGCACTCCTTGGCTTACAAGCTGCATTGCTGCTGCCAGAATTGAAGTTGCATCAGGTGTTGATGTGGATGCGATTCAGAGCATGGAGCAATGCTGAGTGCACCACACAAACGTGAAAACTTGGCACATGTAAACATCATTCATGAAATGCACAATCTAAAAGCTACATCAGCTCACAGGCACAAGATGCCCAAAGTGGTCGATTACAGACGGCTATCATTAGTAACAGCCTGACATGGACAGGATCACACTTGTATGCCACAGCCTGACTTTGACAACACAGGGAGCACATGAGAGGAACGGCTGTAGGTGTGTAAATACCCATGAAGCAAGGGACGGTAAGTATGGCAGTGACCAGCAGCAGCAGCGACAGCATGAGCACCACTCCCAATGCCAACAGGCGTCCAGTCAGCTCCTCGCTGTCTTCTCCTAGCTGACTGTTGGCTACCAGGCCAGCTGCTGTTGCAGCTTCAGCTGAAGCACTGCCACCATCAGCAGCTCTGCCCACTTGTGCATGCTCACCAGCAATCATTGCTTCATCTGCAGTGCCACCAGCCACAGCCTGGCCCACTTGTGCGTTGTCATCACGTACTGTGCCTTCACCTGCACTGTCCCTGGGACCAGCCCTCATAGCATGGGGCTGCTGGGTATGGTCCCTGTCACTGCCCTGGGCTGCCTGCACTGGCAGTGAAGAGTCTTGCAACCCAACCCATGCTGCACATGGCTTGCCAAATGCATATATATAGCAACTCATCCTGATTGTTGCTTGAAGTCAGATGCGCAATCTGATAACCTACCTGTCGGCTGAAGCCTTCTGAACATGATGCTTGCTCTGGCCTGGACAATTGCTGTTGCGGTGACAACCTATGCTGCAGGTCAGAAGTCGCACTGACAGCAGCTGGGCTGGTATGCATGCTGCTGTCTGGGTGCTGTGCACGCTGCCTGACAGCATCAGCCAAGGCAGGTGTGAACAAGGTGCCTTGGGCAGCATGGCTGGTGCCATCACTGGAAGAAGCAGAGCTGCTTGCATCAGCATTGCCTGACAAGCTGCCTTCTGCTTGAACTTGCCTATGGCTCAAACCTCCTTGGTCTCCGGCTTGCTGACTAGGATTCAGGTTCTGGTGGTGTGTACCCTCAGGGCCTGACCCAACAGCTGACCGCTGCAAAAGCAAGTAAGTACGTGCATCTTCAGCAGCAGGAGCCAGCTGAGAATGTGCGCTTTCTACTGTGTTGGCAAACGGCTGGGAAGCATGAAGAGTAGCAGGTGCAACAGCCAGGCTTTCAGCATCTGCAGTACCCACAGTCATACTGTCACTGTCTACCTGGCTTTGGCTGGCATCTGTCTGACTGGAGCCACCTGCCTCACCAGCTGCGTCTTGAGGCTGGGGTTGGGGCTGGGGCTGAGCTGGCTGGGGGTTGCGTGGGGGTGGCAGCAGGTAATGGTCCAGGTCCAAAGCACGTCCCACAAGACGCAACCAGTAGGTCAAAGCTGTCTTGCTCCACTGCCTGTTTAGCCACCATAAGCTGTTGTCAGCAAAGACTTGTGCACCAAATGCATTGACACAAGTTTGGCATTGAGCAGCATTACAACTGCCACACAAATGTGATTGGTGACCTATGCATTACGTGTCACAGATGCATGCACACACATTGTAATGAAAAGGCGAAAGCCTGCAAGGTCATGACGGGGTCTTGTGGCAAATGCAAGACACCATGACAGATCACAGCATGCAATGCAGCTGCACATACTATTTTTTTGCACTGGCTGGAACATCTGAAAAGCGCAGACATACATGCATTTGCTGCAACTACGGCATGATTTGTTGCTGTTAAGCAACATGACATGCAAGGCCTTGCGCTTGAGCAGGGCAGCATACCTGACATTCAGGTGAGGCAGAGTGAAAGGCAGGCACACATGCAACAGCAGCATGTCTGCCGGGACCTCTGTCACAGTGTCCAAAGGGTAGAAAGACAATGGGAAGAGGGAAGGGGCCAAGGTGCTGGCAAGCTTAATGGGCAGGTGCACCAGTAGTACTGCTAGGCACGACATGGTGGCCAGGGAGGTGGCCTCTCGCTCAAGCTGAGTTAGAATGGGTGAGGTGAGGACCTGCTGCAGGGGCTCCCCCTCAGGGTCAAAGGGGTCTTTCAACCAGGGCAGTGCACCTGCATGCACACATCACTTTCATTAATCTTTGTCAGGCTTGTGATAAATTGCAGCATGTCATTTGCTTGAGCAGCAGCATCCTGTGCTGAAGGTTGTCACATTTTTCTAGTACACTCTGATTGGGGATTTAGCATCAATACTTGTTTTGCAATTTGTCCATGCACTGCTTGTCATTTGATGTCCTCTTGACATGCGCACAGGGTTTGACGGCATCAAAAGTGCGTACACAATGCTTAGGTGCATGTGTAGGGGGGTCTGTGTGGGCTTTGCTTGCTCTGTGGCCAGCTTCGTCTGGGTAGCTACCTTTCAGAGGGTGATTGTAAGGTACATGAGTGTGGCCACACCTGATCTGAGAGTGGCCCTAATGAGAGACAAGAAGGCAGCAGTAGCCATGAGGCATGCCATCCCTAGCAGCCAGTGCAGCAGCGTCCACGCCAGCGGGGCATGTTGCAGCAGGGCCACACGCCCTGCCAGCCTGCCTTCCACCAAGGGCAGTGCACAGATGTCCAGCCAGAAGCCATAGGCAACGGGCAGCACTGCCAGCTCTATCATCAGCACCAGCATCACCTTGCCCATCAAAGCTGCTTGCCCTGAGCATACCAAAACAGACCTCATACAGGGAGCTACTCAGGACTGTGCGTACCTGACCCTAGCGGAAGACACGTAATGGAAGAATGAAGAATGTATGAAAAAAAGCAAGGATGGACAAACCGACAAATGAACAAAGAGGGAGTGAGTGAGTGAGTGAGTAGGTGCGTAGGTGCGTGAAAGGGTTAGTGCGTGATTGAGCGAAAGGATGGGTGAGTGAGTGAGTGAGTGAGTGAGTGAGTGGGTGAGTGAGTGAGTGAGTGAGGGAGCGAGTGACCATTCACATAAGTGATGAATGAACAAATGAATGAATGAACAAACAAACAAACGAGGGTCAGCTGTCTTGCTCCTGCCTGATGACGCTACTCAGGGCTGTTTGTCCCTCACACATCTGTTCACTCTTTCACGCACTCACGCCGTCACTCAACCAATGCGTGCCTTCAAGAGGGTGTGCTACACACAGCCTCTTGAACGGACTTGTGTTGATTGGTTGACGGCGCAAGTCAATGAGAAAGTGGACAAACATGTGAGTGTGAGGTGCTGTCCAATCCAACAAAGGTATGCACACATTACGAGACAGTGCACTGTCAGAAATGCAGAGATGTTAAGGCACCAACTTTGCCAGACGCTCAGTTGCAGCTTGCCAACTATACACAGCAGGTCTTCTGGGTCAGTAACTCATGGCATGTGGGAAAACACAACATATGCTTCTGGTCCAAGGCTGTGGACTGCACATTTATCTATTGACAAATGCACATGCATTGCGATCACAAGCCCACATGCATTATGTGAACTTTGCAGACATGTTGAGGCACAGATACAGGATGGCACCTGCAGAAGTGAGCAGGCGGGCCCAGACATGATGCAGGAGGGTATGGGGGGACAGCCTGGGCCGCCATCTCTGCCACACCACCTTCCAGGACAGCAGCATCCAAGCAACAGTGAAAGCCAAGCAGGCCAGGCTCATGTACCCTACCCCCAGGCACAGCCAATCCGACAGGTCCGGCCCTGCATCACGCTGTTCATGTACTTACTAGTTGAATTGCTGTTTTCAACCACAGACAACCAAGACACTAAGCACATGAGCCTAGTCAGTGGCAGCTGCATATACAACCCCTGGCTGGCATGGTGTGTCTAATCAATTGTGCACTCAAACATGCAGCACAGGGGCGGCAGACAGGTGGGGGCAAACATGCTAACTCTGCCCACAACTGTCGACTTGAGCCCAACTGCGGCTGGTACAGCATGCCCAAAGGCACAGCAGGAGCCCTGGCATGCTGGGTTGTCGGACTTGCGCCTGCCCAGGAGGCTGTAGGCACGGCTCATGCTGGGCAGGCGGAAGCCCGATAACCCAGCATGCCACGGCTCCTGCTGTGCCTTCCAGGCATGCTGTACCAGTCTCAACTGGTCTCAAAACAATCAGCCAGACACCACACAAAACTGCCTCTCAAGTGCAGTGTGGTGCTGACACTTTCGACAGTGATGCTGGCATGGAAATCAATGACCTTGCTCCTCTTGCAGCTTGCCAGTAGACATGTTCACAAACTGCTAGACTTGGCAGCAGCCAAACTTTGCATCTACCTTGCTCAAAACTTGACCATAGAGCATCAACCAGTGCTGTCAAGGTTGCACAAGAAGGCCTGGACATGTGCACAAGGAAGTGAATGACGCAAAATCTGCAGAACGGGTGCGATGCAGAAGCTCGTGGGCAATCACTTGTCTGTGCAAACGCTGCGTTGCTCGTTGCCTGCTACAGCAGAAGCTTAATGTGCAGGCAACCTGCCACAACATGTATGCAGACTTGCTGCAGCACACAACAGTCTAGTATGCATGTCATCCACATCAAGTATGACACTTGCGCATACAGGGCTTGATGAGAGTAACCGAGCCATAGTTACACCGCCTGATTGCCATGTATACCTTAAAGTCCATACCCTGTGCCATATGGCATATGCATGGCAGCTGGGCTACGCCACAAAGTGTAAACATACCTGACAATAGTGGGTAATTGTGGGTGATGTGTACCTGCCAGATGCAGCTCAAGCTCCTGCGCCAAACGCTCCATAGTCATCTTTTGGGGTGGTGCATTGCCGCCTACACTGGTTGGGTTCTCCAGGCTCAGCTGCATAGCCTGTAGGACGCTCGAGTTGCTTTGCGCATACTCAGCTGTCATGTTCACACCTGAACTCACAAGCTTCTGCAGCTTTATAGAACCCTGCAGCCAAACGTCTTTGTCATTGATCAATTTGCTGTTGCTTTTCTGGCTGTGCTTTTGTTCCTGCCCTGATCCTGTATTGTAGAGCAAGCTGCAGGTGTAGATACTGTGTAGACCTGCTCAGGTGTTAAGTCCGGCTAACATGCCCGCAGCACAGGCAACTCCCTGAAGCGCATGCTGCATGCTGTTGCATGTGTTGCTTGTGGCAGAGCGCAGCAGAAGGAAAGCATGTCCCAACAGCCACGCTCAGTCACGCTGCTCAGATGTCCTCAGCTCAAGAACACATCGCACAACATGCTGGCAGATGCTAATTCAGATGCTGTGTCTTTGCCTTTGCAACAACAGTACCAGTATGGCCTGTGTCACAATACCCCAAGTAATGTTTGCAGGCAGACTTGCAAACCCACAGTTCCAAAGCTCTCCTCGCATACCTGGTAATTTTTGATGAGCAGCTGCATGGCAGCAGTAGGGAGCACAGTCAGCTTGTAAGCTGCCTGCATCAATACAATGCCTCTGATGGTGACTCGACCGCATGTGAATGGGACCCACAATACAGCCGCCATGAACAAGGCACTGCTGAAGATGACAGTCCCAGCATTCTCGAACAACAGTCTGATGGGCCCTCTCAAGCCAACAAGCTCCTCAAATGCCATGGGCTCATCATCATGCCGTACTACTGCTGGCACATGCGGCGCAGCAGCTGGCACTCCTGCCTGCTGCTGGGCCACAGCTGGGGCAGCTATAGGCTCTGGCTGATGTGCATGTGGCACATGCAAAGTATCAGCTTGTTGGCGCTGAACTATATCTGATAGTCCTGGATCCAGCCTTGACTCAGATTGTGACAGATCCATGCCTGGTACAGCTGTTGGACCTGCTGATAAACTGGACAGAGGTTGCTGAGCACCTGAGTTGCTTACTGATGCAGCATTGTCTTCTGCTAGCTGCTGGGTAGTGTCCAGGCTTGGTTCTAACATTGGCAGCAAATGCTGCCTTTGTGGATGCTGACCCGGCTGGTGCCGCGGTCTGGGCTGGTCTGATGCCAGCTGGCTGGTTCCAGCATACGCCTGTTGATGCAGCAAGCTGTCCTGTCGCTGTTCAGTGCCCATAGCTTGACCACGCATTCCATCCTGCTGGGGACCACATGCCATCTGCGAGTTGTCTTGACTGGATGTGCCAGCTTGTTGATGACTAGAAACTTCAGAGTGACCAAAAGGCTGCTGCTGCAGCTGCCGCTCTGCGCTGTACTTCTGTTCAGCGGCTTCAGCCTCCTGCAGAGCCACTGACTTTTCACCTTGTTGGTCTTCCCTGGAATCTTCTGGCACTTTGCTGTATTGTGCGCTATCAGCAGCTCCACTGTCATCATCACTCCCTGTCTCTGACCCAGACGCAACAGCAGGTGCAGCAGACCTAAGGAGCCTCTCTACAGGTGATGCTGAGTCCGTGCCAGCCAGAGATGGCAAAGCTACATGCTGTGACTGCTGTTGCTGCTGCTGCTGCTGCTGTTGCTGCTGCTGCAGCTGGTGCTGGCGAATGCGATCTATCAGCCTGATGGGCGGAGGTGCCTGCAGTTGTGCGCATGTGTCAATCTATCATGATCAAAATACTGGTGCGCACAGTGTGGTGTGCACAGGATAATGTGACCCAGAGTGAAGTGACAGCATTTCTGGCAAAGTATGAGCATGCCTTGGCCAATTGCTGGCAGGACAGACTGTATGCACACAACAAAACTGCTCTTGCAGTGCACACCCTACTGCTATGAGTGATGGAGTGAAGCAAATGTGTTGACCAATGGTGCCTTGCCTGTGGCAGGATAGGCTGATGCTGCTGCTCCTGTTCCCATCGCAGTTCAACTTGGCGTGTGGTCCAGTACAACCGAACTTGCTCCCAAACATAGCCCACAAACAGTACCAGAAAGATGAGCATTGAAGATATGAGTGACCCCTGCATGCCAGACGCACTCCTGCAGACTGATGACCAATGCTGTTGTGGAGTGCCACAAAATGCTGTGTGTACATCGGCAGTATCAAGTCTTCCAGCTTGATCAGGAAGACTGGTGTTGACATGGCCCGAGTGTCAGGATGATAAGTGCAAGTGACTCATAATGCAGCTGTGGTGCATGTAGAGTGGCAGCATTGCAACAAGTTTGACAGAGATATGATGATGCACAAAGAAGGACATCATGACTGAAGAAGACAGTGTCAGGATGATAAATGACGAAGAAATTAGTTCGTGAATGCAACAGGCAACAAAACAATACCTGTACACAGTCTGCAAAGACTAGAACTGGATGGACTCTAGACTGGATTGTTTCAAGTGCCTGCACAAAACCAAGAATGCTGAGTTACAGTTTGTGGTCTCTGAGGAAACAAGCGCTGCTGTGCAGGCATGATTTGTGATAATCAGCAAATGCTGGCTGAGCCTTTGCCACAGGTCTCACCTCAGTGAGTGAGCGAGTGAAGACGAGGCGCCACAGCCAGCATGTTGACAATGGTACTACTGACAACCATACAAACAACACCAGGGCCACCTGCAACGGGATGTCAAGCTGCACTTGATGCCAGGCTGTTGTGACACACTAACTTACAGCAATTTAGTCAAGACAAGGACATAAAATGTAAACAGCCACGTGACCCACATCATCAAGTTGCAATGCCACCTACCCTTGACCCAGTGCGGACACCTCTTGCACCTTTGGTTGCCAGGCCCCATAGCAGCTCTAGCCAAGGCAAGTGAGAAGGCGCATCGGGTGCGTATAATGGTGTGAAGGAAAATTTGTGTTTGCAGACCTAGCGTTAAAATAAACATGTCAGATGCTCAGACGTCTTGCCTCACGCATCCTTTATCTGGTACTGCAAGTTTGTGCTCACCTCACAGTGTGTGTGACCTGAGTGTTTGAGCCACTGGTTGAGGCAGTCTTGATGTACGAACTTGATAGTTCCAGAGCATTTGCACGGGTGAAACAGGGCGTTATCAGGCTCCGCCTCCAAGCGGCAGATCCTGCAAACGATTTCCTCCTGCTCCTGGCTATCGGACTCAGACTGCATGCGGTATTATCCAGTCAACAGTTGACGCTTCTGTAGGCCATTGACGATAGCGAACAACGTCATACCATGTTGGCAATGTGTAGGTCGCGTTTGCGGTCACGCTGATGGATGCAGATTGTCAACCACTTCGCTGCAGTGTGTGAAGACACATGGCGATTTACATTCCGCCTGGAGAAAAGGCACAATGCTGTGGGGAGAAGCTTGCAAATAAATTCATGCTGAGCATCAGAACTGTTTACTGCATGGATTCATGTGCACCGTACATAATGCGTGCAGCACAAGGTTTTTAGTATATGACGCCACTCGTCTGATTGACCCCGGAACGGCAATGCACAAACGAGGTTACAGCTCACGCACACGCAGATTGGTACTTAGGGCTCTGCCAAACCTGACGTGAGAATGCTGACGTAAGAATGCTGACGTGAAAATACCAGCTTGGAACCTTATGTGCATGTCTGTATGTACTCTTTCACACTGCACCTGCACTATAGTTGTACAGGATGGTACAAATACACACCAGCGATTGTTGATTCAGCAATGACTGATGTGTTGCACAAATTGGTGTACAAACGTAAGCAATGCACAGACTTGTAACGGCATAAAATGGTCGAGCTATCAAGCATCTATGTGCTGTCAGTGAGGCTTTGTCAGGCAGCACTTTTTCGGTTGGCTGTAGCTTTGCCTTTGGCTGAAGCTTTGCCTTTGGCTGCCGCTTTCATTGGAGGCCTCCCTTTGGCCGTATCAAGGGCTTTAAATGCAGCCCTGCCTTTTGCTCTGTCTTTTGGTTTCTTGGGTCTGCCATCTTTGCCTAGACCCATTCCCCTCCACTCAGCAACCAAGCCATTCTTATCCTTTTGCTGCTGTGCCCACCGCACTTTGAAGCCAGCATGAGAGTACAGTGCCTTGTTCATGGGGGTCGTCTGAATGCAGACAGCAGACCACAAGCGCTCACAATCTAGTCCAGGTGAGTCTGGAATGGCTGTGCTGTGAAGAACCCGAGCTGGCTCAAGGCAAACCATGCTGCCATGTCGGGGTGTGAAGCCGATGTCATACTTGTCAAACCTGAAGACAGCGCCCTTGGGTGGAGTCGCAGTCCCTGCACACGATCAGTACTCAAGGGCAAACTGTTATTGCTTCTTCACAGTACCAGGCTTGAACAGCAAAAGGTTGATGCACAGGGTACAAGCAGACAAGCGTATGCCGCACGGAAGATGAGAGATTTACAGAGCAAATCAACAAAAGATGGCATGCAAAACGAGTTGCAGCAGGCCAGCCAAGGCTAGCATCATTGGCAAGAAATCTGAGTTGTTGCAGGTTCAATATGAGCAAGGCTTACTGCGTTTGCGCCGCAGGTAGAAGAGAACATAGCCCATGCCCACAACATTTGAATCCAGGTGAGCTGCCGAGGCGTAGTTGCCGTTGGTCATCGACATTTTGGTGAATGGGGTCCACTCACCCCCATGCATGCTTCCCAGCCCTTCTGAGGGTGGCGCACTGCAATTTGTGCTCCAATGTCATCACCACCACAGTTGCATGACAAGCAATACGCAGCAACCTGAAAGGTGATGCGCCTTTACAACAGCTGTAGGCACAGCAGGACAACTGGACCACACGTAAAGGTCTTGATTCTGGCAGCATGAAATTGAACTTCAGCAAGGCGACAGCATCTATCATCACCTTTGCATTGATCGAATTATCTGCTGTGGGAAAGCTATACTGAGAGCAGCCGCTTGAGCACCTTTGAGCTCATTGACCTGGTTGGCCACTTTGCTGTTTGAGGTTTCTGCTGCTGTG